>SMVB01368209.1_pt1 | contig 25218 bp, 20 predicted proteins | sample 2456461 | NCBI WGS metagenome assembly SMVB01 (sample SAMN11095934, study PRJNA526329) | marine sediment metagenome | biome: Marine sediment; feature: Surficial sediment; material: Deep marine sediment; isolation source: Hadal surficial sediment | place: Pacific Ocean | collected 2014-05 | depth...
CTCGCGCAACTCAACCGCATGATGGCGGCGGTGCTCAGCCGCGGCACCGGCCGTAAGGCCCGCCTCGGCCGCCCCGCCGGGGCCAAGACGGGCACCACCCAGGGCTACCGGGACGCTTGGTTTATCGGCTATTCCGCCGACTTCGTGACCGCCGTCTGGATGGGCAATGACGACGGGCGGCCCATGAAAAAGGTCACCGGCGGCGGGCTGCCCGCCCGGCTGTGGAAAGAGGTCATGATCGCCGCCCATGAGGGCCGGCCGGCCAAGCGCCTTCCCGGCCCGACGGCGCCCGAGGGCTTCTGGAGCCGGCTGTTCGGCGGCGGCGGGGCCGTCGATGGGCGCGGCACGGGGTCCGATTATCCGCAATAGGGGCCGGAAAGCGGCCCTCAGCGAGCGGCGTCCGGCGACCCGCCCGGGCGCGGCACGATCAAGGCGAAGCAGGCCAGGGACAACAGCGCGCCGGCGAAGATGCATCCCACCATGGGCGCCGCGGTGCCATCCACCAGGCCGCCCAACAGCGCCACCATGGCCCCGCCGGCGGTCTGCTGGGTGAAGCCCAGCAGCGCCGAGGCCGCCCCCGCCTTGTCGGCGAAGGGGCCCAACGCGCCGGCGATGGCGTTGGGCAGGATCAGGCCGATGCCGAACATGAAGCCGAATTGGGGAACCAGGATTGGCGCCGCGCCGGTCGGCCCCGCCAGCACCAGGGCGGCCATGAGGCCCGCCGATGCCACGCAGACGAGAATGCCGAGGCCCACCATTCGGTAGACGCCCCATCGCATGGTCGCCCGCGCCGAAACTAGGGTGCCGACGAAATATCCGCCGATCACGAAGGCGAAGAACAGGCCGAAAATTTCCGGTGAGAAGCCGAGAAGGGTGATGAGGACGAAGGAGGATCCCGAATGGAAGGCGAACATGCCGGCGAAGGCGGTGGCGAAGGTGAGGGTGTAGCCGGCAAACACGCGGCTGGCGCAGAGGCTCCGGTAATTGGCGAGAAGCCGCGCCGGGTTCATGGCCGCGGCGTCGCGCGCGGCGAGGCTTTCGCCGAACCGACCCAAGACCACCAGAAACGTCCCCGCGCCGATCAGGGTGAGGACCATGAACACCCCTTGCCATCCCAACCAGGATTGGGCGAGGCCGCCGGCCAGCGGGGCAAGGGCCGAGGCGAAGGCGAAGGCGGCCGACATCAACGACAGCACCCTGGCGGCGCGCAGCGGCGTGAAATGGTCGCGCACGATGGCCCGGGCCAGGACCTGGGTCGAAGCCGCCGCAAACCCCTGCGCCAAGCGGGCGGCCACCAGGGATTCCATGTCGGGCGCGGCGATGCAGGCGGCCGAGGCCAGGGTGTAAAGGCCGAGCCCGCCCATGAGCACGGGCCGGCGCCCGAAACGGTCCGACAGGGACCCGAAAAACAACTGGCCCACGCCGAAGCCCCAGAGAAACGTCGAAACGGCCAGCATGGCGGCCCCGGCGGGCACCTGGAAGGCCATAGACAGCGCCGGCAGGGAGGGCAGCAACATGTTGTTGGAGAGCGCGCCAAAGGCCGCCAGCACGGTGAGCAGAAGGATCATGGCGAAGGATTCGGGCCCAAGGCGGGTTTTGGGCCCGGCGGCGGCCGGCGGCGCGGCCGGTTCAGCCATAACGGTGGAGGCCCGATCCTTCGCGGGCAAGCCAATCGCGCGCTTCGCCTTCCCGCGCCGCCAGCCGGGCGAGCTGGGCCTTGAATCCGGCGCCGTGGTCGAGGTGAAGCAGATGGGCGACCTCGTGGGCCACCACGTAATCCAGCACCATGGGCGGCGCCATGATCAGGCGCCAGGAAAACGACAGCCTGCCCTTGGCGGAACAGCTGCCCCAGCGCGCCCTTGGATCGCGGATGCCGATGGGCGGCGGCGGCCGGCCGATGGACGCGGCCATCTGGGTGGCCGCCCGGGTCAGCGCTTCCAGCGCCTCGCCGCGCAGCCAATCCCCGACCCGCGCCGCCAAGCCGGCGGCATCCCCGGGCATGTGCAGGATGCCGCCCGTTAGCACCGGGTGCGGCCCGGCCAGCGGGAAATGCCGGATCAGCAAAGGCGCGCCCCTGAACGGGATCACCGCATCATCGTCGAAAGGGGTGAGCGGGGGCAGCGCCGCCAGCCGGCGCGCCAGCCATCCGGCCTTTTCCCGGGCGAAGCCGAAGCCGCTTTCCAGGCTCGTCCTCGCGGGAAGGGTGAGGACGGCACAGTCTTCGCGGGCATCGACGCGAAGGGTGATGCGCCGCGCCCGCCGGTGGCGCCGCGCACGGACCAAAATGGCGCGGCCGTCGACTTCTAAAATGCATTCCTGGGGCCCGCCCGGGGCAGCGGCACGCGCGCGGCTCATGGCAGGATCAGCCCGGCTTCGTCCACCCGCGCGAGGAAGGCGCTGGCGTCCGCGTCGGCCAGACCGGCCAGCGGCGGCGCCACCCGGGCCAGGCCCGCCTGCCCCCGGTGCCGGGCGACCAGGACCTTCATGGCGGCGATCATGGGGACGCCCTCGATGAGGTCGCGGAGCGCCGTCACCCGTTGCTGGAGGGCGCCGGCCTCCGGGTCGCCGCCGAATTCCCGCCAATGGGCGTAAAGGCGGCCGATTTCCCGCGAAGTCACGTTGGCGCCGGCGGTGATGCAGCCGGCCCCGCCGGCCTCCAGCACGGCCAGCAGGTAGCGCTCGGTGCCGGAGAATATGGCCAAGCCCGGGAAGGCCTCGATCAACCCGAGCATGTTGTCGAGATCCCCCGATGAATCCTTGAGCCCGGCGATGGTGCCGGGGAACGCCGCCACTAGCCGGGCGATCACCTTGTGGGGGATCGGCACCGCCGACATCTGCGGGAAGTGATACAGGATGAGCCGGAGATCGGCCTCCCCGACGCGCTCGATCAGCGCGGCGTACCAGGCGAAAAGGCCTTCATCACCGATATTCTTGAAATAAAACGGCGGCACCACCAGGCAGCCGGCGACACCGGAGCTCACCGCGTGGCCGGTCAATTCGACGGCGTCGGCAAGCGCCGCCGCGCCGGTACCGACCATCAGCCGGTGCTTGGCAATGCCGCCTTCCAGGGTGGCGTCCAGAAGCCCAAGGCGTTGGCCGACGGAAAAGGAGGGCGCCTCGCCGGTGGTGCCGAGCAGCCCAATGCCGTCGCAGCCATTGGCCAGCAACCATCGGCAATGGGCGACGCAGGCCGGGATATCGGGGGCGAGATCGGCGTCGAGCAGCGTCAAGGCTGCCGCGAATACGCCTTTGATGTGCTGGGGGTGCGACGGCGCCATGGCCGGATTCTAGTGCACTATGGGGCCGAAATGAACCATTTGGCGGGAATGAATTTTACCGGCGCGCGCACCAACCCATGGCCAATGGGGGAACCGCTATTTCGGCCAGTCGACGATGAAATCCTCGAGCTCGTCCCCGGCCGCCTTTTCCGGCGTGGCCCGGCCGCGCACCGATATCCCCGCGGCATGCACCGATTCCGGGTCCCCGGAGACCAGGGGATGCCAGTCCTCGAGGTCCTTGCCCTCGGCGATCAGGCGGTAGGCGCAGGTGCCCGGCAGCCAGGTGAATTTCTCCACCATCTTCGGGGTGAGCACGATGCAGTCGTGCACTTCGCTCTTGCGCCGCGAATAGAACTTACAGCGGCAGGTTTGGAGATCGAGCCCGCGGCAGGCGATGGACGTATAGGACACCTCCGCCGTGTCCCAGTCCTCGAGCTTGAGAAGGCAACACTTGCCGCAGCCGTCGCACAGCGATTCCCACTCCTCGCGGGTCATCTCGCCAAGCGTTTTCCGTTTCCAGAACGGCGGCTCCAGGGCCGAACCCTCTGCCATCAAGCAGCTCTCCTTAGTTTGTTAGCGCCTTGAACCAGTCCAATTGTTCGTGGAAGGCGACATTTTGTCCGATAACCACCAGGACCGGCGGGGCCATGGCGGCGGCCTTGGCGGCGGCGGCGGCCTCCTTCAGGGTGGTGAACAGGTTGCGTTGGTTGGCCGTGGTGGCGCTGGAGATGATGGCGACCGGCTCCTCCGGGCTTCGTCCCGCCGCCATCAGCAGGGCGGCGATGCGCTCGAGGTGGGGCAGCGCCATGTAGAGCACCAGGGTGGGCGATCCCTTGGCCAGGGCCGCCCAGTCGAGGTTGTCGGGAACATCGCCCGCCGCCGAATGTCCGGTGACGAAGGTGATGGCGGCGTTGGTGTCGCGATGGGTGGCGGGGATCCCGGCATAGGCGAGGCCGCCGATTCCCGCGGTGATGCCCGGCACCAGCCTGAAGGGGATCCCCGCCCGCGCCAGGGCCAGGGCTTCCTCGCCGCCGCGCCCGAAAACGCAGGGATCGCCCCCCTTCAGGCGCAGCACCCGGCGGCCCGCCCGGGCGCGTTCCACCAGGCGCTGGGAAATGTCGAGCTGGCTGGCCGACGGCCGCCCGCCGCGCTTGCCGGCGAAGATCATCTCGGCCCCGGGATTGGCGAGGTCGAGGATTTGGCGGTCCACCAGGGCGTCGTAGACGACCACCTCGGCATGGGCCAGCCCATGGGCAGCGTATATGGTGATCAGTCCGGGGTCGCCGGGGCCGGCGCCGACCAGCCACACCGTTCCCGGCGCGATGTCCGGCAGATCCATGCCCGCGAATTCCATGTCGTCTTAGCCCTCCTGGGCCGCGCGCTGGTTTGGCGCGGAGAGCAGACTAGAGCACAATCCACCTAAATTGAACCATTTGACGGCGATGATTTGGCCGGAATGTGCCCGTGCCGTCCGGCGGCCGGCTGCCGCGCCTGCCGGTTTCCGGTTTACCGGCCCCCGGCCCCGGGCTATGAAAGTATTCGCGGAGATGCCCTTTGGCAGGGCTGGGGCGGCACCCCCATGCTTGGCCAGGAATTGAAACAGCGGGAGCGGACGGCGCCGGAAGATGCTTGAATTTTCGCCCCTTGCCGGGTCCGCCGGCGGCACGCCCCTGGTGGTCCTGCTGGCGGTGCTGATGCTCGACCTGGTCTTGGGGCTGGTGCCGCAAGCGGGCCGGCACCTGCCCCCGCCGCTGCCTGGAATCGGGCGCTTATTGGCCGCCATCGAACGGCGGCTCAACCGCGAACGGCGCGCCGAAGCCAACCGCGTCATCCGCGGCGCCGTGGTGGCGGCCGCGGCGCTGGTCCTGGCCGCCGGGCTGGGCTGGGGGCTGTGGCGGGCGGCCATGGCGTTGCCCTTCGGCATTGCCGCCGAAGTGGTGGTGCTGTTCCTGGCGCTGTCCCAGAGCCGGGTGGTCAGCGCCATGGGGTTGGCGGCGGATGGGCTGCGGCATCAAGACCCGGCCGCCGCCCGCGCCGCGCTGGCCCCCGTGGTGGCGGGAAACCATGGCGATGCGGACGACTTCTCCATCGCCCGCATGGCACTCGAGGAAGGCGCCAGGGGGTTCCTGAAGCGCCTGGTGGCGCCGGTCTTTTGGTATTGCCTTGCCGGCCTTCCCGGCATTTTTATCTACGGCACGGCCCAGGCCATGGAAACGGTCTTCGCCGCGCGGGGGCCGCGGGCCGAGGCGTTCGGCCTGGCCGCCCGCCGCCTTCACCATGCCCTCGATTACCTGCCGGCGCGCCTGGCCGGCGGCATCCTGCTTCTCGGCGGCGTGTTTCTTCCCGGTGCGGCGCCGGCCACCGGCGTCGCCATCCTGCGGCGCCACGCCAAGCGCTATCCGGGCCCTAACGGCGGCTGGCTGGTGGCCCCGCTGGCGGGGATGCTGGGCCTGGCGCTTTGCGGTCCCGGCGGCCCAAGGCCATCGCTGGGCGGCTGGATCGGCGACGGCCGGGCCCGGGTCAACCCGGTGGACATCCGCCGCGCGGTGTACCTTTTGTCGGTCGGCGGACTGATCCTGGCGGCGGGGGTGGCGGCGCTGCTTCTGGTGAAACTGGCATCCTAGGGCCTTGTCTCTAGGGCCCGAAGCCGGCCCATCCATGCGCCGGGTTCAGTCGTCCTCGGGATGGAGCTGGTTGACCTGGTGCACGTGCCAGGGATGGCGCATGCCCGAGGGCGGGTCCTCATCCGGGACCAGGTGATCGATGCGGGTGAGCGACAGGTTGCGGATCTGGAAGCGGAGCGCGCATTCCGGCGACAGCTCAAGGGCCGCCGCCAGCGCCGCGCGGATCGAGCCGCCGTGGGCGAAGGCGACGATGTCGCGCCCCGGGTGCTGTTCGGTGATGCGCCCGACGGCCTCGGCCACCCGCGCGATCACCTCGGCGAAACTTTCCCCGCCCGGCGGCCGGGCCTCGGCGGGGGCCCGCCAGAAGGCGTCGAATCCGTCGCCGAGATGGGCTTTGAGCTCGGCGAAATTCATGCCCTGCCAGGCGCCGAAATCCTGCTCGGCGATTTCCGGCAATTCCAGCGTCTCGGGCGGGTCATGGCCGAGAGCCTCCATATGGGGCCGCAGCGCCGCCGCGGTTTCCCGGGTCCGGCTCAGATGCGAGCACAGCCATAGAGCGTCGGCGGGAAGGCTCGGGGCCAGCCTCTCATAGGCGCCGGCATGGGAGATCACGGCCTTGATGTCGCTCTGGCCGTAAAGACGGTTTTCCGGGTTGTGGACCTTGTCGTGGCGGATCCACCACCAACGGGTGGTGACGGTCATGGCGGCCTCCCTCAGGCCAGCGCGACGATGGCGAGCAAGACCCCGATTTCCGCTCCCTGCTGGACGGCGCCGAGTACATCGCCGGTGGTGCCGCCGAAGTTCCGCTTGGCGAACCAGGCGAACTTGGCCGCCCCAAGGCCGCCTATGGCAAGGGCGGCGACGGTGGCGACCGGGCCCAGGACGAGCAGCGCCAAGGCCGCCGCCAATAAGGCCGCCAGCACCGTCTGGTCGAGCGCCGGGCGGCCCGCTTGGTGGGCGAATCCCGAGCGCCTGGCCGGGGGTAGGGTATAGAGCACCACGGCCACCGCCGCCCAGGATAGCGAAAGGGCCGCGGCCAGCGCCGCCGTCACCGCGCCCGGGTTCTCCAGGGACGCCAGGGCGCCGACCCGGAGCCCGAGGCAGATCACTAAAACCATGGTGCCATAGGCGCCCAACGCCTCTTCCTTCAGCCGCGCCAGGTTCTGGGTCTTCGAGCCGCCCGCGATCAGCGCGTCGGCGACCCGCGCCAGTCCGCCCTCGAAGACGGCCCCGCCCAGGAAGGCCAGGGTGGCGACGGCCAGCAGGGAGGCGATCAGCGGCGGTAGGCCGAGCCCGGTGGCGAGGCTATAGACCAGCGCCGCGGCCAGCCCCAGGGCGAGCCCCACCAAGGGAAAACCGCGCGCCGAGGCGGCCAGCTGGCCGCGCTCGAGCTTGGCGGTCTTGATGCCGCAGAGGCGCAACGGCGCGCCGGCCAGCGCGGCGGCGGCCACGGCCACGGCATCCCACCAATCCTTGAGGATTCCGGCCGGATCGAACGGCGCCGCATCTCCATCCTCGGCACCGCCGCGCCGGCGGCGTTGCGCGCGTTTCACCATGATCCGCTCTGCTCCCTCCAGGGGGTTCGATCGATTGCCGGAGAATAGAGCACAAATGGGTTAAATAGAACTAAGCGACCGGACGTTGCGCGCGCGACCGGGGCGCAACCCGGCGTCATTCGCCGATCCCCATGAGCAGGCCCTTGCGCCGCGCGACATGGAAGGTGTGGAGGAAATACGCCCCGGCGGCGGCGATGTAGACGATGTCGAGGGCCAGCGCCCGGACCAGGTGATCGACGCGCAAGGTGCCGTCGAAGATCACCGCGCGCATGCCTTCGAAGACATAGGCCGATGGCAATGCCCAGGAGACGACTTGCAGCCAGTCGGGCAGGATGGCCACCGGATAGAACACCCCCGATAGCGGCGCCAGGGCGAATATGGCGATCCAGGCGAGGCCTTCCGCGCCCAGCCCGAAGCGCATGATCAGCGCGGTGATCACCAACCCCACGGCCCAGCCCATCATCATCAGCAAAAAGAAAAAAGCGACCAAGGGGAGACCCAGGTCGAATACCGAATAGCCATAGAAAAGGATGGCGAGGAAAGCCGCCGGAACGACCCCGATCAGGGTGCGGATGAGGCTCATGAGGGTCAGCGCCGCCACGAATTCGTAAGGGCGCAGCGGGCTGATGAACAGGTTGGCGAGATTGCGCGACCACATTTCCTCGAGAAAGGAGATCGAGAAACCGAGCTGGCCGCGGAACAACACGTCCCATAACAGCGCCGCGCCGATCAACACCCCCGCCCCCTGTGCCACCCAGCTGGAATTGGTGGCCAGGAACTTGGAAATGAATCCCCACAGCACGACCTGCATCAAGGGCCAGTAGGCGAGTTCGACGATGCGCGGCCAGGATCCCCTGAGGATATAGACGTAGCGCAGCACCATGGCGCCGACCCGGCCGGCGGAGAAGGCGGCGGCCGCGCGCGACGTGCTTGGCCGCCCGATCATTGGGCGGCCCTCCCCCGGACGATGTCGAGGAACACCTCTTCCAGGTTCGAACACCCGGTTTGCGCGATCAGTTGCCGCGGCGTGCCCGACCGTTCGATCCGCCCGGCCTTCATGATCATCACCGTGGTGCACATGCGCTCGACCTCCGCCATGTTGTGCGATGCCATGAAGATGGTGGCGTTCTCCCGCGCCCGATAGGCGGCGAGATAGGTGCGGATGCGGTCCGCGGTGTCGGGGTCGAGGGACGCCGTGGGTTCGTCCAGGAACAGCACTTCGGGACGGTTGATCAGGGCCTTGGCGAGGGCCATGCGGGAACGCTGCCCCGACGACAGGGTGCCCGACGGGCGGCGCAACAAGGGGCCCAATTCGAGCTCCTCGGCCAGTTCCTCGATGCGCCGGGATATGTTCTCGACGCCGTAGAGGCGGGCGAACACGGCCAGGTTTTCCTCCACCGTCAGGCGTCGCGGCAGGTCGATATAGGGAGAGGACAGGTTGATCCGCCCCAACACCCGGTAGCGGTGGCGCGCCATGTCTTCGCCGAGCACGGTGATGGTGCCGCCGTCGGCAATCAGAAGCCCGACCAGCATGGCGATGGTGGTGGTCTTGCCGGCCCCGTTGGCGCCCAGCAGCGCCGCCGTTTCGCCCCGGGCGATGGTGAAGGAGATGCCGTCCACGGCCTTGACGGCGCCGAAACTCTTGGTCGCGCCGAAACTCTTGGTGAGGTCATGGACGGTAATCGCCGGTGCGGGCGCCGGTGCGGGCGTGGGCGCGGGGTCCTCCCCCTCTGGGTGATCATCCATGGCAGCCGGTATCGTCTTTGTAGATGCGGGCGTCAACGATTTCCTGGGCCGCGGCGGCGCTCCCCTGGCGGCCTGGGGTTGGCTGGGATATAACCTTGGAAGGCCCGGCCGGCCCTGGACCGGGAAGCCATCAGGAGCCCCGACAATGACCGAGGCGGAAAATCCCGCATCCCGAGTTCCGGCGCTGTTCACGCCGCTGAAGCTGCGCGGCATGGCGCTTTCCAACCGGGTCGTGCTTTCGCCCATGTGCATGTATTCGGCCGAGGACGGCACGGTGGGGGACTTCCAACTGGTCCATCTCGGCGCCCGTGCCTTGGGGGGCGCCGGGCTGATCATAACCGAAATGACCAATATTCATCCCCATGGGCGCATCTCGCCGGGCTGTGCCGGCATGTACAAGGCCTCCCACGCCCTGGCCTGGAAGCGGGTGGTGGACTTCGTCCACGGTGAGAGCGACGCCAAGATCGCCGTGCAGCTGGCCCATGCCGGGCGCAAGGGGGCGGTGCCGCGGTCCTGGGAACGGGGCGCGGGCGGGCTCGGCGACGCGGCCTGGGAGTTGATCGCGCCCAGCGCCATCGCGTTTGGCGAGGGCAGCGCCACGCCCCGGGAAATGAGCCATGACGACATCGCCGATATGGTCCAGCGCTTCGCCCAAGGCGCCCTTTGGGCCGACGAGGCGGGCTTCGACATGATCGAGTTCCATATGGGCCACGGCTACCTTCTGTCGTCCTTCATGTCGCCGCTGGCCAATGCGCGCGACGACCAATACGGCGGCGACCTGGCCGGGCGCATGCGCTTCCCGCTGGAGGTGTTGGCGGCGGTGCGCGCCGTCTGGCCCGCCGACAAGCCGATTTCGGCGCGCATATCGGCGATCGACTACGAAGAGGGCGGCAATACCTTGGACGACGGGATCGCCATGGCCACCATGCTGTTCGATGCCGGCCTCGACATCGTCGATGTCTCGTCTGGGGCGGTGACCTCCCAGGGCCGGCCCAAGCCGGTGGGGCTGTATCAGACGCCGTTTTCCGAAACCATCCGCAAGGCCACCGGGAAACCCACCATGACCGTGGGCAATATCCGCTCCGCCGAAGACGCCAACGGGGTGATCGAAGAAGGCCGGGCGGATCTCTGCGTGCTCGCCAAATGGCATCTCTACGATCCCTTCTTCACCCGCCACGCGGCGGTGGAACTGGGCTTCGAGATGCCCTGGCCCAAGCAGTACGCCCAGGTCGAAAGGATGCTGAAGGGTTAAGCCGGCGCCCCGCTAGTCCCTTATTCAACCAACTGGTTGAATAAGGGACTAGCGGGGCTCTAATGCGCGGGGCTCACGCCGCGCCGGCGGTGCCGGAATCGGCGAACCTGGCCTTAAACCAGTTGACCAACCCGCCGGCCAGGAAAATCTCCACCTGGCGCGGCGACATATTGTGGCGACAGGCGATCTCGATGCCCTTGTCGGCAAGGCGGATGGCGATTTCCCGGCCTTGGGCGACGCCCTGGTGGATGCCGGTCACGGTGATGATGTCGCCGGCCTCGATCAACGCATGATCGTCCGCATCATCGAAACACAGCGCCAGCACCCCCGCGTTGACCAGATTCTGTTCGTGGATGCGGGCGAACGACTTGGCCAGCACCAGGCGCAAGCCCAGCCAGCGGGGGGCGAGGGCCGCATGCTCGCGGCTCGACCCTTGCCCGTAATTTTTGCCGCCGACCAAAGCGTGGCCCGACGACTCCCGGGTTTCCTCGGCGCGCGCGACATAGGTGGGGTCAACCCGGCGGAAGGAAAAGGCGGCGATTTTTTGGACATTGGCGCGGTACGGCATCACCTCGGCCCCGGCCGGGTTGATGGCGTCGGTGGAAACGTCGTCGCCCATCTTCAGGGCCACCGGCACCGCCAGCGAATCCTCGGGCACTTCGATCAGCGGCAGCGCCGCGATATTGGGGCCGTGGACGATGGTTACCTTACGGGCGTCGGCGGCCGGCGGCGGGGCCGCCAGCAGGTCCGTGAGATCCACCCCCCTCTCCGCCGTGGCCGGGTGCGGGTAGTCCATGGGGAGGTCCCGGGGATCGGTGATCACCCCGGTCAGCGCCGCCGCCGTCGCCGTTTCCGGGCTGCAAAGCCAGACCCGGTCGTCGGCATTGCCCGAGCGGCCGGGGAAGTTGCGGGGCACCGTGCGCAGGCTGTTCTTGCCCGACGCTGGCGCCTGGCCCATGCCCATGCAGCCGTTGCACCCCGCCTGGTGCAACCGCCCGCCCGCCTGGATCAGGGAAGTGAGCGCGTTTGAGCGCATCAGGTCCATCAACACCTGGCGGCTCGGCGGGTTGATATCGAACGATACCTCGATATGCACCTGGCGGCCCTCGAGCATGGCGGCGGGCACGGCGAAGTCGCGGATGCCGGGGTTGGCGGACGACCCGATATAGGCCTGGTAGACCGGAACGCCCGCCACCTCGCGCACGGTGACCACGTTGTCGGGGCTTCCCGGGGTGGCGATCAGGGGCTCCAGCGCCGAAAGGTCGATCTCCTCGGTGTGGTCGTAGCCGCAATCCTCGTCCGCGATGAGTTCGCAGAAATCCCCTTCCCGCCCGTGATAGGCGAGAAAATCCCGCACCGCCTGGTCGGCGGGAAACACCGAGGAGGTGGCGCCGAGCTCGGTCCCCATGTTGCAGATCACGTGGCGGTCCATGGCGCTCAAGCCTTCGATCCCGGGGCCGAAATACTCGATGATGCGCCCGACCCCGCCCTTCACCGAATGGCGGCGCAGCATCTCGAGGATGACGTCCTTGGCGCTGACCCAGTCGGGCAGGGATCCGGTCAGCCGCACCCCCATGATTTCCGGCATGCGGATGGCAAGCGGCTGGCCGGCCATCACCGTCGCCACTTCGACGCTGCCGGCGCCGATCGCCAGCATGCCCAAGGAACCCGCCGCCGGGGTGTGGGAATCGGCGCCCACCAGGAAACGGCCGGGCAGGCCCAAGCGCTCCATATGGACCGGGTGGGATATGCCGTTGCCGGGACGCGAGAAGTGGACGCCAAAGCGGTTTGCGGCGCTTTGCAGGAACAGGTGGTCGTCGGGATTCTTGAAGTCGGCCTGAATCAGGTTGTGGTCGATATACTGGCAGGCCAAATCCACCTTGATGCGCTCGAGCCCCATGGCCTCCAGCGCCAGCATGGTCAGGGTCGAAGTGGCGTCCTGGAGCAAGACCTGATCCGCCTTGAGGCGCACCTCGGCGCCGGGCGACATGTCGCCGTCCACCAGCGCGCGGGCGATCAGCTTGCGGGCCAGGTTTTGCGGGCTATTGGTCATGGGTAGGGTCCTCGATGATGCTGCTCGGTATGTTGTATCCCCTGGACCCGATGGTGGAAACCCCCTGGTTTCGAGGACCCACGGCCCATGAGGCGTGGAGGGTTTCCGCCGCGAAAGCAGCCGGCCCGATGATCCGGCGCCATACCGCGTCAATATTAACCATATTTATTATGAATTATGCATTTTGCCTAAAATGCTGTTAGCATCTTAGGCAACTAATCAGCTACCGGACCATTCCATGGCGGAGGACTTGGAAAATGTCTGTGAGCACGAGTGCGCAGTCCCTAATCCGGATGGGTCGGGTTGGCTTGGCGGCCATCCTGGCGGCGCTTATATTCATCTTCGATCTCGCCATGCCGCCGGGCGTCGGAACCGGCGTCACCTATATGGGGCTGGTGGTCTTGGGCGCCTGGTCGGACGACCGCAGGTTTGTTTTCGCCCTGTCGGCCACCGCGACCGCCCTGATCGTGCTCGGCTATTTTTTCTCCCATGGGTCCGCCCCGCCCTTGGTCGCCGCGGTCGACCGCGCCTTGGCGCTGGTCGCTGTCTGGGTGACCACCCTGGTGATTTTCGAACGGCGCAGCGTCCAGCATTCCCTTGCCGAGAGCGAGCGCCGCATCCGTGGCGTCATGGACCACGCCGCCGACGGCATCATCACCATCGGCGAGACCGGGCTGATCGAATCCTTCAGTAAGTCGGCCGAAAAAATGTTCGGTTACCAGGCCGAAGAGGTGCGCGGGAAAAACGTCTCCATCCTCATGACCCGATCGGACGCCATGGCCCATGACGGCCGCCTGCGCCGCTACCGCGAGACCGGCCACAGCAAGATCATCGGTGTCGGCCCCCGGGAGGTCACGGGAAAACGCAAGGACGGCTCGACCTTCCCTCTCGAAATCGTGGTGGGCGAAATGACCGATGGTGACGAGCGGCTCTTCATCGGCGTTCTCCGGGATATCACCGAACGCAGGAAGATCGAGGACGAGGCGGCGGAAAAGAAAGAGCTTTTGGAGCTGGTGTTCGACAACATGACCCAGGGCGTCGTCGTCTATGGCGCCGATGAACGGCTCGTGTCGTTCAATGGCCAGTACGCCAAAATGATAGGGTATCCGCCCGGATTCCTCCGCACCGGGATGCATCTCGAGAAAATTATGCGCTATTGCGCCGAGAGCGGCCAACTCGGCCCGGGAGACCCGGAGGAAATATGCCGGGAACGGCTCAAGCGGTTCAGGACGGGAAGCGAGAAGGTGGGGGAACGGACCTTGGCCGACGGCACGGCCTATATCTACCACCGAAAGAAATTGCCGGGCGGCGGCTTCATCACCACCTTCACGGACCTCACCAAGCAGCAAAAAGCGGAACGGAGAATTTCGACTCAAGCGGCGCTTCTCGAGGCCACGTTCCAAAACATGTCCCAGGGCATCGCGGTTTTCGATGGCGACCGCAGGCTGGTGGCCTTCAACCCGCAATTCGCGGAAATCGTCGGGTATCCGCCGGGTTTCCTGAGGCTCGGCATGGAACGCGAGGAGATTCTCCGCTACCGCGCCCAAAGCAGCGGCCTCGGCGACGGCGACATCGATTCCTTGTTCAACTCGGGGTTGGCGGAGGATACGGCGCTCAAATCCGTCGAACGTACCCTTGCAAGCGGCCGGACTTACATCTACCAGCGCACCCCCATGCCCGATGGCGGGCTTGTCGCCACCGCCACCGACATCACCGACCGCAAGCGGGCGGAAAAGCAACTTGCCGCGCAAACCCATGTGCTCGAAGCCACCTTCGAGCACATGGTCCAGGGCATCGCGGTTTATGATCCTCAGCATGTCTTGATCGCCTTCAATTCCCAATATGCCGAAATCATGCAACTGCCGCCTGACTTCTTGCACAAAGGGATGAGCCGCCGGGAGCTGATCCGTTACCGGGCCGAACGAGGGCATTACGGTGATTGTGACGTCGAGGCCGTGATGGCGGAAAAGCTCTCCAGGGGCGGCTTCGCGGAAAGCAGCGAGCGCACGCTGCCCGACGGCACGATCTATTTCTACGCACGCACGCCGACCCCCGATGGCGGCTACATATCGACGGTGACGGATATCACCGAGCGGCGTGAGTCGGAGAAGCAACTGCACCAGGCCCAGAAGATGGAGGCGGTGGGCCAGTTGACCGGCGGCATCGCCCACGATTTCAACAACCTTCTGGCGGTCAGCCTGGGCAACCTTGAACTGGCCAAAGAGGCGCTGGACGAAGGCAGGGACGTGCGGCAGTTCGTCGAGACGGCGATGAGGGCAACCGAACGCGGCGCGTCCCTCACCGCCCACTTGATGGCTTTCAGCCGCTGTCAGGCCCTGAACCCGGAAGTCACCGATGTCGCGACGCTGACAGCGGAATTGACCGATTTCACCCGCCGGGTGCTCAGCGAGGCCATCGATTTCCATATCGAATGCCAAGACGACCTTTGGCCGGTCTTCGTCGACCGCACCCAGCTTTCATCGGCGGTCCTGAACCTTATCGTCAATGCCCGGGATGCCATGCCGGCCGGCGGGCGGATCACCGTCCTAGCCTCCAACGTGACGTCGTCTCCCGGGGACACGGCGGCCCAGGAAGGCATCGCGCCCGGCCCCTACGTGGAAATTTCGGTCACCGATACCGGGGCCGGCATGTCGTCGGAGGTCATGGAGCACGTCTTCGAGCCCTTCTTCACCACCAAAAAATTGGGCGAAGGCAGCGGGCTGGGGTTGTCCATGGTTTACGGCTTCGCCAAGCAGTCCGGCGGCTATGTGGCGATCGAAAGTGAGCCGGGGCGGGGCACCACGGTCCGGATCCGCATTCCCCGGCGGGAGGACGAGCCACACCTTGCCGGCTCTGGCGTGGATGCGGAGGACGCCGCGCAAGGGGAAACACAAATAATTCGCGGCAAGATCCTTTTGGTCGAGGACGACAGCGACGTCCGCGCCACCACCACCGCCATGCTGATCAGCGCGGGCTACGACGTGGTGGCGGTGGATGACGGCCCCAAGGCCCTTGCCGTCATGGCGGGAGGCGAACGCCTGGGCATCGAATTGGTGCTGAGCGATATCGTGCTGGCCGGCCCAATGAACGGGATCGAAGTCGCCGAGACCCTCAAAGCCCGCCATCCGGAACTCATGATCGTCTTCATGACGGGATATGCCGAGTTGGATGCCGTGACGAATTCCGATTTCGTCAAGGGCTGGAGACTCATCCGCAAGCCCTTCACCAAGGCCGAATTGGTTCGTCTGATCGAAGACGCGCGGGCCTCCAAAGCCGCCTAAGGCACCTGGCCAACGTGTCTGGCCCGCCCGTCTGGCGCGCGGGTCCGGGCAAAGCCGCCCGCGCCCTACTGTTGTCCGGCGAATCCGCCGCCTCGGGCCGCCCCCTAATGCCTTTCAGGTTTCTTGCCCGCGCGCCCGAAGACCGCGCGGGATGAAGTGGCGCTCGGCGATCTCGAACGCCCCCTGGACGGCGAGGGCCAGGGCGGCCGCGGGAATCGCACCCTGCAGGATCAGCGCGGTATCGTCGAGCCGGATGCCGGTCAGGATCGGCTGGCCGTAGCCGCCGGCGCCGATCAAGGCACCGAGCGTCGCCGTCCCGATATTAATCACCGCCGAAGTCTTGATGCCGGCAAGGATCACCGGCGCCGCCAGGGGAAGCTCGATGCGCCAAAGCCGCGCGGCCTCGGTCAGGCCCAGGGCCAGGGCCGAACGGCGCAGCGGCTCGGCGATCCCCGCGAGCCCCGCATGGGTGTTCCGGACGATGGGCAAAAGGCTGTAGAGAAACAGCGCGACGATGGCCGGCGGCGCGCCGATGCCCAACAGCGGGATCATGAAAACCAGAAGGGCGAGCGCCGGCAGGGTCTGGATCACGCCCACCGTGCCCAGGATCACCCGTCCCGCGCGGCGGCGCCGTGCGGCGAGCACGCCCAACGGGATGGACACCAAAATCGCGGCGCCCAGGCTGATGCCCACCAGGCTCAGGTGGGCCAGGGTGTTCTCCCAAAGGCGGGCGGCGGCGGACCGGGTCCCTGGGCTGACCTTTAGGCCAAGCTCCGTATTGAGGAAATCCGCCGCCGCCCGGGCCTCGCTCCAGCCCTTCAGTTTCACCGCGCCGTTGAGCCGCGCCATGGCGGCATCATCGATGCGGCCCGAAAGCCGCGCCAGGGCGCCCAGTGCGCCGGGGGCCCGAGCTTCGAGATCGGCGCGGTAGAGGAAGACCGCCGCATAGGCGGGGAAATGCCCGAGATCGTCGGCCAGCACCTTGAGCCCGTAATAGGCGATCTCGGCGTCGGTGGAATAAAGGTCCATGACGTCGATGTCGCCGGCCGCCAGCCCGCGGTAGCCGAGGTCGTGATCGAGGCCGCGGATGTTGGTCTGGGGTAGGCCATAGCGGCGCTGGAGGGCGGGCCAGCCATCCGCCCGGTCCATGAATTCGTTGCCGAATCCGAAGCGCAGGCGGGGATGACGCGCGAGGTCTGAAATGCTGGAGATGCCGAGCGCCTTGGCCCGGTCGGCGGTCATTCCCAAGGCATAGGTGTTGTCGAAGCCGATGGGCGGCGTCATGCGAAGGCCGCGGGCGCGGAGCGCCTGGCCCAGCGCCCCATCGCTCTCGAGGCGGAGCTTGGCCAGGGTTTCGGCCCGGAGCGTGCCGGTATATTCGGGATAGATGTCGATATCGCCGCGAAGAAGCGCGTTCCACAGGATCCGGGTGCCGCCGAGTTCGCGCCGGTGGCGGGCCGCGAGGCCGGCCTCGGTCAGCAACAGACGGGCGGCCTCGCCCAGGATCACCGATTCGGTGAATTTCTTGGAGCCGATGCGCACCTCTTCCGCCGCCGCCGCCGCGCCGCCGGCCACCCCCGCGAGCGGGAGAAAAAGGCCCGCGAGCGCCACCATAAGGCCTGCCAGGGGAAGCCGCCGGGTGATCCCGCGGCGCATCATGAGGCGCCGTCCCCGGTCTGCCAATGGCCACGCTGGGCTTCGATGAAGCGGGTGACGAAGGGATCTTCGGGCCGCTGGGTCAAGTCGTTGATACTGCCGTGCTGGACCACCCGGCCGTCCCGCATCAGCAAAATGGTGTCGGCGAAAAACGCGGCCTCGCCAAGATCGTGGGTGACCATCACCACGGTCTTTCCCAGGGATCGGAAAATTTCCCGCAGTTCCACCTGAAGCTCGAAGCGGATCAGCGGATCGAGCGCCCCCAGGGGCTCGTCCAAGAGCAGCAATTCGGGGTCCAGCATCAAGGCCCGCATGAGGCTGAGCCGCTGGCGCTGGCCGCCCGAAAGCTCCCCCGGGAAGCGCGCCAGGGCGGGGCGGGGGAAATGGGTCAGGGCCGAGAGCACCTCCAGGCGCGCATTTACCCGATCCGGGGGCCAGCCCAGGGTGCGCGCCAGCAAGGTGACGTTGGCGGCCGCGCTCAGGTGGGGAAACAGCCCGCCTTCCTGGATGACGTAGCCCATGCGCCGGCGCGCCGCCATCAGGGTCACCGGCGAAAGCACCTCGCCGTCGAAGATCACCCGCCCGGAATCCGGGCGCACCAGGCCGTTCATCATCCCCAGCAGGGTCGATTTGCCGCAGCCCGAAGGGCCGATCACCACCAGGGTCCGGCCCGGCTCCACCGCCAGGTCGAGAGGATGAAGGGCGCGGACCGCACCGAACCGCTTGGCCACCTGTTCCAGCATCAGCATGGGGCCGATGATGTCACATCGCGGCGGCGCGGCCTAAGGGGATCGCACGGGCGCGCCCCGCGCCCCGCGCCGGCTATCGCCGGGACCGCCAGGGTGCCGCGGCGCGGGCCGAGGCGCGGCTATTGGTCGGTGATGTCGATCCAGGTGCCGTCGGGGTCGGACATCTGGTAGCTGCCGGTGGCCCAGCGGGCGAACATGTCCTTGCGCGCGTCGGCCTCGGGGCTGGCACCCGGTTGGAAGGGCGCGAGGTACTGGTTGGCGCCGGTGGCCTTGGCCACGTCGTCCTTGAGCGCTTGGATGCTTTCGACCCTGAAGCCGAAATGCTCGGGCCCGGGATGCTTGATTCCCACCTTGGCGTAGGTGCCGATGGACCAGGGCAGGAGCGACAGCGTCACCCGGCCGTCGGTCAGGTGCTTGCAGCCTTCCTCGGATGCCATATTGACCGGCGCCAGTTCGAACACCTCCATGTAGAACTGGGCGACCTTGTCGACGTTCCTGGTGCGGATGGCGAATTTGTTGAGGTAACGTTCCTGGTTCCAACCCTCGGCGGCGGCCTCGGCGTAAATGTTCTTGCGCTGATCGTTCTTCCTCTGGGCGAGGTCGAAGACGTTGCAGTCGGGATCGTTGCCGCTATAGGCGGCGAACGGCCGGGTCGAGGGCCGCTTGACCAGGTCCGAGCCGGGCCAGCTCGACGCCATGCGCGCCCGCACCTCCTCGACGTCATCTACCAGAAAGCCGAAATGGTCCAACCCCGCGGGCGCGCCGTCGCGCTTGGGATTGATGTTGAGCCCGCAATAGCCGTCGGAATAGACCACCCCGTGGAACGGGCGGTGGGTGGCGCAGCGCAGGCCGAACACCGCCTCGTAGAAGCGGCCCATCATCGGGTAGTTGGAACTGGAAATGGCCATGTGATTGATCTCGGCGAACATGCGGTTTCTCCCTGATGCGCCCCACCGCCGCCGGCGGCCCGGGTTCTTCCGTGATTTCTCAGAGGCTAGCACCCGGCCCGCGCCGGCGACAAGCGGGGCGTGGCCGCCATGGCGCAAAAGCGGAATTTTGGAATCCCCCATGGATTGGCGCCCGCGGCCCTGCCTTGAACCCACCGCCGGTCGCCGGGGCGGCGAATGAAAACCCATGGATGATCCCCCCACGCCCCCATATTTGCCCCCAATTACAACGATTTGTTAATCAAACACCGCTTTGATGATCAGCGCCACGAGCTTCCCATGTCCGCCCGGGGTCAGGGGCCGGCATGAGGTGTGTGGCCGGTGGACCACCAGCCGAAGCACCGACTGGCCCCGAAGGATGGCAATGCGACCATTGGCCGATCTGGCAAAGGTTTTGACCGCGCGCCGGGGCCTTTTGTCCCTGGTGGTAGCGACCGCCGTGTTGGCGTCGGGATGCGCCATGAAGGCCTATCAGGGGCGGGAGTTGCCCAAGTCCGAGATCGCGGTCCTCCATAAAAAGGTTTGGCGCGGCCAATCCCTTGGGCTCATGTTCATCGTGCCCTATCCGATATTTAAGCATCGAACAAATATTTACGAAATCGACGGAAAACGCGGTCTAGGGTCGCCCATCCACATTCTTCCAGGCCGACATTCGGCAAGGGTCCGCTACCGGAAATCCCCCGAGGTGGCCTTCTGTGGCTTTTACTTCCCCATCGCCGGTTGTATCGGCAGTTACACCTTGCGCGATCTTTCCATAGTTTTCATGGCCGAGGCCGGGCACGAATACCGCATTCCGGCGGAGCGCAGGGACAAACGCGACTGGATCTGGGTCGAGGACATCACTACCGGCAAGGTGGTCGCCGGAGAAAAGCCCCCGGCCCTTCCCCCCGCCACCCAATCTTCGCGCCTCTAAAGCCCAGGGATAAGCATCGCACGCCGGCGGTGATTGGCGGACCTTGCCATCGGCAGGCGCAGCCGCGCATTATCGGTCATCGGAATCCCATAAACGTGATGGGTGGGCCGCCCCCGTGGCGGCAATGGCGGAGGAGACAATGAATTCATTTGGGTATTGTTTCGCCGCTTTGTTGTTCGCCGCGGCACCGGTCGCCGCGGCGCCAGCCGAACCCGGAAATCCATCTTCGATCCCATTCCTGGGCGAAAACCCGGGGGATGCCGCGGTCAAGATAAAGGTGGCGGACGATATCCGCCGCTTCTCCGCGGGCGAACGCGCGGCGCTGCTGGAGATCGTTCTCTCGTGCGAACTAAATAGGTCGATCCTTGGGCGAAGGCGAACTTACGACGCATGGCAAAAAGGCTGCCAAAAAGCCGAGGCGTTTTGGAACGCGAAGTATCGCCAACGCGATGACCGAAGAATGATCGACGTCCAAATGCGCATCTACCATGGCCGCAAGCTTTCTCTCACCCGGATTTCGTTGGATTATTTCACCCGAAAAGAAACCATCGCACGGAAAAATAGGCGTCGGGAGGACGTTGCGAATGACATCAAGGGCGCGCTAAGGCTGCGAAAGCAGTTGTTCGCGGAAATGGCTCAAATCCTTAAATTCTTTTTCGCGCTCAAAGACTTGTTCGCCGAGTCTCGGCGCTAGGCGTCGGTAGAATGCGCGCGTCGTCGGAAAGGCGCGCGCGAGGGGCCGACCGGAAGCGGTCGAGACCATGGCGTTAGGGCTTTATGGGGGCTAACCCATTGAAAAATTGGCGCACCCGGCGGGATTCGAACCCACGACCTCTGCCTTCGGAGGGCAGCGCTCTATCCAGCTGAGCTACGGGTGCATGCCGAAGCGCCGCGGCCTCGGGCGGCCCGGGCCGCCCGAGGCCGAAACTTGCGCGGCGGAAATTTAGCCCAATGGCGCGCCCGGCGCAAACCTTACTCCACCTTCCCGCCGGCGCGGCTCTCGTCTACAGGGAAGGGGGCGGCTTGGGCCGGCGCCGGCGCCGCACCGGGGGTGGCCCGGCCCCTTCCCCGTGGCCGCGCCGCGGCCCGCGTCATGGCCCGCCCCCTTGACGCCGGCGGGGGCGCGGCCGGCCGGAACTCACGGCGGCGTGCCTGGGGTTTTGTGTTACCCTCCCCAAAGGATCGCACGCCGAGTATTCCCCCGTGAAGGGCTCCCCAAGGCAGGCTGGCCAAGGCAGGCCGGCCAACCCACGCCGAATTGAGATAGAGGTTGGACCATGCCATCGAAGAGTTATGACGTCGTCGTCGTGGGGGCCGGCAATGCCGCCCTCTGCGCGGCCCTTTCGGCCCTGGAGAACGGCGCCAGCGTCCTGGTCCTGGAATGCGCGCCCGAGGACCAAAGCGGCGGCAATTCCCGGTTCACCGCCGGGGCCATCCGCTTCGCCTATCGGGGGGTCGAGGACCTGCGCGAAGTGATCCCCGACCTGACCGAGGACGAGATCGCCAACACCGATTTCGGCACCTATGACGAAGACCAGTTCTTCGACGACATGTTCCGGGTGACCCAGTACCGGTCCGATCCGGATCTGTGCGAGGTGCTGGTGCGCCAGAGTTTCGCCACCATGAAATGGATGCGCGCCCAGGGCGTGCGCTTCGTCCCCATCTATGGCCGCCAGGCCTTCAAGGTGGACGGCAAGTTCAAGTTCTGGGGCGGCTTGACCGTCGAGACCGTGGGCGGCGGCCCCGGCCTGGTCGAGATGCTGACCAATTCCGCGCTCAAGGCCGGGGCGGAGATCCGCTATGAATCCCGGGCGCTGTCGCTGATCACCGACGGCTGCGGCGTCCAGGGGGTCAAGATCCGCCACGATGGGGCGCTGGAGGACATCCCGGCCAAGGCGGTGGTCCTGGCCGCCGGCGGGTTCCAGGCCAACGTCGAGATGCGCACCCGCTATCTGGGTCCGGGCTGGGACCTCGCCAAGGTCCGCGGCACCCCTTACAACACCGGCGACGGCATCCGCATGGCCCTGGAGATCGGCGCTTCGACCGCGGGCAACTGGTCGGGCTGCCATGCCGTGGGGTGGGAGCTCAACGCGCCCGAATTCGGCGACCTGGCGGTGGGCGACAATTTCCAGAAACATTCCTATCCCTTTGGCCTGATCGTCAACGCCCGGGGCGAACGCTTCGTCGACGAAGGCGCCGACTTCCGCAATTACACCTACGCCAAATACGGCGCAGAGGTGCTCGCCCAGCCGGGCCATTTCGCCTGGCAGATCTTCGATGCCAAGGTCACCCACCTGTTGCGCGACGAATACCGCATCCGCCAGGTGACCAAGGCCAGTGCCGATACCCTGGAAGGCCTGGCGGCCAAGCTGGAAGGCGTCGATGGCGACGGCTTCCTGCGCACCATCAAGGAATACAATGGGGCGGTCAAAACCAACGTTGCGTTCAACCCCAACGTTCTCGACGGCCGGGGCACCGAAGGGCTGGCCCTGCCCAAGAGCAACTGGGCCAACACCATCGACGAACCGCCCTTCGAGGCCTATGCCATCACCTGCGGCATCACCTTCACCTTCGGCGGCTTGCGCATCGACGCCGACGCCCGGGTCCAGAGCACCGATTACCGGCCCATCCCGGGCCTGTTCGCGGCCGGCGAACTGGTCGGCGGCGTGTTCTTTCACAACTATCCCGGCGGCGCCGGACTGATCAACGGCGCGGTGTTCGGCAAGGTCGCAGGAAGCTCGGCGGCGGATTACGTCAAATCGGCCTGAGCACGGGGGCCGCCTTGTCATGGGCCGTGCCCGTGGGCTAAGTATGCGGAACACCCACGGCCACCAAGCACGGAGCGCACCAGCCATGCAGACAGCCATTCCCGCGCTTTTCATGCGCGGCGGAACCTCGCGCGGGCTTTATTTCGAGGCTGGCGACTTGCCCCCCGACGCTACCGCCCGCGACCGGCTTCTGCTGGCCGCCATGGGTTCGCCCGATGCGCGCCAGATCGACGGCATGGGCGGGGCGACGCCGCTGACCTCCAAGGTCGCCATCGTCGGCCCGTCCGATGAGCCCGGAATCGATGTCGATTACCTCTTCGCCCAGGTCTTGGTGGAGGAGAACATGGTCGATACCGGCCCGACCTGCGGAAATATCCTGGCCGGCGTCGGCCCGTTCGCCATCGAGCGGGGGCTGGTGGCCGCGGCCGACGGCGAGACCCGGGTGCGTATCCGCCTGGTCAATACCGGCGACCTGGTGGAGGCGGTCTTCCAGACCCCGGGCGGCGCGGTGCAATACGCGGGGTCGGCCACCATCGACGGCGTGCCGGGCAGCGCCGCGCCGGTGATCCTCAATTTCATCGATTGCCTGGGCGCCAAGACCGGGGCGCTGTTCCCCACCGGCAACGTGGCCGACCGCATCGACGGCATCCCCGTCACCCTGGCCGACGCCGCCATGCCGGTGATGATGATGCGCGCCGAGGACATGGGCAAGACCGGCTATGAGACGGCGGAGGAACTCGACAACGATACGGATTTTTTCGCCCGGCTGGAGGCCATTCGCTTGGCCGCGGGCGAGATGATGGGCCTGGGCGATGTCACCAAAATGGTCATCCCCAAGCCGGTGTTGCTGGCCCCGGCGCGCCATGGCGGCACCCTCAATTCGCGCTATTTCACGCCCCACGCCACCCATGAAGCCCATGCGGTGACCGGCGCTATCTGCCTCGCGGTCGCCGCCGTGACGCCGGGGACCCTGGCTCATGAATTCGCCCGAATCGAGATCGGCGAGAAAATGGCGATCACCATCGAGCATCCCACCGGGACCATCGACGTGGCGCTGACGCTCGATCTATCGCAAACCCCGCCGGCGGTCAAAAGCGCCGGTATCCTGCGCACCGCGCGCCTGTTGTTCCAGGGTGCGGTCATGGTTCCCGAGGGCACCCTCGAAGGCGCCCAGGCCGCGGCCGGGGAAACGCCCTAGCCCTGCCCCGCGCCGCCCTTGACGTCCCCGCCCCTGGGGTCAAGACCCGCCGCCGCCCGCCGCCGCCGATTTCGCCGCGAGCACCGTGCGGTCCAGGCGGGCGCCCTCGAAATTGGCGCCGTCGATCCGGCAGCCGTCCAGCTTGGCGCCGGTCAGGTCGGCGCCCGACAGGTTCGCGTCGGTCAGGTTGGTGGGCCATTTGCGGCCGGTGGGCTGGCCGTGGGAATCGTTGATGTCGGCGGGCTCCAACACGGCGTCGCACAGGTTCGATCCCGAGAGGTCGGCTTTCGCCATATTGGTGCCGGAAAGATCGGCGCCGCGCAGATTGCAGTTGTCGAGATCGGCGTTGCCGAGATCGGCCATCAAGAACTGGCACCCGGCAAGGTTCGCGCCGGTCAGTTTCGCCATGTTGAGCGTGGCCCCGCTGAGATTAGCCTCGGCGAGATCGACATGGGCGAGGTCGGCCTCGGTCAGGTCCGCCCGTTCGCCCCTGGCGCCACCGCTGTCGACCCACGCGTAGTGGGCGTTGAGGATTTCCTGAATGGACGGGGAAAGGTTTTCGGGCGCCCGAAGGTAAACCGCGTTTTCCAAGGCGACGGTGGATAGGTCCACGAAGCTGAGGTCGCATCCCGCCAGGTTCGCGGAAGACAAATCGACGTTGGTGAGGGTGGCGCCGGCCAGGTTGGCCCCCATGAGGGAGACCCGGGCGAGGTTCGCGCCGGTCAGCACGGCGCCGGATATATCGGCGCCGTTGAGGTTCGAACCGCTGAGATCCGCCCCCGTCAGGTCGACCCCGCACAGGCTGGCATCGGTGAGATCGGTCTGCAGGATGTTGGCATTGACGAGCAGCCTTCCCGACAGCTTGGCGCCGCGCAGATTCACCTGGCAGAGGTCGACCGTGCCGAATTTCCTGATCAAGAGCTCGAGTTCCTTTTTGTCCTCGGAGAGGGCCATCAGGTTGCCCTCGCGCAGGTCCGCGCCGGCCATGCAGGCACCGGTCAGGTCGGCGTCGCGCAGGCAGGCGCCGCGCATGTCCGCACCGGAGAGATTGGCGGTCTTCAGGTCGCAATTGGTAAAGTTGGTGGCGAAAAGGTCCGCCTCGCTCAGGTCGGCGCCATCGAGCGAGCTGTGGGTGAGATCCGCGCCGGTCAGCTTTATCTGCGCAAGGTTGGCGCCGGTCAGGGCCATGCCGTAGAG
>SMVB01261980.1_pt1 | contig 25192 bp, 21 predicted proteins | sample 2456461 | NCBI WGS metagenome assembly SMVB01 (sample SAMN11095934, study PRJNA526329) | marine sediment metagenome | biome: Marine sediment; feature: Surficial sediment; material: Deep marine sediment; isolation source: Hadal surficial sediment | place: Pacific Ocean | collected 2014-05 | depth...
AGGCTCATCTCTGTACTGACATGTTTCAGGGTTTTCATCTGGAAATGGGTTGGACCCAACCAGGAGTTTATGGTGCCAAAGGGATGCTCAACGGTACCTCCCCGAATACGCATGCAGTTGCGCATCCGGTCCACCCGATCTTCCATCGCGTCCAGTACGGCTTCATGTTCCCAGCGTGTAAGTCGGCATCGCGTTTGACCCAGCGTCGGCGCCGATTCAACTTGTAAGTTATTGATTCTTGATATTGAGGTGGGTCAATTCTCGATGCCGATTTACAAGGAGGGCCGCATATTGCACGAATGTGACTCACCAGAGGGTCAGGCACTTGAAGATGGGATCAGATCGATCCTGATCAGGTTAGAAGAAGCGGTCAAATCTGGTGTTGAATTTGGTGGTACGCATTAGAGCCTGATCATTCAGAGGGCAACTGCGGCGATAGTAGGTCGAGATAGCGGTGTTTGTAGGTGTCCATGAGGGGCTGTGGCCAAAATCTCTGGGATCCGGTTTAGCTCCAAGCGTTTGATTTACACCAAATAGGCACCAAAGCACATATTTCGGATTGAAGCAAGGGGGCGGAATCAGTAAAAACACAATAATAACAAAGGGTTAATGGCCCGCCCGAGAGGATTCGAACCTCTGGCCTCTGCCTCCGGAGGGCAGCGCTCTATCCAGCTGAGCTACGGGCGGAATAACAACAATCGTGAACAAATCACGTCCCAGCAAACTACCTGACCGTCGTTGGATAGAGCACTGATCGCGCTCCCCTTCGGGGCCGGCCCGATATCAAAGATATCGGTCGTTCCGCCTAAAACTGCTGTGCAGTTTCTAAACAGCTCCACCCAGCTGAGCTACGGGCGGAATAACAACAATCGTGAACAAATCACGTCCCAGCAAACTACCTGACCGTCGTTGGATAGAGCACTGATCGCGCTCCCCTTCGGGGCCGGCCCGATATTAAAGATATCGGTCGTTCCGCTTAAAACTGCTGTGCAGTTTCTAAACAGCTCCACCCAGCTGAGCTACGGGCGGAATAACGACAATCGTGAATAGATCACGTCCCAGCAAACTACGCGGCCGTCGGTGGACAGAACGCTGATCACGCTGCAAATGAGACCCCGCAGCAAGGCGGGCAGTATAGCGTCGACGGAGTGGATTGCAATAGGGTAGTCTACTTGAGCGCTTACGGCTGAGACCGGCCAAAAAAGAGCCTTTCGGTATCGGCGTTGACGGTAGGGAATTAGCGGCCTAGAGTTTTACTATGGCTATCCGATTATTTGTTGGCGCGCTATGGTTGATGGCATCCTTGCCCGGCTTTACCCAGAGTCAGGAAATGGCTATCACGGCGCTGATAGATGCCTTGCGCGAGCAGGGTTATTCGATTTTGTATAGCAACAGCTTTGTTTTTCCCAGCCAGCGCGTACAGGTGGACGGGGTAAGCATGCAGGCCCTGGAGCGGGCGCTGGTGCCCCTCCAGCTGCAAGTCCAATTGCGCGACGGCGTATGGGTCATTTCGCAGGGAGAGCTACAAGAAGAGGGGGCAAGCAACGTCGAGGCGGCTACCGTGCCCACTGAGATAATGGAAAATATCATTATCACCGGCAGCCGTTATCGTTTCCCCTCCGAGGGCACCGCCTCTTCGGCGCGCTCGTTCACGCCCGAAGACATCGCGGTAGTGCCCACCCTGGCCTCGGACGCGATGCGGGTGGCATTGGGTTTGCCGGGGGTGTCCTCGGTTGGGGTTTCGGCCAAACCGCGCATTCGCGGAGGCTTGCAGGACGAACTGTTGGTCATGCAAGACGGTGTGGAGTTGCTGGAGCCCTTTCATCTGGCCGACTACCACAGCGCCTATAGCACCATCGATTATCACACCATCGAATCGCTGGATATCTATACCGGCGGCTTTCCCTCGCGCTATGGCAATCGTATGAGTGGGGTGATCGATATCCGAAATGACTGGCAGGAACGCGAATACAATACGGATTTAGGCGTATCGTCTTTTGCCAACTTTATAAACACCCGGGGTCAGTTCGGCCGGGAGCGCCCGGTGAACTGGCTGTTGTCGGTGCGCAACGGTGATCTCAGTGATCTCACCGATTATATCGAGACACGCTCCGGCGACCCGACCTACTTCGATGCTTCAGCGCGGTTGAACATTGCGCTCTCCGACAAAACAACGGTGGCGATAGGGGCGGTCTATGGGGAGGATGACGTGGTATTTGAGGACGACGAGGAGCACGCCTCTTCGCAGATCAAATCCCGCTATATTTGGACAGCGGTAGACTGGCAGCCCTCCCCATCGTTGGCGGGCAGCGTGACCCTGTCTTGGCTGGATATTAGCCGGGAGAAGCGCCAGGGCAGCGTTGAAGATGAAGATGAAGATGAAGAGAAGGGCGGGTTTCTCGATTATCGAGCGGACATACAGCGCTTTGCGTTGCGCAATGACTTTTCGGCCACCGTTGCCGGGCAGTTTCTGGAGTTTGGCTGGCAGGCCGAGTACAACTCGGGTGAGTACCGAGATCGCAGCGTATTTGATCGGGGTGTGCTGGCGGATATTCTCGATACCCAGCGTGAAGTGGATAGGGATATTCACCTGGAACCGGATGGTTGGTCAGGCGGAGCCTACGGCCAGATAGAATGGCAGTTAACACCCCGCCTGATTATCCAGCCCAGCCTGCGACTGGATTACCAGAATTACTACCTGGAGCGCAGCAGCGAGTATCAATTGTCACCAAGAATTGGCGTTGCCTATGAGCTGAACGACGAAACAGGCCTGAGGCTGAGCGTGGGGCGTTTCAGTCAACCGGAGGGTATTGCGGAGCTGCAGGTGCGCGACGGTGTGACCCAATTTTTCTCCCCTCAGCAATCCGATCAGGTGATTGCCGGTGTGGAGTGGCAGCGCGACGACCTGCAGTTTGTGGGAGAGCTTTACTATAAGCGCTACGATGACCAGAAAGGCCGCTTCGAGAATATGTTCAATCCCTTTGTCCTGTTGCCGGAAATGGAGCCGGACCGGGTGGGCATCTATCCGCAGAAAGCCGTTGCCCGCGGCATGGACCTGGATGCCCAGTACCAGTTCTCAGCCCCCTTGAGCGGCCACTTGCGTTACAGTTACATGGATGCAGATGACAGGCTCAATGGCAAATGGGTGCCCCGCCGGTGGTCGCAGCAGCACACCGCCAAAGCTGGCTTGGTCTGGCAAAAAGAGAGCGTCAGTTTCTCGCTGGCGCTTACCTGGCATTCGGGTTGGCGCAGTTCGCAACTGCCGGCTATTGTGCCCGAGGGCACGGTGATCCCGATTGAGGATGTGCTCAACAACACCGAATTAAAGGATTACTTCTCGCTGGATGTCAGTGCCCGCAAGTCCTGGAAATTCCGCGCCGTCCAGCTGCAGATCTACGCCGATATCAGCAACCTGACCGATCGCAGTAACGCGGCCGGTATCGACTATGACGTGGAGGAGGAGGGCGATGCTATCCTGCTGATTCCCGACCATGAGACTCTGTTAAAACGTGTCCCCTCGGTGGGGATCACGCTGTCGTTTTAGTCCTTCAACGTATTAGTTTCGAGGTAACAGCGCGACCACCAACTTGCCCGCGGTGTGATGGGCCGCCCGCAGATGCGTTGTCTCCAGCACCGGTCGAACTGCCTGGCTCGGGTTGAGCGCAGTGATGTCGCCGTGCAGGATCGTGGTGCGCGCATAGTTTTCCGCACTGCTACTGGCAAATTCAAGCGCCAGGCCTGTTTCCCGCGTCGACCACCGCAGAAAATCAAAGGCGCTGCTACCCTCTAGCTGGAAGGGGGGCGCCGAATGATAAATCCAGTCCCAGGCCTCGCCGCTGTGGTCGATGCTTTTTACTTCCACAGCAAACGTTTCGCTCAGGATGATTTGGCGGGCCGTCGCCGCTGTTGCCACCGCGCGATACTCTCCCGAAGCCGTATTAATCACTATGGCGCCCCGGCGCACGGCTGAGATCAGCTGATTTTCCTCCAGCCTCACCGTAAACTGGGTGCCAATATCGCTAATGTCGCCGAATGCCGTGCTCACCGTGAGCGTCTGGCCCTGCGGCCCCTGATGTTCGTTGCTGATATACACTTCCCCCGCTATCAGTTCCACCCCATCGCGCCGGATTTTCACCGTGGTGGCGGAATTCAAACGCAGGTCGTAGCTGCCATAGCTAATGGCCACATAGGCATTGCGCGCCGTGCTAATCAGGTTGTCGGGGCCGAGTGTCCGGCCAATAGTGGCAGCTTCGGTGGCCTCGTTGTCCAGCCGTATCTCGCTATCGCCTGCGACGCTGACGACCGCTATCGCGACGGGCTTTGGCACCGCCCCCGGCTGGTTAAACACCACGGTGACCACCGCCACCAGCACCGTGGCGCAGATGCCCAGGGCAAAGCGGTATTTCTGCTTGCGCCGTTTTATCACGGGCTGGATTTCCTCGCGAAACCGGGCCTCCCAGGACTGCATTAATTTCTCCGGCAATCCCTCCCTGGCGCCGACCGCCTTCAACAGGCGTGCAATGTCCTGCTCGTCGCTATCAGAATTCTTCATCTCGTTTACCTCACCGGGCGGCTTGTAATGCATCGCCACATACCTCCCTAAAAGCCCGTCTGGCCCTTGCCAATAGTGACTGGGTGGCTTCATCCGTCGTGTTCAGTTGCTCGGCTATCTCGCGGGAATTGAAACCCTCTACGTATTTCAACTCCAGCGCCCTGGCGTAGTGCTCGGGCAATTGGTCCAGGGCGAATTGAATCAGGCTGATGAGTTCGATACGCCGGCTGCTAGCCTCCGGGTCACAGGACGCATCCATTTCAATCGATTCAACCACAGACCGCAATAGTTCATCGTTGAGAAACGGCATCATCATATCGGCGTCGCGGGTGGACTGTTTCAACTGGCGTGAAATTTCATGCCTGCAGATCTGTACCAACCAGGTCAGCAGCGTTGCCTCGCCTCTATAGGTCTCCATGCGCCGCGCGGCCTGGGCGAGCACAACCTGGACGACATCATCCACATCCGCCTCATTGCGCAGGCGATGGCGTGCGTAGCGATACAACCGGGGGAAATACTCATCAAAAAAATGACGCAGCGCCCGTTCGTCCCCCGACAATATGCCCTTTACCAGGCGCCGGTCACGGCTGAGCTGGATCGAACCGACAGGAGGGCTGTGATCACTCATAACACAAGTATAGAGGGTGGGGCGGAGAATTTTCTGTCGCGGTGTCGCCCCGTAATAGTGCCACGGGCTCAGCGCCCGCGGCGACAAGGGATGTTATAGCGGAGGGAAGGACTCAAATATCGCCGCAGCGGCCGCGTCGTACTTGCTCTGGTCTTTGTCCAGCTTGCCCTTTAGGCGCGACTCGGTAACCGAACGCCACACAGACTGCTTCGCCTTGGGGTCTATCAGGTCGACGATAAAGGTGCCCTCGGTATAGTTCTTAACTGACACCTGGGTGCTGCCGCAATTCCAGCAGTTATACATGCTGTAGCGGTTATAGCGGCCACTGTGGCCGTACATGCCGCCGTAGGAGGCAGACTGGTAGGTGCGCACATCGGTTTTCTGCTGGGTGGCTAGATGCCATGACAGCAGCAGGTCTGCCTTGCTGGCGTCTGCGAGGAAGGTTAAGCCCTTGTTGTCCACGGCTACCCTCAATGCATCGTCAATTCTGCTGCGCTGCATATCACTGAGCAAGAGGGGGTTCTCGCCTGAGACGCTGCCAGAGTTTTTGTAAAAGGCCACGGTGCGCGCCCTGGTGAAATCAAACGCAGGGTTGAAGTCGATTGTAGGTTTGGGCGGGCCGCTACTGCAGGCGGAAACCAGTAACAGTGCGATTAAACTTAAGACGGTGAATAGGCGTTGCATAGGTCTCTCCAGGGCTGATAAAAACAATTTAAAGCTGACTCTAAATGGGTAATAGCCTACTTCGGTTATAAAAGACGGATGAGATAGGCCGCCTAGTCTAGCGGTGTTGCCGAGGCAAGTCTTGTGAAATAGTTGTCGCGATCGTCTCGCCAAGCTCGATAGGCCGGCGAAAGCGCAGTGCGCACATGTTGTTCCAGTTCGCGGACAACGGCCAGAGACGCATGATAGCGTTGCGTCGTCGTGGCGCCTGCCCCCCTCGCTATTTCGCTCAAGTGAATTTCGAAATCCAGATTATCTGCGCGGTAATCGCCCGCCAGCCAGCGCCGTACCAGGTTGTTGAGTGCGCGTAGGGAGGTTAGCGCCGGGGAGGGTGGCGCCGGCGGTTTGGCCCCGGCACATGCGTTGAGCCAATATTGGCGAAATTCGGTATTGGCCAGGGTGGCGTTGAATATCAGGAAGGGCAATTGCTGTTGTGCCTGCACTCTTACCGCCTCCACTGTCGCGGCCACTGCGCTTTCGCCATGGCCCTGTTTTGTTTCAATGCAGGCAGGGGCGAGACGCAGGTATTCGAGGGTCAACAGTAGGCGCTGGGCGTCACTGGCGTATCGGCCCAGGCTGCTGTTGTATTTGGCCAACGTTGCCTGCAGGGGGCAGCCGCGCAGGGCCGACAATTCCATGGTATAGATTTTTGTGGCTGTCAGCGCGATGCGCAACTCGTCGACCGGGGGTGGGCGGGGTGCAGTTATGCAAGGGGCGGTTTGCCGGGCGTTGGCCCCGCCCAGTAACATGTTTGCCGCGCCGATAGATACTGCGACGGCGATACTGCCCAGAACCATTATCCGGCGAGCGATCATCGAGGTGGATCCCACAGAAGCCCGGTTACTGTATAACCCGGGCGTCGGGGAATTACCTCATCAACTTAGACCATTCGCGTGCTCGGCTAAAAGCCCAGCGTGTCCTCGGGCAAAAGCCGCGACAGTGCGCCCGCATTGATCATGGCTGTGGCATCCGCGATATCGGGTGCAAAATAGCGATCTTTGTCGTAAAAAGGCACTTGATCACGCAGTAACTGTTTGGCTGATTCCAGCGTTTTACTGCTGCGCAGGGGTCGACGAAAGTCCATGCCCTGGGAGGTCGCCAACCATTCTACCGCCAGTATGCCGGCCACGTTTTCAAATATATCGGCCAACCGCCGCGCCGCGAAGGTGGCCATCGACACATGGTCTTCCTGATTGGCCGAGGTGGGCAGCGAGTCTATGGAGGCGGGGTGAGCCAGGCTCTTGTTTTCGCTGGCCAACGCGGCGGCGGTTACCTGGGCGATCATAAACCCCGAATTCACGCCGCCATTATCCACCAGGAAAGGCGGCAGCCCACTCAAGTTGGAATCGATGAGCAGCGCCGTGCGACGCTCGGACAGCGCGCCGATTTCGGCTAGCGCAATCGCCAGCATGTCGGCGGTGATTGCCACTGGTTCTGCATGAAAATTGCCGCCGGAGAGGATGTCGCCGCTGGCGCTAAATACCAGGGGGTTGTCGGACACGCCGTTGGCCTCGGTGAGCAGCACTTCCGAGGCGAAACGAATCTGTTGCAGGCAGGCCCCCATGACTTGCGGCTGGCAGCGCAGGGAATAAGGGTCTTGCACTTTTTCGCAGTCTTCGTGGGAGCGGCCGAGTTCCGAACTGTCACCGAGTAGTTGGCGATAGGCCGCCGCCATATCGATCTGGGTCGCATGGCCCCGCGCCTGGTGAATGCGATCATCGAAAGGCGCCCGCGAGCCCTGGGCGGCCTCCACGGTCATGGCGCCAATGATGGTGGCGGCTTTGAGGGCATTTTCTGCCGCAAATAAACCCTGCAAGGCGAAGGCGGTTGAGGCCTGGGTGCCGTTTAACAGGGCCAGCCCTTCCTTGGGAGCCAGCCGAACGGGATCCAAGCCTGCGATAGATAGCGCCTCCGACGCCGGTATGCGTTTGCCCGCATGAAAAGCTTCGCCTTCTCCCAGCAATACGGCGCTCATGTGGGCGAGAGGAGCGAGGTCTCCCGACGCTCCCACGGAACCTTTTTTCGGAATGGCGGGGTACACCTGTGTGTTCACCAGTTGGATAAGCGCGTCGATCACCTCGCGTCGAATGCCAGAGAAACCCCTGGCCAGGGAATTGATCTTCAACACCATGAGCAGACGCACGGTATCGGCTTGCATGAAGTCGCCGATGCCTGCCGCGTGTGACAGGACGATGCTGCGCTGTAGGGTTTCCAGTTCATCGGTTTTAATTTTGGTGTTGGCCAGTAAACCAAAGCCCGTGTTGATACCGTAGACGGTTCGGCCCTCTTTGATGACATTGGCCACCACCTTGGCGGCGGCGTCGATGCCGGCGGCGCATGCCTCATCCAGGGCAATGGTGATTTCGCCCTCGTTTACCCGCCGCAACTGGGCGAGGTTTAAGGTGCCCGGGGATATCGTCAGTGTGTTCATGGTTATTCTCCCTGGCCTTCGTCCAGCATGGGTAAATCGAGCTGCTTGTTCCTGGCGCAGCTAATGGCCAGGTCATAGCCTGCATCGGCGTGGCGCATCACACCGGTGGCCGGGTCGTTGTGCAGTACCCGGGCGATGCGCGCAGCGGCTTCATCGGTGCCATCGCAGACAATTACCACGCCGGAGTGCTGACTAAAGCCCATACCCACACCACCTCCGTGATGCAAGCTCACCCAGGTAGCCCCGCTGGCGGTGTTGAGCAGAGCATTCAGAAGGGGCCAGTCGGACACGGCGTCTGAGCCATCACGCATGGCCTCGGTTTCCCGGTTGGGGGAGGCCACCGAACCCGAATCCAGGTGATCCCTGCCGATCACAACGGGGGCCGTGAGCTCACCGCTGCGCACCATTTCATTGAAGGCCAGTCCCAACTTTGCGCGCTGTCCCAAGCCCACCCAGCAAATGCGCGCGGGTAAACCCTGGAACTCGATGCGTGCCCTGGCCATGTCCAGCCAGTTGTGCAGATGCGCATCATCCGGAATTAACTCTTTCACTTTGGCGTCCGTCTTGTAAATGTCCTCGGGGTCGCCGCTAAGCGCCACCCAGCGGAAGGGGCCTATACCCTGGCAGAACAGGGGGCGGATGTAGGCGGGCACAAAACCCGGGAAATCAAAGGCGTTGTCCACGCCTTCTTCCAGAGCCATTTGGCGGATGTTGTTGCCGTAATCCACGGTGGCCGCGCCAGCACTTTGCAGGGCGAGCATGGCGCGCACCTGTATTGCCATGGATTGCTTGGCGGCTTTAATCACACCGGCCTCGTCCTGTTCGCGTTTGTGGGCGGCCTCTTTCAGGGTCCAGCCCTGGGGCAAGTAGCCGTTCAGGGGATCGTGGGCGCTGGTTTGATCGGTGACCACATCCGGGGTGATGCCCCGTTCTACCAACTCCGGGAAGACATCTGCCGCATTGGCCAGCAGGCCTACTGAAACGGCTTCATTGTTGTCTGCCGCCTGCTTAATCATTGCCAGGGCCTCGTCCAGCGAGGTGGCCTTTTTGTCGATGTAGCGACTCGCCAGGCGGAAGTCGATACGACTTTCATCAACTTCCACGGCAATCATGGAAAAGCCCGCCATGGTCGCGGCCAGGGGCTGGGCGCCGCCCATACCACCCAGCCCGCCGGTCAATATCCAGCGACCCAGGGCCTCGCCGCCGAAGTGAGCCTTCGCCATGCTTACGAAGGTTTCGTAGGTACCTTGCACAATGCCCTGGGAGCCGATGTAAATCCACGAGCCCGCAGTCATCTGGCCGTACATCATCAGGCCTTTCTTATCCAGCTCGTTAAAGTGTTCCCAGTTGGCCCAGTGGGGCACAAGGTTAGAATTGGCGATCAGTACCCGGGGGGCGTTTTCGTGGGTCGGGAACACTCCCACGGGCTTGCCGCTCTGTATCAGCAGGGTTTCGTCGTTCTCCAGGCGCTTCAGTACTTCGACAATCTTGTCGTAACTTTCCCAGTCCCTGGCCGCACGGCCGATGCCGCCATACACCACAAGGCTCTGGGGGTGCTCGGCGACTTCCGGGTCCAGGTTGTTCATCAACATGCGCAAGGGGGCTTCGGTAAGCCAGCTTTTGGCGCTGAGTGTGGTGCCGGTTGCCGCCTTGATGATGCGAGTGGGGTCGTTGCGAGTCATGATGTTTATCCTGTAGGTCTCTGGTACTGCGAATTTTGTGCAGGCGTTTAGAAATTCATGTGGCTTCCCAGCCTGTACCGATCGCCGGGGTGGGTAAGTATCGCCAGCGACACCACACCCTTTTCCGAGAATGTGCGCCGGGTAATCTTCAGGCAGGGTGAACGTTTTTTTACCTGCAGGTTTTTGGCGATGTCGCTATCGGCAAGAATCGCCTCTACACTTTGCTCCGCTTCCGTCAGTGGGGCAACGGCGGACAGGTAGGCGCTGGGGGTATTGTTGGCAAAGTCCTGTGCCAGGTAATCCGGAGCCATTCGAGGGTTGACCGTGCGGCTCTCATGTTGAATCGGCAGTCCATCTTCCATATGTACAATGTCCGAGTGAAAGATGAGTTCGCCCGTATTGAGCCCGAGTTGCATGGCGCTCAGGCTATCGGCGGGCAATTCGGTGTGTTGCAGTACGCAACAGCTATGACGATGACCGCGCTGTGTTATCTCTTCGGCTATATTGCGTATTTGGGTGACGGAACTCATGGGGCGGGTGTCCGCGACAAAACTGCCCAGGCCCTGGGAGCGCAGCAGTACACCTTCTTCCGCCAGTTCCAGCAGGGCGCGACGGGCGGTCATGCGGCTGACCGAAAACTCACTGGCCAGCTGGTTCTCCGAGGATACGCGATCGCCCGGCGCAAGAAGGCCCTGCGTGATCTGTGATCGCAGCGCCTCTTTAATGGTTGCGTAGCGGGGGGAGGACATGACATATTTCCAGCATTCGAAGGCGACGATCTTACTTGTATGTACATGTATATACAAGTAGACTTTCGCAAAAATCTGGAATGATCCGATGTCACAGCACTGCGATTGGCTACTCACGAATATTCGCATCGCCACCATGGTGGACAACGGTCTGCCCTATGGAGAAATTGCGGCCGGCGTAATCGCCCTGCGCGAGGGCCAAATCGTGTATGCGGGTGCCAGCGCCGATGCGCCCGACTTTAGCGCAGATCAGGCCCTGGACTGTGCCGGCCGGTGGGCGACCCCCGGCCTGGTCGACTGCCATACCCATTTGGTATACGGCGGAGATCGCGCCCGGGAATTCGAAATGCGTTTGCAAGGCCGCAGCTATGAAGAAATCGCCCGCAGCGGTGGCGGCATAGTCAGCACGGTAAAGCACACCCGGGCGGCGAGCGAGGAACAGCTGTTCAGCTGGGCCAGCCGGCGTGCACGGCGCCTGCTGGAAGAGGGTGTTACCACCCTGGAAATTAAATCCGGCTACGGCCTCGATCTGGATCAGGAACTGAAAATGCTGAGGGTCGCTCGTCGCCTCGGTGAAGAACTGCCGGTGACTGTTTGCACGACCTTCCTGGGCGCTCATGCCCTGCCACCGGAATTCGCTGAGGTCGATGGCGACCCGCGCGATGCCTATATACAGTGCGTGTGCGAGCAGATGATGCCTGCAGTCGCCGGTTCCGGCCTCGCCGATGCGGTTGACGTTTTCTGCGAGGGGATAGGCTTTAGCCCCGCCCAATGCGAGCGGGTGTTCCAGGCCGCCCAGGCAGCGGGACTGCCGGTGAAGGGCCATGTTGAACAGTTGAGTGATTTAAAGGGCGCCCGCCTGGCGGCAAGTTACGGTGCGCTGTCGGTCGATCACATCGAATACCTTGCCGCCGTCGATATCCCGGCGATAGCGGCGGCCGGCAGTGTTGCAGTGTTGTTGCCCGGTGCCTTCTATTTTCTCCACGAACAGCAAAAACCGCCGGTGGCAGCCCTGCGAGAACACAAAATACCCATGGCAGTTGCCACCGACCTCAATCCCGGCACCTCTCCTATCGCTTCACTGCTGCTGGCAATGAATCAAGCGGCGGTGCTGTTTGGCCTGACGCCGGAAGAAGCGCTGCGGGGGGCTACCCGCAACGGCGCGTTGGCCCTGGGGCTCACCAATAAAGGCCTATTGGCAACCGGAATGGATGCCGATATTGCAATGTGGGATATCGATCATCCAGCCGAGCTAACGTACGCGGTCAATTTTAATCGCCCCAGCCATATTTGGCAGGGAGGGCAGTGTGTACATTCCAGCTGATCCCAGCAACTGGCAGGGCCGGGTTGATCTCGAAGATGGCGACGCCGGCCTGCGCTGGCATCAGGCGGTGCAGTTGGACGGGCCCGCAGAAGGAGGTGTAAGCCTGTTGGGGCTGGCCTCGGACCTGGGTGTGAAGTTGAATAAGGGCCGGCCCGGTGCCGCTGCGGGACCGGGTGCGCTGCGCAATGCACTGGCCGGGCAGGCCTGGCATCACGATTACAGCTTATACGACGACGGAGATATACGGGTGGAGGATGATCTACCCGCGGGCCAGCAGGCCTACGCCGATCGCCTTTCAGGCTTGCTACGCGCCAGCCAATTTGTTGTTGGTTTGGGTGGCGGCCATGAAATTGGCTGGGCCAGTTATTTGGGCTGCCGTCACTGGATGGATGCCAACGCGCCGGGTAAGACCCTGGGTATTCTTAATTTCGATGCCCATTTTGACCTGCGAAAACCCGTCCCCCACACCAGTTCGGGCACGCCTTTTTATCAGGTGGCACAACACTGTGCGGCGCAAAATCACCCGTTTCGTTACGCCTGTATGGGGATAGCCAGAGCCTCCAATACCCGGGCGCTGTTCAAGCAGGCGGATGATTATTCGGTGAGTCATTTACTGGATGTAGAGTGTCAGGGCGACAATAGTACTGCGTTCCTGCGAGAATTTCTGGCCAACCTCGATTGCCTGTATCTCACTATTTGCCTGGATGTTTTCCCCACAGCGATCGCCCCGGGGGTAAGTGCGCCGGCAGCATTGGGGGTGAATCCACTGTGGATGATAGAGACCATTGCCGCCATCGGAGACCTTTGCCGAGAATACGGCGTCAATTGGTTGATGGCCGACGTGGCCGAGTTATCCCCGGTTCACGACTCTTCCGCCTGTACCGCAAGACTTGCCGCCAGGCTGGTCGATGAGGTGTTATCCTCTCGGTTCTGAATATTGGTTTTACAGGAACATTGAGATGACGGTGATGCGCGGCAAAGGGAATTTCCTGGCGATCATGCTGATCTGCGCCGGGTTCGCACTACCCACTCTGGCCGAGGAAGTGACAGCCCGAGAACTGGTGCGCCAGGCGGTTGATCACTATCGCGGTCTGACCTCCTACTCCGAGATGACAATGGTCATCCACCGGCCTGACTGGGAGCGCAGTATGACCATGCGCGGTTGGACCCGCGGCGACGACAATACGCTGGTGCGTGTTACCCAGCCGAGAAAGGATGCGGGCAACGGCACACTGATGCTCGATGGCAATATGTGGACGTTTTCCCCCAAAATTAATCGGGTAATCAAAGTGCCCTCTTCCATGATGGGCCAGAACTGGATGGGCAGTGATTTTTCCAACAAGGACATCAGCAAGACCACCGATATCATAGACCAGTACGAGCACAGCTTGATCGATCAGCGCGAGGAGGATGGTCACCAGATCTACACCATTCAATCGGTGCCGCACGAAGACGCGGCGATTGTGTGGGGGAAGGAGGTGCTGGTAATTCGAGACGACTGGGTGTTGTTGGAGCAGCAGTATTGGGATCAGGATGGCGTGCTGTTAAAGACCATGCGGGCCACCGATATCCAGGTCATGTCCGGTCGCACGGTGGCCACCCGGTTGCGCATGAGCAAAACCGAAACCCCGGACGAGTGGACGGAACTGCACACCCTGTCCATTGAATTTGATGTCGATCTGGCCAGCAATGTATTTACCCTGTCGAACCTGAGAAATCCGCGCCAGTGAATGTGACGGCGGTACTGGCTTGGCGCAATCTATGGCGCCACAAGCGGCGCACCTGGCTCACCGTGGGTGCCATGATTTTTTGTAATACCCTGCTGGTGTTTATGATTTCGCTGCAGCTGGGTTCCTATCAAATGATGATAGACAATGCGGTGAGCGCGTTTACCGGTCACATCCAAATTCAGCATGCCCGCTACAACGAACAGCAGAAGTTGCGCCAGAGTGTGGCCGACGTCGTTGAACTGGCGGCGCAGGTGCGCGCCACGCTATCTGTTGAAAGTGTGGCCGCTCGCGGTATCGCGTTTGCCCTGGCGTCCAGCGAGGAGCGTTCCTTTGGCATTCAGTTAACCGGGGTGCAACCGCAATTTGAGCCGCAAGTGTCCACCTTTCCGGGGCTTATCACCTCGGGCCGATACCTGCGCGACCCCGATGCCCAGGAAATTGTTATCGGTGCCATTCTTGCCCAGAACCTGAAAGTGACTGTGGGCGATGAGCTGACCTTTCTCGGCAGTGGCCTGGATGGTTCCTTTGCTGCGGGAGTGGCTACCGTGGTGGGTATTGTGCAAACCGGTTTTGACGAAGTGGATAGAGCAATTGCCGAAGTGCCATTGGCCTGGTTTCAGGAGGTGTTCACCATGCGAAGCGCTGGCCATAGCGTGGTCGTAAAGTTACCCGCTCTGGAGGGGGTGGATGCCGGCGTCGGGCAGCTGCGAGACATGCTTGCGGCCAACCATTCGCGGTCAGAGCCCGGGCTGGTCGTGCTCGATTGGGATGCTCTACAGCCCGGTTTGCGTCAGGCCATCCAGTCGGATATGACCAGTGCCTGGTTTATGTACGGGGTGCTGATTCTGCTGGTGGCCTTCAGTGTGCTCAACACCCAGCTGATGTCGGTGCTGGAACGCACCCGGGAATTTGGCGTGATGTTGGCGCTGGGTACCCGGCCCGCCAGGTTGGCCAGGTTGGTAGGTTTGGAGACTTTTGTGATGTCCTGTCTCGGCCTGGTGATCGGGGTTGTACTGGGCGGCCTGGTGGCGCTCTATCTCAGCTATGCAGGATTTTACTATCCGGGCATGGAGGAGATGGCGGCCAAATTTAACCTGCCCGATCGCATGTACCCGCAAATCAGTTTGCTGTCATTGTTGTGGGGGCCAATGACGGTTTTTGTCGGGGCCATGCTGGCGGCTATCTATCCGGCCCTGCGGTTGTTTTCCCTGCAACCGGTTGTGGCGATGAGGGCGGCGCAATGAACACGGCGTTCAGCGTAGTCGCTATCCTGGCCTGGCGCAATTTGTGGCGCAACTACCGCCGCACCTTGATTATGCTGTTGACCATTGCGGTGGGGGTTTGGTCGATGATTTTCATGACGGCGCTGATGCGCGGCATGGTCGATGAAATTGTGCGCAACGGCCTGGCAACGCTGCCCGGGGAGGTGCAGATACATGCGCCGGCCTACCGCCGCGATCCCAGCGTTGTAAACCGGTTCGCCAGCCCTTCCGGCGCTTTATTGACGGCTTTGGGTCAGTCACCGGTGGTGGCCTGGGCGGGAAGGGTGCGGGTGCCTGCGGTCATCTCCAGTGAGCGCGATAGCCGGGGAGTCACTCTGCTGGGTGTCGATCCGCTGGCTGAAACCAGACTGGGCTCGGCTCCCGAGGAAATTATTGCCGGGCGCTTCCTGTCCGGGGTGGATGATAAGGGGGTGGTAATCGGTGCTTCTCTGGCGCGGCGACTGGAGACGCGGTTGGGCAAACGTATCGTCATTATGTCGCAGGATCCGGACAACAATGTGGTGGATCGCGGCGCAAGAATTGTAGGGATCTACAAAGCCCGCCTGCCCAGTACCGAAGATGTATTTGTCTATGCCGGGCGCAGTGTTATTCAGGCCATGCTCGAGATCGACGGTGACCTGTCAGAAATTGCAGTTACCGCAGACAATTATCGCGCAGTGCAGGATTGGTACCCGGCGCTCGCCAGCGCTGCGGGCAAGAATTTGGAGGTGCTGCCCTGGACCGAGCTGAATACCTATTTGAGCAGCATGCTGTCGGTGCAGGATGGGTTCGCCCTGATATTTATGATCGTGGTGTTTCTCGCCCTGTCCTTCGGGCTGGTCAATACCATGGTCATGGCAGTGTTTGAACGGGTGCGGGAAATTGGTTTAATGCAGGCGCTGGGCATGCGCCCGGGCCTTATCCTCGCCCAGGTATTACTGGAGAGCTTCTATTTGCTTGGCGTGGGATTGGCGGTGGGCAATACGGCGGCGTATATAACGGTGAAATTATTGGAAGATGGTATTGATATTTCCGGTGTCGCGAAGGGGATGGAGATGATGGACATGAGCCCGATGTTGTATCCGGCGCTACGCATAGAGGATATGGTGATGTCTACGGTGGTGGTGATCTCCCTGGGGTTGGCGGCGAGTTTGTTGCCCGCGTGGAAGGCATCGCAACTGGACCCGGTAAGAGCCCTCGCCAAAACCTGAGCAAGAGAACCGACAAACTGGAGTTGCAGTCAGCAATGAGCGCAATAATTTGTAAAGAACTGTGTAAGACCTTTCACCAGGGAGACCAGGTAATCACGGGCCTGGATAACGTGTGCCTGGAAATTGAGGAGGGCTCGTTTACCTGTTTGTCGGGGCCCTCAGGGTCGGGCAAAACCACACTGTTAAATGCAATGGGCGGCCTGGACACGCCCGACAGCGGTGAAATTCGGGTGGGCCAGTTGCAACTGGAGCAAATGTCGCGCGCTGAGCTGGCCGATATGCGCTTGCACAATATAGGCTTCGTTTTTCAGGCCTATAACCTTATTCCGGTGCTTACCGCTCAGGAGAATGTCGAATTTGTCATGCAGGTGCAGGGCGTTGCCAGTGGTGAGCGCCGCCAGCGCTCCTATGAGGGGCTCGCCGAGGTAGGTTTGAAAGGGTTGGAAGATCGCCTGCCGGCGCAACTATCCGGTGGCCAGCAACAGCGGGTAGCGGTGGCCAGGGCCGTCGTCAGCAATCCCAAGCTGGTGTTGGCCGATGAGCCCACGGCAAACCTCGACAGCAAGAGCGCGGCGGAGCTGATGGCGCTATTTGAGAACCTCAACGTCGAGCGCGGCATTACCTTTGTTATCGCCACTCACGATGTGCGGGTTATGGGCTATGCGAAGCGACTGATCAGCATGCGCGACGGCCAAATCATTAGCGATGAAACGCAACACCCCCATGCAATGGCGGTGTGAATGTCACGTCTTGTCCTGATCACGGCGCTGCTGGTGTACCCGCTGCTGAGCGCAGCGGCCCTGGGTAATGATTTTAACGGCGGTTTTGATGGCGGCTTTACCAAGCTGCAGTGGCTGAGCACCACCTACCCGGACGACAGTATCTACCGACCCGCAATTGGTGCTATCAGCCATGATCAAAATGGCGAGTTGCGGCTCAAGTTTCGTGGCGATACCGGCGCCTGGAGCGTCAGTGTGGACTACCAATTTATTGCCCGTTTCGGTGATTCCCTGGCATTAACTCAAGCGCCGGGCTCTGCTTTTGCGCTGCCACCCCCGGTGCCGGAAGATGATCAGCGCTGGTGGGATTTGACCCATGAAATTCACGCGACCGATAGTTCTGTGTTGGTGCAACGACTGGACCGGCTGCACCTGAATTATTCTGGTGACAAGGTGGTCATGCGGTTTGGCCGTCAGGCCATCAGCTGGGGCAATGGGCTTATCTACAACCCCATGGATGTCTTCAACCCCTTCGATCCCGCCGCCGTTGACACCGAATACAAAATTGGCGACGACATGTTGTACGCCCAATACCTCACCGACAGCGGCGACGACTGGCAGTTTGTGCAGGTGGTGCGCCGCGATCAGGAGGGGAGATTGGGTGCTGAGGTGAACTCCACGGCGGTTAAATTTCACGCTTTCGGCGGTGAGCAAGAGTTCGATGTTTTGTTGTCCCAGCACTACGACGAGCTATTGTTAGGGCTTGGCGGTTCAAGCAGTCTCGGCGGCGCGGTAATACGCGGTGATATAACCGCCGTCGAAACAGACCAGGACTGGGTGGTCAGCCTGGTTGCCAATTGGTCCTACTCATGGCTATGGGGCGGGCACAATGTGAGTGTCATCACCGAATACTTCTTCAACGGCTTTGGTTTACGCGAGTCGGAGTATGCCCCGGACAAGATACCGCAGCTATTGGATGCCAACCGGGATCTGATCGAGCGAATAAACCGGGGCGAACTCTATACCCTGGGCAGACACTACGCTGCAATTTCACTGTTGGTTGAGCTCTCGCCCCTGATCAATGTCACGCCCAATTTATTCATCAATCTTGGGGACGGTTCGGCTTTTGCCCAGCTGATTGGCCAGTGGGATGTCGGTCAGAATTGGCAGCTGTTGGCATCCTTGAGTGTGCCCATGGGTCCCGCGGGCACCGAATACGGTGGTTTGGAAACCGGGATTGAGGGTTTTAGACTGAGCACCGGCCCCTCGGTGTTTGCGCAGCTCGCCTGGTACTTCTAGTCTTTGGCGGCGGTCTCCTCCAGGGCCCGTTGGTGCCAGGTCAGTAAGTGCGCTGCGTCTTCGGGTATGGATTCTCCAATCCAGCCGGCAAATTCCAGGGCGCACAGCAGGTCGATATCGGCGAAGGTAAAATTGTCGCCCGCCAGCCACGCGCTGTGCTCAAGATGTTCGTTCAGTGGCGCCCAGGCCGCGTCCAGTTTGAGTTTGCCCCGGGCCGCCAATTCGGGAATTTGCTCCACCGCCAGAGGGCCGGGTAGGGCGCGTCCGGCGAATGATTTATGGGTATTGCGAAATACTTCGGCAATGGACATGAATACAGTATTGAATAATTTGTGATCCCAGCTGATGACCAGAGCGCGCTCTACCGCGTTGGATCCCAGCAGCGGCGGCTGGGGGTGCAACTCCTCCAGATAGGTGCACATGCCGATGACTTCGGTCAGCACCGTGCCATCGTCAAGGACCAGCGCAGGCACGGTAGAGGTGGGGTTGATTTTGCAATAGCGTTCGCTGAATTGCTCTTGCTCAAACAGGTTGATCTGCTCGGTATCAATCGAGAGACCCTTGTATTGCATGAATAACTGCAGGCGTCGCGGATTGGGCGCCGGGTCGTAGGTATAGAGTTTCATGGTGGTGTAGGCCCGATAAAGAGTTTGGAAGAGAGCGTGGCGCGCCCCATGGTAATTGCAATTAGCCGCCGGTGCCAGCGGTGCTCCGAGGCCGGGTCAAATTCACAGTTTTCCCTGGCCTGATTATGCGGCTATAATGCGCGCCAGATTAAGTGAGGGACGACCTGTGATGACGCGTATTATTTTAACTGCATTTTCTTTTTTACTGGCAATTTCCGTTTCCGCTCAGGATTTGAGCGACAAACAGCGCGCCGAGATTGAAGCGCGCATCAAACCGGTGGGTGAAGTGTGCCTGGAAGGCGATAGCAGCTGCGGTGGTCCGGCGGTGGCCGCTGCCGGGGGTGCCGAGCGCTCCGGCGAGGATGTTTACAATGCTGCGTGCATGGCATGTCACAGTACCGGCGCCGCCGGCGCCCCCAAGTTGGGTGACGCCACAGCCTGGGCCGAACGTATCGCCAGGGGCAACGATGCCTTATATGACAGCGCAATCAATGGCATGCCCGGTACCGGCATGATGGCCAAAGGCGGCTGCGTGAATTGCTCGGATAACGAGACCATGGCTGCGGTAGATTACATGGTTACCGGCAGCCAATAGCAGACTCATTAACAACCGATCACGGCCGCAGTGTTTTTACTCAAAGCACTGCGGTTTTTTTGTTCAGGACGAAAATATCGATGGTACGGATATACCGAGGAAGCAGGGGCTAATCAAACAGCCCCTCATCTTTCATATTGCCAACGAAGCCGCTGATGACATCATCGCGTAATTTGTTGGTGCCACCCGCTTTTATCGTATCTGACACCGCCTGCCATAAATGTTCCTTGCCATCGGTGGCAAACAAATCGGATATCAGGGTGAAGGTGACATTGCTGCTGTACACCGGTTGCTGATAGGCCACCTCATAGGCGTGGCCATAATAACCACCGAAGCCCGGTGCGTACACCGGAGCCACACCGTAGTAGATGGTGCCCGGATGATAGATTTCCTGCTCCCTCTTGCCGATGTAGCGAGTCACCAATACGGTATCGAGATTTGCCGCTGTGGCGGCGGCCATCACCTGTTCTTCCGTGGGCTTCTTGCCCGGCAGCAAGGTATGGCTAGCGACCGCGGTTGCGCCGCGTCGTTTCAGCGCCGCCACGAAGGCGTCTTCAAAATTTATACGGGCGGGCATTTTTTGTGTCACCGCAATGACTAACACACCGTTCAGATTCAGTTTGTGCACGTTCGGATCGATGTAGGAATGAGTAATCGTGGAGTTGTTGGCGCAGCCCGAAATAAACAGCGTTAAAAGACCAAGTAGCAGGAATTGGGCTTGGCGCAGGTGGGGATGTTTCACAACGTTCTCCAGATTCTTATGGGTGACTCGAAAGGGGCGGTAGTATACCGGTTTTTTTACTCGGTGATTTTTTGCTGGCGATTGGAGGCTCACTAGGCAAACAGATCCTTCAAGCCCGCCAGGGTTTGCTGCGCGCGCTCTTGGTTGGCCTGTTGGGTTTCGGCGCCGCCGCCCTGCCACTGCAAGTCATCCTGAGGCAATTCCTCGATAAAGCGGCTGGGTTCGCAGTTGATCGTCTCGCCAAACTGGCGACGCTTTAGTGCCATGGTCATGCTCAGAGTCTGGCGAGCGCGGGTGATGCCAACGTAGGCCAGGCGCCGTTCCTCTTCGATATTATTTTCCTCGATGCTGGCGCGATGGGGCAGCAGCTTCTCCTCCATGCCAATAATGGTTACATGGGGAAATTCCAGCCCTTTGGAGGCATGCAAGGTCATGAGCTGGACGCTCTCGGGGCTACTGTCTTCCTCCTCTTGCTGCTCCAATAGGTCGCGCAACACCAGACGAGATATGGCCTCGTCCAGCGCAACCTGTTCACCACTCATGACCTTTTGCAGGCTGTCGATGAGAAAGTGAACGTTGGACATGCGTCTCTGGGCCACATCTTCACCCGAGCTCAGTTGGTTTAACCACTCTTCGTAATCCATGTCGCGTATCATTTTGCGCAGTGCTGAAACGCCGGTATCGGCTTCGCATTGCCGTCGTATCTCCGCTATCCAGCGGGCAAATTCCCGTAGACGGCCCAGGCCAGCTTCCCCTATCTGGTCAGTGCCAATGCGCCCACAGGCCTGGGTTAAGCTGCAATGTTGTTCGTTGGCAAAAGCGCCCAGGGATTCCAGGGTAGAGGTGCCCAGCTTGCGCCGGGGAACGTTGGCGATGCGCAGGAAAGCATTGTCGTCATTCTCGTTCATGATGAGGCGCAGGTAGGCCATGATGTCCTTCACTTCGTTGCGGGCAAAGAAGGAGGTGCCGCCGCTCATGTGATAGGGCACCTGCTGCTGTTGCAGCGACAGTTCGATGAGGCGGGATTGATGATTGCCGCGATACAAAATCGCGTAGTCGCCAAATTTGGTTCGCTTGCGCAATTTGTGATCCAGTATCTCCGCCACCACCTGATCGGCTTCATGATGCTCGTCGCTACAGCGGATAATGCGAATGGGATCGCCGTAGCCCAGCTCACTCCACAACTGTTTATCGAAGATGTGGCTGTTGTTGGCAATGAGGGCGTTGGCCGCCTTGAGAATGCGGCTGGTGGAGCGGTAATTTTGCTCCAGCTTTACGATCTTGAGCTGTGGGTAATCTTCTTGAAGCTGGGCCAGGTTTTCCGGTCGGGCCCCGCGCCAGGAATAGATCGACTGGTCATCATCACCCACCACGGTCAACCTGCCGGTCAACCCAATGAGTTGTTTTACCAATAGGTACTGGCTGCTGTTGGTGTCTTGATACTCATCCACCAGTAAGTAGCGCAACTGGTTTTGCCATTTCTGCAGCGTATCGGCGGAGCGTTCAAACAAGATGGTGGGCAGCAGGATGAGGTCGTCGAAGTCCAGTGCGTTATAGGCACGCAGCGCGCGGTTGTAGCGAGCATAGGCCTGGGCGCACAACATATCTGCCGGCGCCGTGGCATCGGCCAGCGCCTGTTCGGGCAGCACGCGGTCATTTTTCCACCCGGAGATACGCGTTTGGATAGTTTGGGCCTGGTCCCCGTCGGCGCCGTGCTCTTGAATCAGTAGATCGCGGATAAGCGTGTGGCTGTCCTGGCCGTCGAAAATGGAAAAGCCGCTTTTGAGCTCCAATTGCCGCAGTTCGCTGCGAATAATTTTCAGGCCCAGCTGGTGAAAAGTGCTGACCGTTAGGCCCTCAGCGGCATTGCCACGCAACAATTTTCCCACCCGCTCCTTCATTTCCCGGGCGGCTTTGTTGGTAAAGGTGACCGCGGCGATGTGCCTGGCGCTGATACCGCACTGGTCGACCAGATAGGCGATTTTGCGGGTGATAACACTGGTTTTCCCGCTCCCGGCACCGGCTAATACCAACAGTGGGCCGTCGATATAGCGCACGGCCTCGCGCTGTTTTGGGTTGAGTTGGATCACAGGTCTCAGCGTTATTGAGGGGAAAAACAGATCGGCAAGTTTAGCAAAATTGCCCCACCAATAGCGAGTGTCGTTCACAAATGACACTGCTTTTTGACCCCGGGGAACCCTCGCTTTCCCGCGCCTGGTTCAATTCCCCATACGCCCCTGTGGTATTGCCGTGCAGGCATTGTGATTTCGTCGCCATCGGGTATGTTGGCAGCCCTCCACACTCGCGATTTCGAGGTTTTACATGGGTAAGGCTAACCCAACGGCCAAACAGCCCTGGGAAGAGCCTGGATACACCCTGCCGGGTGGCGGCCCCGAGGATCCTGCCAACCAGGGTTTAACCTATTTTGGGCCGGTGAACGTGATGGTTCAAACCAAGGGCAATATGACCGCGCCCCAGGTCATTATCGCTGCGGTCATTGATACCGCCCGGGTGGATTACGATACGGCCCACTTGATAGAGGCGCGCTATTTCCAACGCCTGCTGCTGGATCAGGTGTCGCGCAATATGATGACGACCTTCTTTGTGCAGATGAATAAGCTGGATGCGGACAAGGGTAAAGCCTATGCCGTGAGCGCATGTGAGAAAAACCGCCGCATCGATGAAAACCAGGCGCAGCAGATTCTCGCCCGAATTGCGCCCACCGCGCAGGCACAGGATCTGGCGGATTGTGATCTTGTCATCGAGGCGGTGTTCGAAGACCGCGGGGTCAAAGCGGCGGTCACCCAGGAGGCCGAGGCGGTGTTGGCGGATACCGCTATCTTTGCCACCAATACCTCTGCCCTGCCCATTACCGAACTGGCGCAGGCCTCGTCGCGGCCGCAAAACTTTGTCGGCATGCACTTTTTCTCGCCGGCGGAAAGAATGCCCCTGGTTGAGATTATCACCGGTGAACAGACCTCCGATGAGGCGCTCGCCCGCGCCTTCGACCTGGTTCAGCAACTGGGCAAGAAACCCATTGTGGTGAGTGATTCACCGGGCTTTTTCACCACCCGTGTGATCGGTAAAACGATTAGCCAGGGTCAGATGATGTTGGCGGAGGGGGTGAACCCGGCTCTGATAGAAAATGCGGCGGCGTTTAATGGCTCGCCCATGGGGCCGCTGGAAACCCTGGATAATATCTCCATCGAGACGGCTTATCACATTATGAAGCAGGGCCAGGCAGACGCGGAGGCCCGCGGTGAAGTTGTCCAGGCCAGCCCCGAGTCCGATACCCTGCGTGTCATGTATGAGGATTGCGGGCGCAAAGGAGTGGGCAAGGGCGGTGGCTTTTACGATTACGACGAGAACGGCAAGAAGATCGCGACCTGGCCGGGTCTAAAAGAAGCTTTCGCCAAAGAGGGCTATACTGACATTCCCTATCAGGATGTGAAGGACCGCCTGTTGTTTTCCCAGGTGCTGGAGGCTATTCGGATTATGGAGGAGGGCGTGCTGACCAGTGTGGGCGATGGCAATATCGGCTCGATCATGGGGATAAGCTTTCCGCCCCATACCGGCGGTGTGTATCAATGTGTCAACGCCTATGGCGTGCAGGCCTTCGCCAATCGAGCGGCGGAACTGGCGGAGAACTATGGCCGGGACGTGTTCCAGCCACCCCAGCTGTTGTTGGACATGGCCAGCGAGGGGCGGGTATTTGCCTGACCTTCGCCCCGGCATTGTCGAGGGGGTTAATGACGTTTGAGCGTCTTTTTCAGGCAAAACGCTGAGGCGGCACGAATGAAATTCTTCCCAATACCCTTTTAAATTACTTATACTTGGTGATATGACGACTACAACTAACGTATTTCCTCTGGCTATCGCCGAGCACATTTGGGCTCTTCCCTACCTGTCTCTGGGCATGGTAACGGCCTACCTCCGCAGCCACAGTGACACACAATTGAAAGGTGCCTACCATATTGAACGAATCGCGCTGGGCGGGATTGATGGCCATCCCCTGGAAGATATTTATCACAGCCTGAATTCAGCCACTAATCCGGTATGCCTTTTTTCCTCCTATGTGTGGAACCACAAGCTTAATCTTCATGCCGCAGCTGAAATAAAACGCCGCTATCCCGGTAGCCTGATCATTTTTGGCGGGCCGGAAGTGCCAAAATTCGATGGCGATACCGAGGGTTTCCTCGCCGACAATTCCTTTATCGATATCGCTGTCTTGGGTGAGGGCGAAGCCAGTTGCGCCGAGATTCTGGCAGCTCTGGCCGAGCAATCACAACGTGACCTGTCGGTGCTAGCGGAGATAAAGGGTATCGTTTTTAGCATAGCGGGCAGCGTTACCCGCACCCCCTCCAGAGACCGTATCAAGGACGTTAATATTTTACCTTCTCCCTACCTAAGCGGTGAGTTTGGGGATTGGTTTCAGGATTTCTCCAATGCCATCCTGGAGACCAACCGAGGCTGCCCCTACGGCTGCACCTATTGCGATTGGGGCTCGGCAACACTGCAGAAAATCACCCGATTTACGCCGGAGAGAGTCATCGCAGAGATTGAGTTCCTGGCCAGCCGCAGGTCGAAAGTCATCTTCATTGCCGACGCCAATTTTGGCATGCTGGAACAGGATATTGAAATATCAAAAGCCCTGGTGGCGATAAGTAAACGCACCGGCTACCCGAAGAAACTCAACACCAATTTCGCGAAGAATGGCGGCCGCAGACTGATGGCCGTCATAAAAATTCTACATGAGGGCGGCCTGCGGTGTTTGTCAACAAAGTTGTCGCGTCCATTGATCATGCGGCTTTAGATTCCTGCTCTTCTTCCGCCTGATGTTCTTTCGGTGGATTTAGCCAGACTTCCTCCACCGGATTCCAGTTTCTTGTCTTCCCAGACCACCGCTGCGGGTTTTGCTG
>SMVB01268889.1_pt1 | contig 25191 bp, 21 predicted proteins | sample 2456461 | NCBI WGS metagenome assembly SMVB01 (sample SAMN11095934, study PRJNA526329) | marine sediment metagenome | biome: Marine sediment; feature: Surficial sediment; material: Deep marine sediment; isolation source: Hadal surficial sediment | place: Pacific Ocean | collected 2014-05 | depth...
ATCGCCACCAATAACGGGAAATACCAGAGCGTTTCCGAACTTAACAGAATCGCGAAAACGCTCTAGATTCCTAGTTTGGTCGCGCATTCGGATGGAAAACCGGGTCCACCCCGGCCTTCGCCGGGGCATGCTTTTCCTGGAAACACTCTAGAGGACCGTATCGAACACCCGGCCAAAAGCGGGTGTGTGGTCTTCTTGCCAACAAGACCACACACACCCGCCTTAATTGGCCTGACGCCGCAGAAAAGCGGGAATTTCCAGCTGTTCTTCGTCCTCGGACACCGGCAATAACGGATCGTTGGGTGTCGCCAACTCTTGGCCCGGGAGTTCGGTTTCAGGCTTTTGCGGAGACCGAACCGGTTGCGACCGATCGACACGAGGCGGCACCGGCGCCCGGCGCAAATGGGAATTGGCCCGATTGGCCTGGCGGGCCGACTTGACCCCCGCCATCATGCGTTCGAACACGCCCATGCCATCCTTGAGCGTCGCTTTGACCTGATCGGCGATATCGCCACCTCGGCGATCTTCGACGGGGTATCCGTCTCGATCCTCGGGCTTGAAAGCCGGCGCTTTTTCCTGATACCGGTCATCAACCTTAGCCCCGGCCAAGTTACCAGGAGACGGCGCGGCGCGGCCGGCATCGTTCGGCTTGTTTGAATAGCCCGCCTGAATACGCACCGGCGACGCGTCGGACGAACCGGGTGCCGTTTGGTCAACCGGGATGGACGGCTGTTCGGCTTGAGCCACCATATCCGGTTCCGGCTGGTCGGCCACCGGCTGTGGCGCCGCCAATCCCTCTCGGATAGCATCGCTCATAGCCAACACGCTCGACGTTTCACCACCGGATCCCGCGTGTTTCCAGCCTGAGTCGAGGGATTTCAAACGCGAGGATCCGTCCGTATCGCTGAAAGGTACGACATTTTCCACCACATCGATGCCTGTTGCGACCACCGACACGCGCATCTGTCCTTCCATACGCTCGTCGAATGTCGACCCGACAATGATATTGGCGTCCGGATCCACCTCGGATCGGACACGGTTCGCCGCCTCATCGACTTCGTAAAGGCCCAAGTCGAGACCACCTGTAATATTGATGAGAACGCCTTTCGCACCTTTCATAGACACATCGTCCAATAGGGGATTGGAAATAGCCGCTTCCGCCGCTTCGAGTGCGCGTTTTTCACCTTCCGCCTCGCCCGTGCCCATCATCGCTTTGCCCATTTCGTTCATCACGGAACGAACGTCGGCAAAATCCAGATTGATAAGGCCCGGCATGACCATGAGATCGGTAATGCCTCTGACTCCCGAATGCAGCACTTCATCCGCCATAGCGAAAGCCGCGGCGAAAGTCGTGTTTTCATTGGCCAGCCGAAACAGATTCTGGTTTGGGATGACGAGCAACGTGTCGACATATTGTTGCATTTCCTCAATACCGGATTCAGCGACCCTCATGCGGTGCGCGCCTTCGAATTGAAACGGCTTCGTTACAACACCGACAGTCAGAATGCCTTGTTCCTTAGCCGCGCGTGCAATGACAACACCCGCACCGGTGCCGGTACCGCCACCCATGCCCGCCGTGATGAACACCATATGGCATCCCGAAAGATGGTCGAGAATCTCGGAAAGAGATTCTTCAGCCGCCGCCCGGCCAATCTCTGGCCGGGATCCCGCGCCAAGACCTTCCGTGATTGAGCTGCCCATCTGAATCTTACGCTCGCACGCCGATTGCGCAAGCGCTTGAGCATCGGTATTGGCAACCACAAATTCTACACCTTCAAGATCTGCTCGGATCATATTGCTGACCGCGTTGCCGCCTGCGCCGCCGACACCGAACACAGTGATTCGTGGCCGCATCTCAGTTAGCTCGGGTACACCGAGAGTTATTGTCATATCTGCCTCCACATATTCTTACGAACTCGGTTTAACCGCACCGTACCCATTATGTTTTTTTATGCTTCTCGATTCGCATCGGTTTAGTCTCGAAAACTCATTATTAAAAATTCATTTTTAGCCAACGCCCTATTCTGGCCAGCTGACTCCTTTCGTCTTTTTTGAAGATTTTAGCTTTCTGTTCCACAAAAATCGCTTCTGGCGGTGCGAACGCTATGTAGGACAAAAGCCCTGCGCATGTAGAAAAAGCCGGTCCGCCCGCCGCATCCGCGACACCGACCAAACCAAGCGGCCGCGCCAAACGCACATTTTTTTCGAGAATGCGTGCCGCTACCTCACGAGCGCCGGTTAACTGGCTGGCACCCCCTGTCAGAACGACTCGCTTGCTGGCCAATTGTTCAAATCCGCTATTTCGTAGTCGATCACGTACGAGTTCGAATATTTCCTCCATCCGAGGTTGGATAATACCTGTCAGCAATGAACGGGGAATATGATTCGGAGAATGACGATCCTCCTCGCCGATTTGCGGCACATCAATCATTTCTCGATCGTCCGTCGGACTTGCCAAAGCGCTGCCGTACAAGGTCTTTAAGCGTTCCGCACTGGCCAGCGTCGTCGACAGGCCGCGTGCAATGTCGTTCGTCACTTGAATACCACCAACCGGGATCACGTCCAGATGCACGCACATGCCATCCGAGAACACCGCAAGCGTCGTTGTGCCGCCGCCCATATCAATGCAAACCGACCCCAATTCCATTTCGTCGTCGACCAAACAAGCAAGACCACTGGCATATGGAGAGGCAACCAGATCCACAATCTCGAGATGACATCGTTCGATACATAAGGCCAAATTCCGCACCGTCGCCCGCGCCGCCGTTATCATGTGCATGCGCACGCTGAGTTCGTCTCCGAACATGCCCCTAGGGTCCTTAATGCCCCAATTGCCATCCACCGCATAAGTGGTCGGAATGGCATGCACGACAATACGTCCTTCTGGCTGGTATTGGCCGCTCAGAGTAGACAATAGGTAACGCAGATCCTCTTCGGATACAGGCTGGTCGGATATTTGTGTTGGAACCTGAAAGCATTGGCTGGCAATGTGTCCGGCAGATAGATTAACGGTGACTTCTCGAATTGTCGTATTTGCCATATTTTCCGCCGCCTCTACCGCAGCCCGGATGGCATCTTCCACATGATCGAGATCGACGACTGCGCTCTTGCGCATTCCCATTGATACTTGATGGCCCACACCGACAACACGTAGCGGAACACGTCGCGGCGTTTCGGCCTGATCAATTTTGGCAATGAAGCAGGAAACCTTGGTGGTGCCGATGTCCAGCCCAGCGATCAAGCTGTGCTTGCCGCCATTCATTACGCGGTCTTTGAGCAATCGATTGTTGTCCAATGTCAGCATTACGTTTCCACACCCGGCGATTTCATCTGCACGATCTTGTCCGAGCGTAATTTCAAAAACAGACGGTCCGGCACCCGAAGATCGATCTCCAAAATATCCCGCGCGAGAAGCCGATGCTGCTCTTCAAGTTGCGTCATAAGCCGCAAGGCCTCGTGCTCACCCTGATCGGGCAATTTGACGTCAACGCCGCTATCAAGTCGCAAATTCCAACGACGGGCGCCGACACGAATGGCGGCGCGCACACGTGAGTTGATAAACGGATGCCGGCTCATCAATTGCAGATAGTCCGAGGCGGCTTCGGCCGCGCCCACACCGACTACGTGAGGCAGATTGCCGAACGCCGTTAGATGTTCCGAAGAAATCACCTGCCCGGTTCGGTCAACCAATTTCAGTTCACCGTCAAGCTGCCAGATGGCAATCGGTAGGCGCTCGACCAAAGAAATATGAATTGAATCGGGCCACAATCGAGTGACGCTGGCTTGATCGACCCAGTCGAGCTGTTCGATTCTTTGGCGTGCCGACACGATGTCGAAGTGAAAGAGCGAGTTGCCTGGCCGCACATTCAGGGCCTCATAAAGCTCTGCCTTATCGGTAAATTTGCGGCCGGAAACACTGACCTGATTGATGCCCAGCCCGTGATCCGCAAGAAAGTGCGCCGTTGCATCGTCAAATCGTTCGCGCGCAATATCGAAAATGCCGCTGGCCCACAGCAGCATTAACATCAGCGACACCCCCGCCGCCATTAGGAACAGTCCATAGGGGGCCATTTGTTGACGCGCATAGCGGATCGACCGGGCTCGATTCCGCCGCCACTTTTTCCAATAGGTCGACCTGCTGGCCACCCCCGCGCGTTTTCGCGCCTGTGCCGGCCGATGCCAAAGCAATGCGAACCGTCTGCCGGGTCGGAGGGATTTTGATTTTTTTCGTTTCATCTTAAACATGATGCATCCTCAACCATCCAACGCACCAGTTTGCCGAATGACAGGCCGACATACGCTGCTTGTTCCGGAACAAGCGAAGTGGGGGTCATGCCCGGCTGGGTATTTATTTCGAGAACAACCAGCCGCCCTGGATCGGAATTGGTATCGTCGTAGCGAAAATCCGTGCGGCTGACGCCGCGACAACCCAATGAACGGTGGGCCTTCAGTGCAATTTCCAAGGCGGCATCGCGAACCGACTCGGGAATTTCGGCGGGTACCTCATGGGATGAGCCGCCGGCTTCATATTTTGCCGCATAATCGTAAAAGCCGCGGTGCGACACGATTTCCGTAACCGCCAGGGCCTTATCTCCCATAACCGATACGGTCAACTCGCGCCCGGGAACGAACTTTTCAATCATGATGACGTCGTCCGAAAACTTTGTCGGATCGGATAAAACCGCCGGCGGCCGCTCGGCACCTTCCGGCACGATGTAGACGCCGACACTCGATCCTTCGGCAATCGGTTTAATCACGTAAGGTGGTTTCATTTGATGGCGGGCGGCGGCATCCTCCAGCTTCACTACGATACTTTCTTCGACCGGCAATTGGGCGCTGCGGAAGATTTCTTTGGCACGGACTTTGTCCATAGCCAATGCGGACGCCAAAACCCCCGAATGGGTGTAGGGAATCTCAAGAGTCTCCATAATGCCTTGCGCACAGCCATCTTCGCCCCATTGTCCGTGCAAGCCATTAAAGGCAATATCGGGCCGAAGGTCCGACAGCACGCTTGCGATATGGCGATCGACGTCAATTTCGGTCACGCGGTAGCCTTCCTCCCTCAATGCCTGTGCACATGCTTGTCCGGTTACTAGACTCACTTCGCGTTCGGCGGACCACCCGCCTTTCAGAACGGCTACATGACTTACTTTGGAAGACGATTCAGACATGATCGACCGCCCTCCCCGATTAGCGGCCGACCGATTCGCCGAATCTCCCATTCAAGCTTGATTCCACTGCTTTTTTCAACCTCTGATCGCACCTTTTCCCCAAGATTTTCAAGATCGGCGGCACTTGCGTCCCCCTGATTGATCAGAAAATTGCAATGTTGCTCGGATACCTGGGCACCGCCTTCGATCAGACCGCGACAACCGGCCTGATCGATCAACTGCCATGCCTTCCGGCCGCCGGATCGTTCCGGGTCCGGATTCTTGAATGTGCTGCCGCCGGTACGGCTGCGCACAGGTTGAGAGGCCTCGCGCACCTCCGTTACATCCCGCATGCGCCGCTTGATTTCCTCTTGATCTCCCGGCTCGCCCTGAAACAGAGCTTCAACAAAAATGAAATCCGCCGGCACGGCGCTGTGTCGATAGGAAAAACCCAAATCGTCGAGGCCTAAAACATGGCGATTGCCGGCCCGGTCGATGGCCACCGCTTCGACCAGCACGTCTTTGATCTCACGTTCATAGGCGCCTGCATTCATCCGCAAAGCGCCGCCGACGGAACCCGGTATGCCACGCATGAATTCAAGACCGGCAAGCGACGCTTGAGCCGCGCGCTTGGCGACGACCACATCGAGCGCCGCAGCGCCCGCCCTGACCCGCGTGTCTCCGTCCATGGTGACGTCATTGAAGCCGGACGCGAGTCTAATGACGATTCCTCTGATGCCGCCATCGCGGACCAAGAGATTGGAACCCACGCCAACAATCGTAACCGGAACGGCATCGGGGACGCCCTTGAGAAAGTCGGACAAATCGGTTGTGTCTGCCGGCACGAAAAACACATCGGCGCATCCCCCGACACGAAACCAGGTAAGATCGGACATGGCAACATTGGCTCGCAAGCGTCCCCGCACCGGCGGCAGCTGATCCATAACGGACTCTCTGTTATATGTCGCCGCTTCACTCAACAACCGTCTCCGCTCATCGTCTCGTCTAAACGCTCCAGTTCCTCAGGCAATGCATTGGCCCATGCGGTTATATTTCCCGCCCCCAAGCACACAACGAAATCCTTGGGCCTTGCAGCCTTGCGCACAAGCGCCGCCAAGTCCGTCGGCGAGTCGAGCGGCACCACATGGCGATGGCCGTGGCTGCGCAATCCTTCGATAAGACCGTCACGGTCTATGCCCTCTATAGGCAACTCGCCGGCGGCGTAAACGTCAGCCACGATCACCTCATCCGCATCGTTGAAACAGGTGCAAAACTCATTGAACAGATCGCGCAGGCGGGTGTAACGGTGGGGCTGTATGACCGCGATGATACGGCCCTGGCTCACCGTACGAGCTGCTTTGAGAACAGCCGCGATCTCCACCGGATGGTGGCCGTAATCGTCGATAATCGTAACGCCGTTCCAAATGCCCGTACGGGTGAAGCGGCGCTTGACGCCGCCAAAGCCGCTCAAGGCTTCCCGGATGATGTCGTCGGACAATTTCATTTCATTGCCCACCGTAATCGCCGCCAAGGCGTTGAGAACATTGTGCTCGCCGGGCATGGGTAAATGTATGCGCTCCAACATGCGTTGTTTGCCGTCGGCACGGCCGCTGATGGCGACGTCGAATTGAGCCCCACCGTCCGCCGCGGTTAAATTGAGTGCCCGAACATCCGCTTGCGGGTTCAAGCCATAAGTGATGATGCGCCGATCACTCACACGTCCGATGACGGTTTGGACATCGGCGTCGTCAAGACAGGCAACCGCGAAACCATAAAACGGAACCTGCTCGATAAATGTTTCGAAGGCGTCTTTCAGCGCATCAAAACTGCCATAGTGATCCAAATGTTCCGGATCGAGACTGGTACACACGGCAATGGTTGAAGGCAGATGGACGAATGTGCCATCGGATTCGTCAGCTTCCACGACCATCCAATCGCCGGCACCCAGCCGTGCATTGGACCCATAGGCATTGATGATGCCGCCATTTATGACGGTAGGGTCGAGATCCGCCCGATCAAGCACCGCGGCAATCATGGATGTGGTCGTTGTCTTGCCATGTGTGCCGCCCACACTTATGCACCATTTGAGGCGCATCAGTTCGGCCAACATTTCAGCTCGTCCCAACACCGGCAACATGGCTTGTCGCGCAGCAATCACTTCGGCGTTATCGGATTCGACCGCAGAAGAAATGACGATGGCCGACGCATCGCCCAGATGTTCCGCCCGCTGTCCGATGAAAATGGCGATTCCTTTTTCCCTCAGGCGACGGACGTTGGCATTTTCCGCAATGTCACTGCCTTGCACCTTATATCCAAGGTTGTGCATTATCTCGGCGATGCCGCTCATGCCAATACCACCGATACCGACAAAATGAAGCGTGCCAATTTCAAAAGGCAAAGAAGGCATTAGGCCGCCCCCTTCGCCACATGCGTTGCCGTTGTGTAATTGGCCAATCGCTCGACGGTGTCGGCTAATTGCTTTGCCGCGTCAGGCCGCCCCTGCGCCCGCGCCGCACCGGCGGCGGTTTGTAATCGCTCGGGCGCGCGATACAATTGGACAAGTTTTTCCGTCAAATCGTCGGCGGTAAAATCGCTTTCTTGTATAAGCCAGGCGCCGCCCGCCTTAACCAGAGTAGCGGCGTTTGCCGATTGATCACCGTCAATCGCACCCGGTAACGGAACCAAGAGGGCGGGCCGGCCAATGACCGACAGCTCGCATACGGTCGACGCACCGGATCGACAGACAACGAGATGCGCCTCTGCCATGCGCCGCGGCAAATCGTCAAAGAACGGGCGAACCGTTGCACGAACGTTCATTGCCCGATAGGCCGTCTCCACTTGCGATTTTTCTTCTTCCCGGCATTGCTGCGTAATTCGAAAAGTGTCTCTCACGTCGCTAGGCAATGCGGCCACCGCTTTAGGTACCACGTCGCTAAATACCTTGGCTCCCTGGCTGCCGCCAAAAATAAGCAAATTAAAGGGATCCTCCGGTGCCATGTGGGGATAAGGGACGTCGCGCATGTCAACAACCGATTCACGAACCGGATTGCCGGTTATTTCCGACTTTTCGCGAAGCGACGGTTTCAATCCTATGGGATCGGGAAAAGTCAGCGCAATTTGATCGACACGAGAGGCTATCAGACGATTGGCGCGACCCATGACTCCATTCTGTTCGTGCACAAAGGTCGGATCGCGACGCAGAATGGCGGCAAACATAGTTGGCAAGGATGGATAACCGCCAAAGCCGATGACCACACGAGGACGTTTTAAAAACAATAAATAGAGTGCTTGGACGGTTCCCAAGACCAATTTGGCAAGGCCGATCGAGCGAGCCAAAACACCGGATTGGGTGACCGTTCCCGAAATGGTTCTATGAAATTCCGTGTCGGGAAATTGATCGTGCCACTTCAAACCCCGATCGTCGGTAACGAGCACCACGCGGCGTGCTCTCCGGCGTAATTCCACAGCCAGCGCCTGCGCCGGAAACAGATGACCGCCGGTACCGCCCGCGGCGATGATGATGGGCGAATCTTGTGACAGCGCCGCCATCATAATCTTTGTACTCCGTGTTCACTCGACCATCCACGGCGGGTTACCGCCAGCAACATACCAATCGTCAACGCCATGGCGAAAAGCGAAGATCCACCATAGGAGACAAACGGCAACGTCATCCCCTTAGCCGGGAGTAAATTCAGGTTCACGCCCATATTGATGAGAGTTTGCAAGCTAAACAATGCAACGAGACCTCCACCAGCCAATTGCATGAACTGATCGTTCGCCGTCATAGCCCGCAAATAACTCCGAGCAACGATGAAACAAAAAATTCCGACCAAAACAAGGCAAGCCAAAATTCCGTATTCCTCACCCGCAACGGCAAAGACGAAGTCTGTATGGGCGTCCGGAAGTACATTTTTGATCCGGCCTTCGCCCGGCCCAAGGCCAACAAACCCGCCCTCTTTGAAGGCTTCTATCGCCTTGTCGACCTGATAGGTATCGCCCACTTCCGGATTGAAAAAGCGATCGATACGGCTCGTCACATGAGGCACGTAAGCATAAGCGGCAAGAGTGCCGCTCACCGCACCAATGCCTAAGGCAGCCATCCAAACAAGGGGAATCCCCGCCATGAAAAACATGCCGCCCCAAACAGCACTGAGTAAAAGCAGCTGGCCGAAGTCAGGTTGCAAAACAAGAAGAATGCTGACCATGACATAGAGCAATCCGGCAAGAGCATTTCCCGGAAAGCTAGGAATTTTGTTTCCCGCCGCAAAAAGCCACGCAGCTAAAACGACAAAAGCGGGTTTGATAAACTCGGAAGGCTGCAATGAAACCGGACCGATTCTGATCCAGCGATTTGCGCCATTGACCTCCTGTCCAATGATCAGCGTCAGCCCAATCAATACCAGACTGACGACAAACACCACGGCCGCAAGCCGGCGAATATGTCTCGGTCTCAACAAGGACACAAAAAACAATACGCCGACTGCCGGGATGCTATACATCAATGTACGGTAGACGAAATGAAAAATTGGATAGTCAAATTTTACGGCAATAGACGGACTTGCGGCAAAAGACAAAACCATACCAATCGTTATGAGACAAATAACGGCTCCTACCGACCAGCGATCCACAGTCCACCACCATTGCGCAATTAGCGAACGATCCGTGCGTGTCAAGACGGTCATGCGGCACTCTCCCCTTGTGAGGTCGATTGAGTGCCCTGATTAGCTTTAAGAGTCGCAACGGTGGCGCGAAAGGCGTTACCCCGGTCTTCAAAATCACTGAATTGATCAAACGAAGCACAAGCGGGCGACAACAGCACTACGGGATTTTGCGTCCCGCTCGCCAAGGCATCGCGCGTTGCGGCGGCTACGGCGTCTTTCAATTCGCCCGACATCTCATGAGCAACTTCGCCGTTCAGCGTTCTCGAAAAGGCTTCAGCGGATTCACCAATCAGGTAAGCCTTAACAACGGGTGCCAATTGCCCCCTAAGAGACGTAATCCCATTCCTCTTGGACTGTCCGCCTACGATCCAATAAATATTATCGAACGCCGACAAAGCATAGAGTGCAGCTTCGGCATTGGTGGCTTTTGAATCATTAATGAAGCGGACATTTCCGATCCTTCCGACATCTTCCAAGCGGTGTGCCAATCCCGGAAATGACAGAATGGCCTGACCCAGGCCTTTTGAATCGGTAATTATGATGCGCGTCGCCGCAAAGGCAGCAGCCGCGTTTTGCCAATTATGGGAACCGGGGAGCGCCAACGCGTCACGTAGATCGGAAATCTCCGTCGTCGGACGGGCTATACCGTCATAAAGAACACCATCGATTACATAGATTCCCCGACCCAGAGCTTTTCCCACCGCCGCCGGGATTATCTCCTGCCGATTTCGCGCGGAAATCTGTGTACAGATCTCCTGTGTATAAGCATCATCTACGCAAATAACGGCAAAGTCGCCATCACCTTGTTGGTCGAATATGCGCGTTTTAGCGCCAATATATCCCGCCATATCGCCGTGCCGGTCCAGGTGATCCGGCGTGAGGTTGAGAAAAACGGCGACATCGGGCTTGAGAGTCTTGGTCAGATCAATCTGATAAGAAGACATTTCTATGACATAGGCCGTGTGTGCCGTCGGCATCGGTAAGTCCAAGATGGCATTACCGATATTGCCGCAGGCCTGAGCATCCAGGCCACAGCAATTCAAAATATGTGCGATGAGTGCGGTTGTCGTCGACTTACCGTTTGTTCCGGTAACGGCAATGACCTTCGGCCAAGCGCCGTGTTTGATCTCGTCGAGCGTGCGGGCAAACAGTTCCACATCACCCAAAATCTCCACCTCATGCTTTTTCGCCTTGTTGACGACAGGATGAGGTTTGGGGTGCGTCAATGGCACACCCGGTGCAAGTATCAATGCCGCATAGTCTGTCCAGTCGGCCTTATATAGATCTTCGAGCGGTATTGATCCCTGCTCCGCCGCCGCTCTTGCCTGCTCGTTATCATCCCACGCATGAACCTTGGCACCCCCTGCAAGGAGAGAGTGGGCAGCGGAAAGACCACTTTTCCCAAGGCCGAAGACGGCAACGCGTTTGTCTTTGAATGCGTGACAAATAATCATTGTTACCTCAATTTGAGCGTCGCAAGGCCGATTAACGCCAAGATGACCGCTATAATCCAAAATCGAATAACGATCGTTGGCTCCGCCCATCCCAATTCCTCGTAATGATGATGAATTGGCGCCATGCGAAACACTCTCTTACCGGTCAGCTTGAACGACACCACCTGAATCATCACCGACACAGCTTCGATAACGAACAGGCCTCCGATAATCGCCAAAACGATTTCGTGTTTGACCGCCACGCTAATGGCTCCCAATGCGCCGCCCAGAGACAAAGATCCCGTGTCGCCCATGAAAACCATGGCTGGTGGTGCGTTAAACCAAAGGAATCCGAGTCCGGCGCCAACCAGCGCGCCACAAAAGATGGTCAGTTCACCGGCACCTTGGACAAACGTAATTTGCAAATATTCGGAAAAGACCGCATTTCCGATGATATAGGAAATCAATCCGAAACTCGCAGCGGCGATCATCACCGGTACGATGGCCAGACCATCAAGACCGTCCGTCAAGTTAACCGCATTCGATGCGCCCACGATGACAAACGCGGCGAACGGCACAAAGAACCAGCCCAAGTTGATGAAGACGTCCTTAAAGAAAGGCAGAGCTAGGGAAGCCGCTTGCCCTCCCAAGGGTCCCGCGTCACCGCCGGCAATGGTCATGATCCAAACCGTGGCAATACCACCAATCAAAAACTCGAAGAAAAGCCGAATCAATCCGGGAATGCCACTGCTCGATCCCCTGAGGATTTTCGAGTAATCATCGGCAAAGCCCACCAGTCCGAAGGCCAAGGTGACAAACAGGATGACCCACACATATTCATTGGTCAGGTTTCCCCACAACAAGGTGCCGAGAAAAACGCCCAACAAAATCATAACGCCGCCCATGGTGGGCGTCCCTCTCTTCTTGATGAGATGTGATTCCGGGCCATCTTCGCGAATCGGCTGACCGTTCTGCTGTCTGGCCTTAAGCCACCGGATGATGGCAGGCCCAAATATGAAGCACACGAACATAGCGGTCATGGTTGCCGCACCAGCTCGAAATGTGATGTAGCGGATCACATTGAACAACGGCACTTGATCGCTTAATGGAACAAGAAAATAGTAAAACATTTAGTCTCCCCCGCCCGCATGTTTGGTGTTTTCACCATCGATACCGGCCAGATCAAGAAGAGATTGAACAAGCGGGGCCATGCGGCTGCCCAACGAGCCTTTGATCATGACCGTATCGCCCGGACAAACTTCGTCCAACAAAGCCGATTGCAATCCCGACGATTCTTCGGCGTAACGCCCTCGGCGAGACACATCAAGCCGATGCCACAAATTCTTCATCTGAGGTCCCGACAAGAAAACAAGGTCGATGGCGGCGGCATCTAAATCATCGAGCAAAGCGCTATGCAGACCCGGGGCATCTTCGCCAAGTTCGAGCATATCCCCCAACACGGCAATCCGCCGCCCGCCCGCGGGCACCCGGCATGTACCTAATGTGCGGATGGCCGCCGCCATAGACGCCGGATTGGCGTTGTAGCTCTCGTCAATGACCGTAATCGACCCTTTGGGCAATGTGACCGACTGCACCGCGCCGCGCCCGCGCATGGCTGAGAGATGGCCAAGATTGTCCGCTGCCCGCTCAAGGTCGGCGCCGACCGCATGCACCGCCGCAAGAACCGCCAGACTATTGATCGCCCAATGCCGTCCAGCCCAATTGATCCGATAGACCAACGCCGTTCCACAAATGTCGGCGGTCACGCGACTGCCATCTTGCTCTATGTCTATGCGGTCCAGCCGCGCCTCTAGGCCACGTCCTTCGCCAAATAAGATGACGTCTTGCGCACCGGCATTTCGGGCGGCACTTTTCAAGCGATCCGATTGAACGATATCACCGTTGATGACGGCGATGGCGGGCGGCACGAGGCCGTCGAAGATCTCGGCTTTGGCATCGGCGATGGCGTCAACGCTGTCAAAAAATTCCAGATGAACCGGTTGCACCGTCGTGATGATGGCAATATGGGGCGCGACAGATCGCGTAAGAGGTATAATTTCGCCCGCGTGATTCATGCCGATTTCAAAAATTCCAAAGGCCGTATCTTGAGGCATGCGTGACAAGGTGAGCGGCACGCCCCATAAATTATTATGTGATGCGGCCGAAGCGTGCGTCGGCGCTTGATCGCCCAAAGCGCTTTTCAACATTTCTTTGGTGCCGGTCTTGCCGACGCTGCCGGTAACCGCAATTCGCCACGCCGACGATCGATCGCGCGCCTCGACGCCCAAAGCGGTCAAAGCGGCCAAAGTATCCCGCACTTCGACACGAGGTAACGCCGCCGAAATGCCGGGTATAGAGCGCAAGGTGAGTGCCGCGGCGGCACCCTGATCAAAGGCTTGGATCACGTAATCGTGGCCATCATTATGGGGGCCTTCAAGGGCGACAAAAAGATCTCCGGCAATAAGTGTCCGGCTGTCAATGGAGACGCCGGCTGCCGTCCAGTTCTTGTCGCCTTCCAACATACCGCCAGTAGCGCGGGCAACCTCTTCCGCGGTCCACAAACTCGCCGCCGTCACACAGTACCTCCCTGTATTTTAAGAGCGCGCCGCACCTCCTCTTCATCACTAAATGGAATAACTCGGTCTTTGATAATCTGTCCGGTCTCGTGGCCTTTACCTGCAACGACGAGAACATCGCCGGGCTCAAGATCTCCAATCGCGTCATTGATTGCCTGCGCCCGATCGGCAATCTCGCTCGCCCCTGGTGCCGAGGCTAAAACCTCCGCACGGATCGACGCCGGATTCTCAGTACGCGGATTGTCGTCCGTAACGATGACCATGTCGGCAAGCTCGCTCGCCACATTGCCCATAAGCGGTCGCTTATGGCGATCCCGATCGCCTCCCGCGCCAAAAACAATACAAAGCCGCCCTTCCGCATGGGGCCGGAGTGCGCGCAAGACATGGCCAATCGCATCGGGTGTATGGGCATAATCGACAAAGACCGGCGCCTTTTCTTTGGTGTGCCCGATCAATTGCAATCGGCCGGAAACGCCGGCAAGCGCACCAAGGAATGCAAAAACTTCATCCGGTTCGCCACCACAGGCAACAACGAGCCCAGCCGCAATCAAAGCGTTTGACGCCTGAAATGTCCCGACAAGCGGTAATTCGACTTCATAGGCTTTACCGTCGAAAAGAATGTCGAGGTGCTGGCTTTGCGCTTGTACGCGCCGCTGGCGAAGCTTGATATGGCGGCCTTTGTCGGGAGCCCGTTCGCCCACAGTTAAAATTTGCAAGCCCCTGCCCCAGCACAACGCTTCAACATCGGCGGGCAATTGTCCGTCTGCATTTAACACCGCGACGCCGCTTGGCATCATGACCTCGCCGAACAAACGCAATTTAGCGTAAAGATAATCTTCTACCGTTGAATGATAATCCAGATGATCATGAGTGAGATTTGTAAAAGCCGCGGCCTTAAGACGAATGCCGTCGAGTCTAAACTGATCGAGTCCGTGACTCGATGCCTCCATGACCAGGTGATCGACTTTGTCTTCCGTAAGCTTTTTCAACGTGCTGAATATTGTGACCGGCCCCGGTGTGGTATAGCGCAGCGGCTGTGAAGCGTCCGGGGCAATCAGGCCCAGCGTTCCCATACTGGCCGCCCGCAAACCCATCATTGTCCAGATTTGACGCGTAAAGCTCGCGACGGAGGTTTTACCGTTGGTACCGGTGACTGCCGCGATGACCTGAGGCTGAGTTTCATAGAACCGCGCCGCTAGTAAACTAAACCTCTTTTGGGGATTGTGATCGTGCAACTTGACGATCCGGCTTGCGCGCAATGGATCTTCAATGCGCTGTGTAATGTCGATCCCCGGACGCGTTAAGATGGCGACGGCGCCACGCTCTACCGCCTCGTTGATGAAGTCTGCCCCATCGGAACGCAATCCCGGCAAAGCCGCAAAAAGAAAGCCCGGCTTAACCTTTTGGCTGTTTGCGGTGAGACCCCGAATCTCCATGTCGGTGGGAATGTCTGCACTGGCTGCCATCGCGTCGAGAAGGTCGGTCAATCTCATCTTCCTAGGATTTTATCTGGGCAATCTCAGCATTGCTTGGAGAATACCGTCAGCGGTTTCACGTTCAGGCCGGACGCCCAAGATCGGGCCGATGCGTTTTATGATATTATGAACCAATGGTGCCGCCGTCCAACCGGCTGTGGCATAGCCGAACGTCTCCTGCGTACCCTTAGGCTCGTCCAACATAACAAATACAATATATTTTGGCTTATCTGTCGGAAAAGAGGCGACAAAGGAAGAAAGCAGCGCAGTGCGGGAATAGCGACCCCGTTGCGACTTCTCCGCAGTGCCGGTTTTGCCGCCCACCGAATAGCCCAAGACGTCGGCTTGGCTGCCGGTTCCTTCGGTCACCACCATACGCAACAAGTCACGCATTTGCCGACTGGTCACCGGCGAAATCACTTGATGGCCCGACACCTTTTTACCTTGTTCGCGTTTCTTGATGGTCGGTGAAATGAGACGGCCGCCATTGACCAGTGCGGCGGCGGCACTCGCCAGATGCAGAGGGGAGATGGCAATACCATGCCCGTATGAAATCGTCGCAGCCCGAATTTCACGCCAGCGATCGGGCACTTTGGGGGTGCCCAACTCCGGCAGTTCAATGGCCGTACGCTCATAGAATCCAAGCTTGCGCAGGAATGCTTGATGGGCCGGAATACCCACAGCGCGCGCGAGTTTAACCGCCCCGATATTCGACGAATAGACAATAATGTCACGAACGCTCAGCCAACGATTCTTGCCGTGGAAATCGTTGATTGTATAGGAGGCTATCCTCAGGGGTTTGGTGGCGTCATACCTATCGTTCAATGTCACGGTACCCTGATCGAGCGCCATGGCAATTGTAAACATCTTAAAGACCGAGCCCAATTCGTAGACACCTTTGGTAACCTGATTAAATCGGTATTTCTCGGGTAATGCGGTCGGCGCATTGGGGTCGAAATCGGGCAACGACGCCATGGCCAGGACTTCACCCGTTGTCACATCCAGCACGATGCCGGCAGCGGCTTGAGCCCGGAACGTATTCCGAGATCGAGCAAGCTCGTCCTGCAGCACGTGCTGTACGCGCATATCGAGCGACAACGCCACTTCTTCTCCGCGCATCGCGGCGTCAACGATCTCCTGTTCGAGAGATTTTTCCACGCCGGCAATACCTCGATTGCCCGCGTCAACAAATCCGATCACGTGGGAGGCGTCGCGGCCGCGCGGATAAATCCTTTTTTCATGTTGTGGAAATTCGAGACCCGGCAAGCCCAGCGCAAAAACGGTTTGCTTTTCCTGCGGAGTCAAATCGCGCGCAAGCTGAACGTAACGTCGACCCGATGCGATTCGCCGCGCCATCACATCTTGTTTGAGTCGCGGCAACACACGTGCAATTGAAGCTACCGTTTCCTGATCGTCCCAAAGACGCGCCGTATTGGCGATGAGGGATGAGAATAATAAGTTTGTGGCAAGAAGTTCGCCATTTCGGTCGACGATATCAGCACGTGCGCGCAAATCGACATTTGCGACTTGCATATTGCCCGCCAACTCGCTGCTTGGACCGAAGGTAAGCGAAACAAGTCGAATGCAAATCACCAGGAAACCGGCAATAGACAATCCCGTGACAAGTCGCATACGTCGCCGGGTGCTCTCAATGGCCTGAAGATAATCGGTGTCCCCATGTAAACGGGAGGCCATCCCAACGCCGCCGGCATCGGGATAGCCGCCCATTCCTTCGGGCACATGGACGCCCGGTCCAGAGCGCAATGGCCTCCGCCTAGCCATCCGCGTTGCCTCCTCTGGTGTTTGACTCAATCTCGCTGTCCGTCACATCCGGCAAGGATGCCGGATCCATAGACAATTCGGGGCCGCCCACGGCGCGCGCCGGCATTGACTCTTGAGAAATTCGTTCGTTGTCGAGATCCACCGGACTGAAAGGAATGTCCTTGATCTCAAGGATTTGACCCGGATCCAATGGCTCGAGTTCTAGATGTTTCGCCGCAAGGGCCTGTATGCGCTCAGGCCGATTTAAATAGCTCCACTCCGCTTTCAAGACGCGTAGCGCGCGTTGTTCCTGTGCAATATCACGCTGCAACTGAACTAATTGATCCTCCGAAATCGACGTGTTGTATTTGAGTTTATAAAGACCAAACGCAAACATTACGGTTATGGCCAACGCCACGATATTCACGATACGGATCATAATTCTATTCCTCTGGCCACACCAAGTCGATCGAAATTCAGCGGCCAAGGAGCCGCATCTGTTCGCTCACCAGCTCTCAACCGAGCGGACCGTGCGCGGGGATTGGCTGTGACTTCCTCCGCCCTTGCCGTCTTGGCTTTCGTAAACAATGAACGAAATGAAGGCGCTTCACCTTTGATTTCAGGCTGGTGACGCGACGTTGCCGAGGCTTTACCAAAACGCTCGGCAAGAAAACGCTTCACAATTCGGTCTTCTAATGAATGAAAGGCGACCACGACCAGACGACCGGCCGGTTTAAGCAAGCGCTCCGCAGCGCTTAAGCCACGTGCAAGTTCTTCCAATTCATTATTCAGATAAATTCGGATTGCCTGGAACGTACGTGTCGCCGGATGAATCCGCGCCCTGCCCTTAGCGCCTGTTACACGCTCGATAATTTCAGCAAGTTCGACCGTACGCGTGATCGGCCCGCTGTCACGGGCCTTGACAATGGCTTTCGCGATCCGGCGCGCCCGCCGTTCTTCGCCGTAAGATTTGATGATTGCCGCCAGTTTGTCTTCGCTCGCCGAATTAACAAGATCCGCCGCCGTGGTTCCCGATTGGCTCATGCGCATATCAAGCGGCCCATCAAGCACAAAAGAAAAGCCCCGATCTGCCGTATTCAGCTGCAAGGACGAAACGCCGATATCAAGGGCAACGCCATCGACCTCGCTCACGCCATGATGCGCCAAAACCAAATCCATTTGACTGAAACACGCCTGCTCCAAGACCAGCCGGTCTTGATAACGCTGAGCAAGAGAAGGATCGGCGGCAAGAGCGGAGGGGTCCCGATCAAAGGCGAAGACCCGACATTGGGAAGAATCGAGAAAGGCGCGGGTATAGCTACCACCGCCAAATGTTCCGTCTACATAGCAACCTGAATCTCGAGGTGAGATAACATCAAGCACCTCCTGCAACATGACAGGCAAATGCGAGCTTCGGCCGTCTATTCGTTCCACTCTTCCCGGTCCCTTTTCGGTATCGGACGATGGCGCAGCAATAAGCCGCGATTCTCCCGCGCCAATTGTCTCGCCTTGTATCGGTAGTCTTCGTAACAGGTGAGATTCCACATTTGAAACTTGTCGCCACGCCCGACAAAAGTAATGCAGTCATCAATGTCGGCATGTTTGACTAATTTTTGCGTAAGTGTGATGCGACCTTCCGTGTCGAACAAGAACCGCTGACAGTCAGCGATAATGGATACTTCAAATGCATCGCGAAGGGGATCATAGGGATCCATCTGCTCGATCATGTCTTGAAGATTATCGAACAGCCTTGGACCACCGCCTTCGAGACATTGATCGGTAAACGACGGATAACAAATGATGCCTGCGGATCCTTCTTCGTCGAGACGGGCGCGAAATTCAGCGGGCACGGAGACACGGCCCTTGCTATCGACCTTATTGGTGAAGGTCCCCATAAACATGGTCGTCGACGCCCCGCGAAAAATACAAATGACTGCGCTTCGGCACGCACGTTCCCGAAGTCGGCCTCCAGGACCTACCGATACGCGATCAGGTAAAAGAATTATGCGAAGTCTTCATCCCGTATGGGATGCTATGGGATAGCATGGGCTGAATTGGGAGTCAATTCGAGAGCCAATAAAACTTAAGGATCTTCGGCGCTTTTTATAAGCGCGCATTCAGGAAAAGTGGACACCGGTTTTCCGTCCGAATGCGCGACAAAACAAAGACTTAGAATACGTTAGCGATGCCATCTTTTGTCAACGTGCTCTGGCTCACACAACACGAATAGGAAGATCAAAAGAGAACATACGACGAACGAACCAGACTTAACTCAAGGAATATCATGTCGATTGATCGTAAAGAAAGAGTTAAGTATCCCTTTTGTGCTCTACCTGTTCATCTTCTGTTTCTTCAATAAGAAAATATTCCTGTGGATAAATTGGCAACACCAGGTTAGAGCGTTTCCGAACTTAACAGAATCGCGAAAACGCTCTAAGTCCTTGCTTGGTCGCGCATTCGAACCCAAAAACCGCGTACACTTTTTGTGAATGCGCTCTAGTACCGATCAATCGATCAAAAACACAAAAGCCAGACGGCCTATAAGCCGGGTTCTGTTCCCGTCTTTAAAAACGGGAGATGACTATTCATCTGGGACGGCTGTCGCCAGCCGCCTCGCGCGACCTACCCGGGCGGCGCGCCGGAAACCGCTTAAATGCCGCCCCTATTTGGTCTTGCTCCCGGTGGGGTTTACCGTGCCGCCGCCGTTACCGGAGACGCGGTGCGCTCTTACCGCACCCTTTCACCCTTACTCCGACCAAAGTCAGAGCGGTTTGCTTTCTGTGGCACTTTCCCTAGGGTCGCCCCCGCCAGGTGTTACCTGGCACCGTGTTTCCGTGGAGCCCGGACTTTCCTCCCCGCCAAAGCGGAGCAGCCATCCGGCCATCTGACTGGCTTCATATTTAGGCGTGTCCCGGTGTCAATTCAACCGGCATTGACAAGATCAACAACCGCCGACAACAGAAGATCGGTTTCCGGCGTGACGACCAAACCGCCGGTCTCAACCGACCAATCCTTGTCCGAAGGTTGAAAATGCCGTTGAAATGCGATGACAACATAGGTCGTGCGCCCGTCATAACGACGCGTGATCGGGCAATCGTAGCCGATCACAGCCAATTTCTCTTGCACGCGCGCCACGATTTCCGGCCGGTCGGCTGCGTCATGCCATTGTTCGTCGGGTTTTGCGACCGGCGCAATCCGCGGCGACACGCCCAAACCGTGGGATCCAAGACGATTCCACGGAAATTTTTCCCCCGGATCCGTCTTTCGTTCCGGCGCAACATCCGAATGACCCAATACGCGGTGCGCCGGAATCGAGTGGCGATTGACGATCCCTAAACCCAGTTCAATCAGCGTCTCGATTTGCGCTTGGGGAAAATCTCGATAACCGAATTCATGACCCGGATTGACCAGTTCGATTCCGATGGAACGGGCATTGATGTTGGTCTCGCCCGCCCAATAGGACACGCCGGCATGCCAGGCGCGGCATTCCTCATCCACCAGCTGAAGCACGGACCCGTCTTCCTCAATCACGTAGTGAGCGCTTACGCGGGACTCAGGATCGCGCAATCGAGCGACGGCCGCTTCACCGGTCGGCATGCCGGTATAGTGCAACAGCAAAATGTCGATGGCGGGGCCTTTGCGTTCATCATAATTGGGAGAAGAGAGCTGCTTGACTTTCATGTGCCCAATTGTGTCTTTGGTCGCACCATGTCTTTGGTCACACCATTGTGGATCCAGCCTATGGCTTGATCTTGGCCGGCCTGTGACGGTTTGATTCAGATTCAATCAGCCGGCCCAAAAAGGCGGATTCTTCCCTGATAGCCCAAATTAGCCTTAAGGCACAGCTTAAAAGCGAAGCGCGCGTTTGTTATGATGGCGCCATGGCGTATCGCGTATTACACTCATAGATCAACCACGTATTGATTGAACCCCTTATCAGTTCTGTCGTTACCCGCAAGCATGTTCAACAAGCCAATTTTATATCATTACCCATTATCGTTCAGCTCCCAGATTGCCCGGTTGGCGCTGACCGAAAAGGGTGTCTCTTGGAAAAGTCGCGTTGTTGATATTGGGCTGCCGCACGAAAATTTTAGTCCCTGGTACATGCGAATGAATTCCGACGGCGTGGTCCCCACCCTGTCGCATAACAACATCATCATTACCGATTCCATCAATATCGCCCTTTATATCAATAACAATTTTCCCGGTCCGGCTCTGGTCCCGTCACTCGACAAAGAGCGTGAGCTCATGGAGCAACTTGTCAATCTGCAGCAGCAATTTCCCGAAACGGAGCTGACCTACGCTCAGTTGGGTGGGATTACCCGAAGAATTGCGCGGTGGGATCTGGAAAATCGTAAGAGCGATCTAGCAAACTACGCCAAAAAAAATGACGACCTGGAGGATCTCTATTACGCCAAATATGACGCGGTCGAACATTTGATCGAGTCCATCGACAACCCAAATAGAAAACAGGACTTGGTCAATCGAGTTCATAAAATCTTGGATCTCCTTGAGGAAGCCAGTGTCCGCCATGAGTGGCTGGCGGGACCCGATTATTCGTTGGCGGATGTGGTTTGGACCGTCTTTCTGGCCCGCGCCGAAATGCTGGGTTTCCGCGAGTTGTGGCGGGGCGGACGGCATCCGAATGTGGGAGCCTATTACGCCAAAGTCAAACAGCGGCCGAGCTTTAAGAAAGCCAAAATTTATACCAAGACGTCTCGCGTCGTGTTCCTGCGCGGTGTCGTAAAGGCCTATCGGCTGACGCCCATTTTCGCCATTGCCCTGGCCGCACTTGGTGCTTATGGCGCGGCCTGGTGGTTCGGCTTTGTCTGACGAGCTTACTTGGTCGCCTTGCCAATGGGAGCGACTAGAGCGCAGTCACAAAAAGTGTACGCGGTTTTTGGGTTCGAATGCACGACCAATAACAAATCTAGACCCCCGTTCCCTGATTCAATGAATTGTGAACGGGGGTCTAGAGTGTTTCCGGACGGAAAACCGGGGCCACCCCGGCCTTCGCCGGGGCATGCTTTTCCTGAATGGGCGCTAAGCCGCTTTACGTTGTGATGTCTTCAACGGGTTCCAAGCTACCGAACGTGCCGTCAGAACGCTCGATGGTCGTGCACGTCCCTGCGGGCACCAAACTCCAGGCATTCCCTTGATAGTCAATGGTCGATGTGCCGGCGCAAGATGTTCCCGATCCGGCGGCACAATCGTTCTTACCGGCCGATGCGACGCCGTAGCATTTCTCCATTTCCTCCTCTTCGGCCGAGAAAGACGGGGCGGAGATGAATATCAGGGCTGTCGCCATGGCGCCGGCGGCAATAAGAGCAGACGTGGTTTTTACGTTAACGGTCATATGTTCCTCCAATTTAGGGCGTCGGGTCATGCCTTACTATTCGATTGATCATGACGATCAGCGATGACTGTGACCATTTTGCCCGGCAATGGAAAGTCACCTAGCATCACAAATTCTTGAGCGGGGGCACAGATAAGGACCGAAAATCGCGCCGGCGAGGTTATGGCAGGGTCAGTCTCGACGTTCGTATTCGACCTCGATGACGGTCCCCTCATCGGCCGGCCGTCTCGGCGGCGGGTTGATCAGGCGCAGCACAACCCGCACCAGAAGCACCATTGGCGCGATGACGAGCGCCGCAGCAAGTGCCACGAGAACGATAAAAATCGCCGCGAAGGCCAGGGTCAAGACCACAACCAAAAGCAGAAGATCGCCCAAAATAGCGGATGCCGGCCGCCCTCGGGTTCGGAATGACTGATAGCGGCGGCGCACCACATCATCGAAATCAAATTGACGGCGCTTAAAAAACCGGTCGTGATTCATGACAAACGGACTTTCCATTGGATCCCTGATCTCATATAGGGCCGTTTCGGCGAAACCCAAGGGTCGTTACGTCAATCCACGATCTTTGGCGATTCGGTCGTATGCCGTGTTGATGGCGCTAAGCTTTTCATTGGCCAAGGCGACAAATTCCTCCGGTACGCCGCGGCCGATAAGGGCATCGGGATGGTTTTCCCGAACCAAACGCCGATAGGCGCTTTTAAGGTCCTGATCCGAGATATCATGTTCGACACCCAAAATCACATAAGGATCCGAGGCGTTCGGCCCTAAATGGCTGGCCCGTATCCGCTGAAACTCCAGCGCAGAAAACCCGAATATGGCGGATACGCTTTCCAAATATTCAATTTCATTCGGATGAATAACACGATCCGCCAAGGCGATGTGGAAAAGGGCATCGAGTACATCTTCGAGAACGCCGGGCTTATCCTTGAAAAGATGGGCCAATTGCTCGGCATAGCTCTCATAGCCGGCCACAGCTTGGCGCGCCTGATCGAAAAAGCGGCGCACATTCTGGGCCTCGTTGGCCGGCACCTTGAAGACTTGCTCGAAGGCCACCACCTCATCCCGCGTGACCACACCATCGGCCTTAGCCATTTTAGCGCACAGGGCGATCAGCCCGACAGTGAAGACCAGCTGATCGCGCGTCGCGCGCGCCTCCTCGCCGTCACGCTCCAACAGCTTGTCAATCGTGTAATGGCCCGCTACACCACCAAATAAGGCGCCCAAAGGACCGCCACCAAAGGCAAAGCCCGCAGCAGCCCCGGCTAGTTTTCCCCAAATCGACATAAATTATAGCTTGCTCGAAAAACCTGTCTGAAATACGACAAAGCGCGGAACCATAGGGGCCGCATCATTGCGCGCCATATTTAGGAAACCATGAGCACTTAGGCAATGACATCGGACGGCAAATGGGATTTCTGGATCGACCGGGGCGGCACCTTCACCGATATCGTGGGCCGCAAACCCGATGGTGGGCTGGTCACCCATAAACTTTTGTCTGAAAATCCCGAGCATTATGCTGATGCCGCGCTCCATGGCATCCGCCATTTTTTGCGCCTGAGTAAAACCGATCCCATTCCTTCCGAAAAAATCGGCGCCGTTAAGATGGGCACAACCGTCGCCACCAATGCGCTTCTCGAACGCAACGGCGAGCGCACTCTTTTTCTCACCACAAGTGGATTTCGTGACGCTCTCCGCATCGGCTACCAAAACCGCCCTAAAATTTTCGCCCTGAAGATCGAACTACCTGAAATGCTGTACGAGTGCGTGTCCGAAGTGGATGAGCGCATCACCGCCCAGGGGGATGTCCTTGTCCCCCTCAATAAAGCGGCGGCCCGGACGGCTCTTGAAGACGCGTATCGATCGGGCATTCGTGGCGTCGCCATTTGTCTTGTCCACGGCTACCGCTATCACGATCATGAAAAGCAATTGGCCGCCCTGGCACGGGAGATCGGCTATACGCAAATCTCAACCAGTCACGAGGTCAGCCCTTTGATGAAATTCGTCAGCCGCGGTGATACCACTGTCGTTGACGCCTATCTGTCGCCCATTTTGCGCCGTTACATCGATCAAGTGGACGCCGATCTGAATAACGCCACGCACCAGTGTCGATTGCTTTTCATGCAATCGAACGGCGGCTTAACCGACGCACGGTTTTTTCAAGGCAAAGACGCCATTCTGTCGGGACCCGCCGGCGGTGTGGTGGGCATGGTCGAAACAGCCCGTATCGCAGGCTTTGATAAAGTAATCGGTTTCGATATGGGGGGCACATCGACGGATGTTTCCCATTACGCGGGAGAATACGAGCGGGTTTTCGAGACGGAAGTTGCCGGCGTGCGCATGCGCGCACCCATGATGTCGATCAACACCGTGGCCGCAGGTGGCGGCTCCATCCTAACCTTTGACGGCGCTCGCATGCGCGTCGGGCCGCGCTCGGCCGGTGCCGATCCCGGACCGACGGCCTATCGCAAAGGTGGCCCGCTCACCGTGACCGACGCCAATATCATAGTGGGCAAATTGCATCCCGAATTCTTTCCCGCCGTTTTTGGTCCCCAGGCCAACCAAACTCTCGATGGCGACCGGGTTAAGAGAAAATTTGACATTCTCACCAAGACAATCGGCGATGATCGCAACCCGGAACAGGTGGCCAACGGTTTCATTGCCATTGCGGTCGAGAATATGGCGCAGGCAATCAAGAAAATTTCCGTGAGCCGCGGTTATGACGTATCGAATTACGCGCTTAATTGTTTTGGCGGAGCCGGCGCTCAGCATGCTTGCTTGG
>SMVB01160679.1_pt1 | contig 25185 bp, 21 predicted proteins | sample 2456461 | NCBI WGS metagenome assembly SMVB01 (sample SAMN11095934, study PRJNA526329) | marine sediment metagenome | biome: Marine sediment; feature: Surficial sediment; material: Deep marine sediment; isolation source: Hadal surficial sediment | place: Pacific Ocean | collected 2014-05 | depth...
CAGGCATTACCTGCTCTGCCACTTCAGTGGTTGCCAGGAATTCTCTTTTTAATCTCGCCGGGTTTGCGAGTACTGCCAGGTCAAACATGTTAATCCCCTCTTTTACCTTGCTACTATCCGGACCTTTGCAAATAAGGTCTTACAAAACGCGGGCATAAAAAAACCCCGGTGGACGATGCCTACCGGGGTTTAAGTCTCTAATCCGGAAGGCTTTTCTTGAAACCTTCCGAAATTTATCTGTTCGTCAGGTCGCTATTTTTTCACTATCATCTTTGTTCATATCTATTATGTTGGCGGACGTATATTGCTCACCAACTGTTGCTGCATCATTTAACACAGCACCAAATGACAGGCGCACGTAACCTGTGCACGCAGATTTGAAGGTGATAACTGTTGGCAAAATATGTCTCATATAATTTTTTTCATATGATCCGGTTTCGGATCGGATTCAATTAGTATGGCGCGCTATGTTATGCCGATTGTGAAATAATTCAAGGGAATTTTTTGTTTACATTATTGTTCCGGGCAAAAAGCTTCAACCCGATTAATTTAATTCTGTTTTCACCACTGACTTGCCAATCAAGTATATTTAAACTGAAACTCCATTGCATGACGCTAATGAATACTATCGATGCCTGACAGAACTATCACATGCCTGATTTGCGGCATGCGAACCGCAAGCGATATTCGCCATTGCCCCAAATGCGATAACCGCCTCGACCAGCAAACTGATGGCTCCACCATGATCGTCGATATCGCGCACCATGGAGAAAGGGTCAGAGATGCTCTGAAGAAACTTGATTCTCAAATAGAACAGGCAAGGAGCGGAATTGTTGCGACCCTTCGAATTATTGTTGGTTCAGGGGCAATACGGGATGCCGTGCTGGCAAGGCTGCTGGATCTTGAATACCGGAAGGTGATTATTAGTCATTGGCTTGACAAGGATAATGCGGGGGCGATACTGGTTCGACTAAAATCAACCGGCAGGTCTTAATCTTTTCTTACAACAATAATCTGCATACACTCACGCTAAGTCGTTTCTGGCAGGTTCTCTATGCCAGCAGAGCTGCGCAGCCCGACATGAGGCCAGGACGTCTAACGGCAGGTCCGCCGAGAGTCAGACTCCATGGATGGGTAGGCACGCCAGTCTCACTCCGCGCGGCGATGATGCACCTGTCGGGAACGACGGATTCGCAGCGGTAACTATGAGGAGTCAAATAACGCGGAGAGAATTAGGCTAATTATCCAATCTTCTAATTTCGTGCGCTTCTCCTGTCGATCCTTTCGTTACACCAGACACTCTGGCATTTCGAGCCGAACTTCTTGGAAACTTCTTCGACAACTCTGGTCCTGCCGCCGTCAACCCACCATCGACAACGATGGACTCACCCGTAACGAATTCCGAATCATCGCTTGCAAGGAATAACGCAACACCGGCGATATGATCACCGCGGCCATACTCAGGCCAGGGCTGGGATTTGGCAAACGATATTTTTGTTGCTTCTTCATGGCCACCGTCAGCCAGGGGTGTGACGATAAATCCAGGGCAGATTGCGTTTACTCGGATTTTATCCGCCCCCAGTTCAACTGCCGCAGATTTTGACAAGCTGATCACCGCTGCCTTTGCAGCCGAGTATACGAGGGGGCCACCATCTCCGCTAAGCCCTGCAATAGATGCGGTGTTGATGATGGAGCCACCGACGCCCCGGTCTCTCATGATTCTTGCAGCATGCTTGATTCCGAGAAATACTCCCTTCGCCAGCACATCAAAGGTGTAATCCCAATCAGAGACTGTTGTTTCTGTTAGCGGCCCAATTGCGCCCCCGACGCCTGCATTATTGAATACAATATCGAGTCCACCGAATCTATCGAGCCCGCATTGCATCATCGCCTCGACCGCTGGTTCATCGGCAACGTCAGTTTTAATAAAAGTCACTGAATCTTTATAACCTGACTCTTCTGCTGCTGCCACTGCTGCCAGCCCTGTTTCTGAATTGAAGTCTGCAATAACCACCCGCGCACCTTCTTTCAGGAAGCGCATCACCGTGGCAAGCCCCATGCCACTGGCACCACCTGTAATCACAGCTACTTTGTTTTCGAGCCGCATCAGCTCTCCTCCAATAGTATTTTCGCGTAAAGACTAAGCCTTCAATGCCACCACGCGACCATTGTGTCCCTGTCGGGTTATTTGGTAGAACGAAATTGAACCGAGTGCCATGAAATAGAAAATCATCAACGATGGTCCATAGATAAAGCCAAGATCCCAGATAATTTCCGGTGGCACATCGCCGGGCGTAGCGCCTGTTGGAAAACTAATGACATCCAGCGCAACACCAGCAATAAAAGCACCTACCCCGGAAGTCGCTTTTGCGGCGAAAGTTCTCGCAGCAAAAAACAGGCCTTCCTCTCTCCTGCCTGTGGTGACTTCGCTGTGCTCAACAATGTCGGCCAGCATCGATGACTGAACAATTCCGAACATCACTATCAACGTAACGTCCAGCATGGCATGACCAACCATAATGGGATACAGATAGGGGCTGTCATTCTCCGGGAAGAACCCGGCCAAACGCAACAGGACAGGCGCCGCACCAAATACAATCCCAACGGCATAGATGCCCATGGCACTGCGCTTTTTATCATATTTTTGCGTGATTTTTGGCGCGAGATATGCCGCCAGTGCAGCTGACCCAAACAGACCCAGGATGATCCAGCGAACCTGGCCCGGAGTAAATTCCCAGAAGTGCAGATTAATGTATGCATTGAAATTCGTGCTGATACCAGCACCGATTGCGGCGAACAGCCCGGCAAAAAATAAAGCCCCAAAATTTCGATTAGACACGGTTACAATCAAATCTTTGACTATGCTCGATATCGCGTATGAGTCCCGTTTGGGTGGCGACTTCAAATAGGGAATGTACTTATGCAGCCCCAGGGATGAGCCCATGATCGAGATGAACATGGCTACTGCACCAACTGCCCCATATACCTGATAAGTCGTTTCAGACCGCTCACCATGCATCACCATGAATACTCCCCACATCAGCAATGCCATTGTCAGTCCACCATACCAACCCATCATGTACCGAAAACTTAGCAGGCGTGTTCGTTCATCATAGTCGCCGGTCAATTCAGCAACGATACTTGTACTTGGAATCTCATAGAGCGTGATAAAGAATCTGATAAGGATCGCGGCGACCGTCAAATAAACAAACAGATGAAACTGGCTTAGTTCAGGAGGATTCCAGAGAAAGAAATAAACCACCGCGACCGGCAAAGCCGATGCGTACATAAACGGGTGACGCCTGCCCCAACGCGAATGCGTATTGTCAGACCATACACCAACAAGTGGATCAGACACCGCATCAAATATCATTGCGATCAGGATTGCTGCACCAGCATATGCACCGGAGAGACCCAGTACCTGATTGTAATAGAACAACAGAAAGTAAGAGAAACCATTGTCCTTCACTCCATAGGCTACCGAACCAAACCCATAGAGCCACCTGATTTTATTTGTTATTACGAGTGCCTCTGCCACACTTCCTCCAACAATCAGTTACGTCACCGCATAGGGGTCAAGTCTTTCGCTGGCCAATTATTGAATAAACTGGGCACCTGAATTGACCAGGGATGTGTCAACGAAACACTTGACCCCATATATAGCACGGACGATGGAAAAGCACCAAGCTCTGTGGCACTCTCTGGAGATGACAGAAATTTCAATGGACCAAATCCGTGCCTACGAAAAAGATGGTGTTGTCTGTCTGCGTGGAGTCTTCGACCAATACTGGATTGATCTTATAACGTCAGGCATCGAAGCTTCGATCGAAACTCCAGGTCCTCATGGTGAAAATTACAATCCGGACGGTTCTGCCTTTTTTGGCGACCTCGACATGTGGCAGCGTCATAAAGAATTTAGAGAATTCGTACTGGATTCACCTTCGGCGGAACTGGTTGCCAGGCTAATGGGCAGCATTAAAGTGAATTTTTTTTATGATCAGCTTCTGGTCAAGGAGCCTGGTTCTGAATCTGCAACTCCCTGGCATCAAGATCAGCCCTACTGGGCAATCAGCGGTCGCCAGGTGAGTTCCATCTGGATGCCAGTCGACCCGGTGCGCTCAGATTCCAGTCTTGAATTCGTTGCCGGTTCACACCAGTGGGGAATTGAATACAATCCCAGGCACTTCAAAGATCAATCACCCTATGAAGACACGGGCTTACCTCCCATGCCGGACATTGAGGCCAACCGTTCAAGCTACTCTATACTTTCCTGGGATGTAGAACCTGGTGACTGCATCGTGTTCCAGGCAATGATGATCCATGGCGCAAAAGGTAATGCCTGCTCACAAACTCGCCGTCGGATTTTATCGACCCGATGGGCCGGTGACGATGCAAGATATTGTGTTCGCCAGGGAGAAACTGCTATTCCAACATTTGAGTCGAACCTTGTTCATGGCGATAAGTTTTCTGGGGAGTTGTTCCCGCAAGTCTGGCCCAGATAGATTTACATCAATATTTGCATCGTACGATCGATAAACCAGAAGCTCGCCATAGATCCGGCGAAATATAGCGGCAGGCTTTTGCTCCAGGCGTCGACCTGGAAATGAGTTCTATGAGCCAGGGCAACCAAACCCAGTGCAACAGCTACAATTGCCAGCTGGCCAACTTCTATACCCACATTGAACAGGAATAAGGCGGCTATAGCACTTTCGTCCGGCAAGCCAATATCCATAAGTGCCCCAGCAAAACCTAGCCCATGCAACAAGCCAAACATGAGGGCAACCAGCCAGGGCCATCGGCTGATCAAACCGGGCGACTTTCTTAGAGACTCCCAGGCTAAAAGCACAATGCTAAATGCAATCAAGGCTTCTACCGGCGCTTGTTGGACCGAAATAAGATCGAATGCTGCAAGCCCCAGTGTGATGGAGTGGGCCAGGGTGAAACTTGTGATGACTTTGACAAGGTTCAACCAGCCACTCACTACATAAAGCAAAACCAGAATGAAAAGAACATGATCGACTCCGAAGACAAGGTGCTCAATACCCAGGAGAAGGAAAACAGGTACTGCAGGACTCCCAGTCTTCAGCTGGAGAGTAGGTCGAATGGAAGAAATGAGGTGGTTATCACGAGTTCCATCCAGTCGTTCAATCGTGACCATGGTATCAATCAAAGTTCTATCCAGACCATCGATTTCAACCACAGTCAGATCTTCTTCGCAATTTAACTCAAATGATTCCTGCAGAGCAGATGCACCGAGAACGGTGTCAACTTCCCCGGCTATACAATTGGTTACCACTTTCAGATTGAGAAAACGTCCCTGCACTTGCGGTTGTTTAAAAATCACAGCCCACTTTCCCTCAGCCAATTCGTTCAGTTCAAGCAGGGCAGGTCTTACCTCATGGGCGAGGACGCTGTGCACCAGGGACAACATCATCATTGAGAGCCAGAATTGTTTACTCATAGATGACGTCATATTTAACCAACAGTTCGTTGTAATACGCATCTATCGCCGCTTCGCGCATACTCTGTTGATAATCTGCTACAACCCTTTTCTCTATATAGGCAAGCGGTGTCACTTCGCTGGGTAATATCCGCTCAAGTTTCACCAGGTGAAACCCGAAACTACTTCTAATCGGACCGACCCAATCGCCTCGTACCAGAGTGAACAACTGGTTTGTGAACAGTTTCCCGAAAGATGCGGTGATTTCCCTCTCACTCCTGGATGTGACGCTGACAGTGAGCATGGAGTTCTCGCCCAACTCACGCCAACTAACACCACTATCAAGTTTCGAGCGAATATCCGCTAGCTGCGACTGTCGGTTAAAGAAAATCTGGGAGAAAGAATAACGAACTGGCAGAGTATATTTTTCAATATGCCCCTCATAATAGAGTTTGACCGAATCCTGTTCATCGCTTTTGTCCTCTACTTCCTCTACAAGGAAGCCAAGCTTCTGAATCAATCGCCTGCGGACGATTGAGTCTCCCTTATCGAGGCCTAGTCGAAGCGCCTCCTGGTAAAAAACTTCCTGTTTAACCCAATTTTCAACCAGTGATTCAAGTTCACTATCAGTCGCAGGTTTACCGGTTTGTGTTTCCCAGAGTTTACTGAGTCGATCTTTTTGTGCTGTCGTCACGACAACCTGGTCAGGTTGGTCGGAAAGATAATGATCAGCCGCGAATAAAAGCCCACCGATAATGAAAAACCAGACTAAGGGTTCTCTCAACCTGAACTATTCTCGACTCTTGAGAGAGGCCGGTTCAGCCGGGCTGATCCAGATTGGAGACGACCATGCACGTTCCTGAATTGTCGCGTGTAGATCTTCCCTCGGTGGCACTCCACTGCGTATTGCGTCCCATGTAGACCATCGGCAAGTAGGATTTTCAAGCACTCGAACGTAATAAAATGCGCGCTCTGACGCATCGTAATCAGGATCCTGCCAGATCGTCTTTAACTCAGCAGCACCAAGATCCGCACTAATGGTGCAGTCGTCAAGGTTAACGCTTGCCCCATTATCGGGGCAACGATGAGTTTGCGAATCCACTTCCCCACCATCAGCACAGGCGACGTCAAATACCGTTTCAACAGATTTGCCATCACGCACAGTGGCTTTGATAACCTGTAACCGTTGCAGTGGGGCACCATTCACATCCCGTGCTGCCCAGACAAGGAATTCAGGTTCCGCATCAAGAACCGCAATCAAATCCCCACCCATGGGAATGCCTCTTTCATAAGCTTTAGTAAGAAGCGCAACATCATCTAATTCCGGAAGGTCGTGGCCTGCAAAAAATCTCACCTTGATCCTTGTGCCTGAAGTACCGAATGTTTCTTTTCTCCGGAATGCTTCATAAATTGCATCCCGTGTATTCTCCTCAGCCCAGACTCCGGCCAGACCAGCTGCACTCCACGTACTGTAGTAGGTGTCTGCATACAATCCTCCGTCTTCACGTGGTTCAGGCAGTGGTACAGAGCCTCTCTCAACCGGCTCATCATCGTTTAAACCCACTTTGCTCCAGTAGTTATCTTCGTCACCTGCATAGGTTGCATTGTGAGTATCACTGGAACCGATTACGCCAAACTTATAGGGATTGAAGCCCTTCTTCTGTTGCAGCTCAATGCCATTCATCAATGCTTCCCTGACATAACTGCCGTTAATATCACTAAGAAGTCGCGATGCAACCCGGGTCGGCATAATTTCAAAATCTGCCCACTCATCATTAGGTGAGAGTGCCGGGTGAGTGTCAGATGTTCCTTTTACCTGTGATATTTCCACTAAAGGTTCATTCCGCATTCGCAGATCCGCATAGTTGCTACTGAGTGGATTGCCGGAGAAATCCAGCAGCTTGAACATCTCTCCATTGGAGCCATTTGAATTATGGGGAATAGCGAGGGACTCATATCCATTACGGCGTTTTTCATCCATCCATTCCCAGAGATCCTCCGGATTGGTGGAATCAATTCTAGTAAATGGAAGATTAGGCGCACTGTCCCCTTTAAATATGACATTACGATGAAGATTTTCGAATTCCGGTCCTGACGCCGTGTATTCATAGGCAATGAAGGTGGTGAACTTTCCGGGATCGTAGTGGCGGTTGGCAGCCGCGATGATATCGTCCCAGGCATTCTTGAAAACTTCAGCATCCAGGATTTCGTCACTTCGATCTGACTGTAGAAATTGAAGAATCTTGCCAAACTGCTTGCGTCGACTAACAGAATCTCCCAGTTCATCCATACCCTTCGCAACTTCATGTTTTGAGAGATTCGTTGAGGGATCGGCCATCGCTCGCAGAGCCCCGAGATAGAATCCGTGATCCGAGACAGCATAAAAATCCAGCGGGACTTTTAGTTGCATATCAAATCCGCCGGGATGTCGTAGTGCTTTCCCCCTGGCAAATTCATAGGCGTCATCTGGCGAGGCTGTCGTGCCAAAAATGAATGCATCGAATGAATACATGGTATGCACGTGCAGATCACCAAAGTAAGCATTGCGATTGGAATTTAAGTCACTTGTCACCGGTAGGATCGTCGATGCTTCAGTTTCTGAAGACGAGGACTTCTCTTCATGTTCTTTATTCGCGTCACCACAGCCACCAAGAGACAGAATTAAGAAGAAAAACAAGGAAACGGGGAGTAACGAGCGGTCGATAGACATTGAAGCGGACCCTTCTTGCTTGATGAAAGCCACTGATAATAGAGCTTTCAGGCCGATGACGCCAATTTCTAAAAAAACTACCGTCTACCAGTTTTGAGGCACATAATAGACAGGGTAAATCATCAGAGGGCCACTGTGATGTATTGCCGAACTTTAAAAATTCGAAATATCAAATTTCGAACCTTCGTTTTAAGCCTGCTACTTACCTTTCCTTTGATTCTTAACGCAGAGAACCCTTACACTCCTGCAGAATCACTTCAGATTAAAGAGGCCTGTATCAATCTGGGAACCCGGTATGCATATTACCTTGATACCAATCAACCAGGCATGATTGCCAGCCTGTTTGATGATCATGGTTCATTTCAGGGAACAACCGGGAAGTATTCGGGTCGAGAGAATATCAATCTTGCATTTTCAAGAAGGCCGAAAAATCGTCGCACCATCCATATCGTGACCAACCATATTGTAGATATTCAATCCAGGAATATGGTTGAGGTTATTTCAAACTTTGCTACCTATCGCACTGAAGAAGCGACTGGTATAGCCTCGTTGAAAGATCAGCCAGTCCGTGTGGGACGCTATACTGACGAATGTGTTCGCCTGGAGGATGAATGGTTATTCCAGTCGCGAACAATGGAAGAAATTTTCGGTGTGAGTCGCTGACAAATCAGCTCATATCGCATCAGATATCGCTTCCATAGCATCAAATGTATCATTAAATACTGGTATATCAGCCGATTCTGGTTGTGATGAAAGCTTTATGATAACAACCCTGGTTACCATATCCATGTAGATAATCTGCCCGTGGATTCCAATGGCAATCAATACTCCGCGTTCAGAATCCCTCACCCAAAATTTGTTTCTGTAGTGGCCACCGGGCATGAATTCGCCATATTCACTGGCAGCAAATATTCGTCTGGCATGGTCATCTGCATATCGAGCATCATCTATCCAGGTTGATGGCACAACCTGCTGGCCGTTAAACTCGCCGCGCTGCACAATCATCTGACCGAACCGAGCGAGGTCCCTGGCACAGGCATTCATCCCGGCACCTACATAAGGAAACCCCGTTCTATCAACAACGATAGCGGCATCCTGCTCAGGACCTAACCTGGACCAGATTTCCGATTGCAGGAGATCCTGAAGAGTTCGACCGCCCGCCGTCTCCAGTACCATACCTAGCACGTTCGTCAGCACTGTCCGGTAATGATACTTTTCCCCATCAACTTGTTCTTTGCCATGCAAAGATTTTGCATAATCGAGCAAAGTGATGGCAGAATCATTTTGCAGCAAAGCCGGACGCCATCCAACAACAGCGCTTTCAACCCAGAAATCCGCATCGGGATCAGTATAGTCCTCGCCATATTCCACAGCAGCCGACATATCCAACAAATGGCGGATAGTGGTTTCAGAGAAGGCTGTCTCCAGGAGGTCCGGCACATAATCTGCCACCAGATCATCTACCTGCAGGCAACCTTGCTCAACCAGGATACCGGTCAACATGCCAACGTATGATTTTGTAACCGAATTGAGCAGGTGCAAACTGTCTGCAGCCATACCATTGGAGTACTGTTCGCAGTAGATAGTACCGTTCTTAGCCACCAGGAATGCATCGGTCTGGCTTTCTTCAAGCATCTCCCTGACACGACGACGACTCCCGTCCAAACCGTCATAAGAAATATCACTCAGGTCTCGATGATCATTCTCAAAGCCAACAATGGGTCCAGAACCCCGGCGAAGGCGAGCTGTTGGGAACAGCAGCTGCATATTCTGGAATGACCAACGATTAAGTGGAGGTACTCCCCAGTTTTCAGTTGTTATTTCTTGATCAACCATGCTCTCACCATCTTCTAATTTTGCTTCTCTGAATTCGTTCTAAAATCAAACCTAACAGATTCAATTGCAGAATGAAGATTATAAACAATATAGACAACATGAAACTCAGCCACTAGTACCTTGATCTTTCTATCAACATCACTCTTCACTGTCAGAATCTTCACATATATTTAAATATTCAGACCGATTTTCTGACCTGTGTGCCTCTAATTCTAGACTTTAGATACTTATTTCAGGAGCTATGCCATGAAATACCGTCTATTACTGATTCCATTGCTCTTTTTGTCTAATACTGTTTTTTCGTCTGAGCTCGGTTGTTCAGCGACAGCTCCTAGTCTCCACCTGGCCTGATGTTGGCGATGGGTGCTGACAGCGCTGACGGTATTCTGGATGGATTAGCCCCTTCCTCAATAGATCTTGGAGAAGAAGTGAATAAGAATGCATCTGAAATTGCTGCAAGCGTAACGGCAGGAAGGCTGGATTTTGATCTCGTGGGCGGCTCTTGCTCTCTGGCTGCCGATGTTCTGGCCAGCTCTTGCGAATTTGATGTCATGGATGACTTTCTTGAGGACCAGGGATTCTGTCAGAACGCCGATGACGAAGATGAATATTCTGAGTGTCTCGAAGAATTGGCTGATGAAAAGGAAGATAATATCGACTGGTTCGCCCAGGATGTCGATGGGAACGTCTGGTATTGCGGTGAAATTGCTGAAAATTTTGAAATGTTTGCGGGTGATGATCGGGAAGAAAGGGAGCTTGTAGACATCGAAGGCTCATGGAAACATGGAAGGGATACCGCGGAAGCCGGTATCCTGATGCCATTCGAGCCAGTGGTAGGTGGCCTTGAGAAGCTATTTGGAGAAGCTGAAAACGCAATGGAGATCCTGAGTCTGGAAGGAGATACTTCGACCCCTGGTGCCAGCTGTAACGGAATGTGCCTCGTGACCCCGGACTTCTCACCCATTGATCCTGACGGTGAGGAAAACAAGTACTATCTGTCAGGCGCTGGAATAATACTTGAAGTGGACCTGGAGACGGGAGCAAGGGTTGAACTGCAAAGTTTTACGCCCGGCACTCCCTGACGGAGACTACCTACCGAGGTGAAATTACTCAACATCAATAGTTGTTTGCACCCGAAGGATTTACTGCTAGCCAAACGGGTGCATCGTTGTGAAGAGAAAGCCATATCGGATTTTATGGATATTTACTTTCCTCGACTTTACAGATTTGCTCTGCTTCGACTGGACCATGATGAGTCTGCCGCAGAGGACGTTGTGCAGCAATCACTAACTATCGCAGCGAGACATATCGCAACATTTCGTGGCGAAGCTTCCTTAATGACATGGTTGGCACAGATTTGTCGGCGAGAGTTGGGCCGGTATGCCCTGAAGGCACAGGCGCGACGAAATATCGTCACCTTGTTTGACGATGAACCCCTGGTATCTGCGTTCCTCGATACGGTAGAAGGAGATGAGGGCGACAGACCTCTGGATTATTCTGAACGAGAGGAGCTTGCCTCCCTTGTACACATGGTATTGGATGGCCTGCCTAACAGGCATGGTGACGTGCTCGAGTGGAAGTACATTGACGGACTCAGCATCAAAGAGATAGCAGGCAAACTCAATATCGGAACTGAAGCCGTTCAGTCCCAGCTGGCGCGGGCAAAACGAACATTCAGACGAGCCTTTGGAGACATTTATGAATTCCATTTTCGCAACAACTAACGGATGACTAGTGAGTTTCGACGAGGTTAAAAATGACAACCGATGAAAAACTAGAACAGCTTGTCAGGCGGGCAGGGAAACGTACTCCATTGCCTGATGAAGTAAAGCAGAGGCTCCAAACTTCTTTTCGCCGGGAGTTGCAGTTGAACATGAGAAAACGAAACAGGGCGAAAGTTTTGGTTTTATCTGGAATAGCAGCTAGCATCTTGATAGCGATCAGTTTTTTGATACTAAATGATTCACCACGACCCACATCAGTCATCGCTAAAATAGAACGAAGCGAAGGAGAAACCTTTTGGCAGTATGAAGATGAAAGTGGTCCGCTAAGCTACGGAAACATTATTCAACCACACGATTTTATTCACACCATGGAAGGCTCACTTTCAATTCGACTGGAAAACAGCTCAGTGAACCTCAGGCTGGGTCGGATGACGGAAATAGAGTTTATTGGTAAGTCATCCGTCCGTCTTGTCAGTGGAGATATTTACGTAGACGCCCAGCCAGATGGTAACCATCACTCTTTCAGCATACGGGTCAATGAAATTGAAGTAAAACACCTGGGAACCCAATATCTTGTGTCTTCGAATGAAGACGGCATCTCAATCGCCGTACGTGAGGGTGAGGTCATCATTAAATCCCGGAAACAAGAGTTTCATAGCAAGGGAACCACGGGTAAAGGTGAACTCGTTTCCGTTAGCCGAACAAATAAGCTCACACGCTCACCAATTAATACTCATGGATCCCGTTGGGCATGGGTTAATCAAATGGCACCAACTATTGAGACAAACAATATGCCAATAGATAAATTTCTTTCATGGATAGCCAGAGAGACCGGGCTCAAGCTTGTATACAACTCCCCGGAAATTCTGGAAGCATTTCATACAGAATTAATAAAAGGGTCCATTCCAACGGAAGATGCTCTTCGAGCTCTAGACATCGTCATGAATACAACCAAATATTCAGTCATTATCTACGAAGGAACAATTAAAATTCACAACTAGAACTTCCAGATAACACCCATATTAATTACCAGTGGGAATACCGGTTCTATGTCTACTTCCTGTAGTACATAAAAATCATCTTCGAGCTCAATCTCATAATCTACGCCACCCTTATTAGCGCGGTTGGCCAGATTGGTAACCTCTACAAAGAATGTCAATTCTGAATTTATCAATGGCAACTGATAGGCAATTTTGGCATCAAGCGTTGCATAATCCTTTAATCTAGCATTGCTGCGTACAGTTGAAACAACGACAGGATCGTCCACAGAAACCCGTAGCGGAACTTTAGTAAAGGTCCAGCCTGTGTGCCAGGTAGCTGCTGTGCCCACTGTCCAGTTGCCAATCTTCCAATTAACCATGATGTTGAAATTGTGTGTCTGGTCCCAACGACGATCTATCCAGCGCCCAGCTTCCTTCTCTCTGGCCTGGCTATAGGTGTAATTAAGGTTCCATGAAAGCGAGTCTTTCGCTCCGACATAGCTCAGTTCGGCACCACGGACAAAGGCTTTATCCGCAAGGATTGTAATTCGATCCGATTCCAGTTCAGGTGTAAAAACATAGGGATTGAAGAGGTTCTCATACCTGGGCTTTAAATCATCAATCTGCTTGTAAAACACCTCTACAGCCACGCGACTATTCTCGCTCAATGTGAATTCTGCCGCAGCGATCCAGTGATCTGACTTCTGGGGCTTAGAGAATTGGGTTTCAAGGTCAGCAGTTTCTAGTTCATAAATACCTTGTGGTTGGTAGAATCTGCCATAGCTGAACCGAAAGCGCCAATCAGATATGGGCCCGAACACCAGTGAAACCCTTGGACTTACCTGGGATTCTGGACCGACTCCGGCGTAGTCCTGCCGGTCATAACGTAAGCCGATTTGAAAGGCAAGGACTTCCGAAAGCCTGAATTTCGTGGTCATAAAACCACTGATGACACTACCGTCAAATTTGGCATTAATTTTTTCATTGATTTCGACGGGCAACCCCAGAAACTCTGCAACAGTTCCACGAGTCACTTTGACGGTCGTGTCATATTTCATTTTCTGTTGTTGTAACGTTATGCCATAGTCGATGCGAAGATCGTCATGAATTCGAAATTCCTGCACATGCTTGAGTGACGCCAGTGTCATTGACTGCTTGTCGATAAGAAAACCTTCTGACGTATCCTCAGCAAAATTAAGACCTTCCCTCTTGCTTTCTATGTTTCCAAACGTGAGATAAGTCCTCAGAAACAAGCGATCGCCTGCTTGCACATCCCATTCGAACCAGAGATATCGATTATCAACTACACTCGTAGCACGGGCTTCATCTGAACCGAATTCGATATCATCGTTAAAGCTGAAGAGCGTAACTTTAATCTCTCCACTGGATAGCTGTCGGGCATACCGGGCATATATATCATGGTATCTGGGTTTGCCAAGATCCGGGTTGACGATGTTTAGTATCTGCTCAAGATTACCTCGCCTGGCCGAAACCAGAAACCTGTTAGCCCCTGATTCAGTAAAAAGTAATGCGGACGCGGAAAATAAACTAAGACCCAATTCGCCTCCTGTGGCTGCGAACGTATCCTGCGTCGCAATATCCAGCACACCACTTAGCTTGTTGCCATACTGCGCTGGAAACCCGCCAGTGAAATATTCAATATTCTGAATAGTCTGCGGATTAAAAGAGCTGAACATGGATTGAAAGTCACGAAGATGAAAAGGCTCAATAAGTTCTACCCCATCAAATAACACCAGCAATTCATCACTCGCCCCACCACGAACATTTGGTTTGGAAGAAACACCGATACTCGCGGCACCCGGGAGGCGATGAATGATACGTAAACTGTCACCGGCGAAGCTGGGTGTGTCCACCAACTGGGATTCATCAATTGAGTAGGATGACGCACTATCATTTCCACGAACTTCATAGCGACTTGCCGTTACGACAATTTTATCAATCGGCTCGAGTAACAAATCGGCGCTGACTGCAATGGGAGCTTTAAATTGCCGCCGCTCAATGAGCCATAAACTTTTTTTAACTTTGTTCAATCCCAGATTTATGGGTGCAAGTGCTCTTTCAAGAGATCGAATGGAAAACTCGCCATCCCATTCGATGGACTGCCGGGCATCAACAAGCCCGGTGGAATATATTATGGAGTAGCCATTGTCCTTAAAGAGTCCCAGTAATTCACCTGTAGTGATGGTTTTAGCACTGGCTGAACAACACACCATGATGAAGGAGTAGATGAGAATGGGGGCAATGTTTCTCTTCAAGGCGATGCCTATCTCGAGATTCGTACGGTGACCCTTCGGCCACCCTCTTTTTCAGCGCCCTCCCCACTAATTGCCCAGAACCAGGTAAGAACAACAAGGATGGTATTACTTTCCCAGTATGAAAAGGTGGCGAGAATTGCGACCAGTAAACGTGGCGCAAAAATCCATCCCAACCACCAAAACAACCCTCCGCTGGCGACGCTGGAAAACAAAAGCGTCAATCGTGGAAAGAAAAACATAAAAAACATGAACCAGACGCCATGTAGGTCCCAGAAATCGATTAACTCCAATGTATTCTCCTTTTGAATTCGCTTCTGGGGCTTAGCAATCTAATCCGGATAAACTGAATTTGTGACAGCCTGATCTTGATATCTATTAAAATACCTTGAGAAAATACGTATCTCCCCTTCTTCATGAGTTAGGTGATATCCACTGGTGATATAAAATTTTATGACTTCTTTTTAACCCGATGTCGTCTCCAATATAACCTTATTGAATCCGAGTTGCTGAACATATATTTCTATATATTTTACCAATGCGGATCCAATGCTGACGTTGATATTTCTCAGCTGAACAATCTCTACAGTGTCTTGCGATAAAACTTTCCAATCACAACTTGCTAACAATCTCACCATCAAGAAAACCAATGACCATCCGATTTTCATAAACTTTAAAGAGGTCGTTGATATCAGGGTTAGGGGAATCGTGATACTCGCCTGGATGACTTTCTAATCCCCGTCTTTACCTGTTCTTCGCCTTGTTGGCTTAAAAGTTGGAACTCTACATCCATGAGCTATTACAAACGTCAACAAATCAATCCTAAAGCTTTTCTTTCCAGAAGATGAGCAACTTCAGTTGAACACAAGCATCGGCTTGTTTGTTGGTGGTGGGTTGCTAACTATGGACAACAGATACACAGCACACCCATACTGACAGTTAACAGTTGAGTCACACCAGTAGACAGGGCTTTAAATGCATGACGTACTTTTAGTACTGGGATACAACACCAATCCGGAAGATCCGGTTTTTCAAAGCCGGGTTGACAAGGTGGTAGAACTGCACAACAAAGGTTTTGCGCCGCAGATTATTATGTCCGGGTGTTGCAGTGACAAACTGGACATCAAGCCAAAGCAGACCGAAGCTGCCTGTATGCGCGACTACGCCATTGATTCGGGTATAAGCCCATCGGTCATCATGCTCGAAGAAGAGTCTGTCGATACCCTCGGGAATTTTTATTACACCAAGAAAAACATTTTGTTGGCTTGCAATTGGTTCAATATCGGTATCGTTTCAACTCCATGGCATGTGTTCCGCTCAGAATGGCTGGCAGAGATAGTGTTGGGTCCCGATTTCGAAGTCACAGGATATGCCTCGGAGAACCCCGCGGGCTGGAGTGACCAAAAGATAAGAACGAGTGAGACTTACAATCGTGAACTGCTTGATAAAACTCAATCAGAGTTAACCGGAATTACACCTGGAGATCATGAGGCCATTGCGCCATTTTTGGGATCTGCGCCCAGGGGATAAATCAGGATTGAGCCTGCTCAGCCAGGCTTTCACAATTTTCTTTCTCTACGGTATCTGCTGCCTGCTTTTCACACATGGTAGATATACGAAGCTGGAAGGTGTCTACCAGTGCTTTTTCTGATTGTTCGTCCTGCCACTTCACAAGCTGCTTGTTCAGCGACTTAAGAATTCTGAAATTACGCCCTGCAAATACTTCCTGTTCCGCTTGAAGTTCATCGAACAGAGCCAGAGATGTTGTCACAATGAGGTTGTGATCTTCAGGCGTTAGTCGAATGATAGTACTTACATAGTTCGCCCCCCACTGAAATCGTGTTGCAGCTCCAGTGGCAGATTCATATGCCTTCTGACGCCAATCCAATGCTTCTTCAGTATTCTCCGCCTTCTCTGCGAGGGACGACAGGCTGCTCATAAAGTAATAGGGCGAGGCTGATTTTTCTAATTCTGCCAGCAACAGAACTCGTGCTTCATCATATAGTTTCGCGCTCTGATAGAGATAGTTCATCTGGCTGACAACACTCTGGCGAGCAAAGGAGTTGGTGGTCTTTTTATCAGCGGCTCGAAGATCAGCTCGCAACTCTTGAAGCACAGTTTCCGGCAGCGCTGCATCGTCATCATTCATAAAGTAGATATTCAACATTGGCAGCCACCCGGTCAGCTGTTCAGCGGTCGACAAAGAGGGTTGGTCGCGAAGAGCAAGAAACTGTTCACTCCACTTTTTCTTGAGCGTTTTCAATTCTTCTTCACTGAAAAGAGGCAACCCTGTGATTTCTTCAGTGTAGTAACCCAGCGAGTCCCAGCAAATCAGGGTAAGGTCCGGTGAATCCAGAATGGCGATTAGCCTTGCATATTCCCCGTCAGCCTCGAGTGTGTTTGCAGAATTTTCATTTTCCTTGGCATCCTCATATTCATTGGCCAGTTCAATCAGGTAAACCATGAAAAGCCTGGCGCTCGCTTCCTCTAAAGGGCTGGCATCCGCAAGATCACGAAAGAAACTGGCGGGAGTACCTTCAGGCAAACTGCCTGAATCCTGTCCCCAGGAGTAGTAGGCGAGTTGCATGTAATCTTCGGGTTTCAGCTCGGCCGGGCTATTCAATGCAAGCTCCACTAACATCGATGTGGGGCGCATCTGATTCAGGCTCAACTCAAGAACGGAGTTGTACTGGGAAATATCTATGCCCCCGGGGATACGAGTCACCTCCTCTCCTTCCGGGCTGAACACAATCATCGTCGGGTAACCTTTGACACCAAATTTCTCGCCCCATGATTGAGCTCGATCTGTATCGCCATCAAGGTAGATTGGTACAAACAGCTCAGTCTGAGCGATAAATTGTTTGCTCTTAAATACAGTGTGTTTGATTTCCTGGCAGGGTGGGCACCATACCGCGCCCCAGTACAGATAGACGGGCATGTTTTCGGCTTTGGCAAGCGCAAAGCCTTCTTCTACTGATCCTTCAAACCAGTGAATCTTCGATTCTTTTAGAACCGGTTTATCCGCTTCCGTCATCACAGGCTGATCACATGCGGCAAGAAAAACAAGCATCGAAAGACAAATCACGAAGCGAATCGTGAGGTAGGGTGAATTCATGGGTAGAACCTATCTGGTGTTTGGTCGCGTAATGACAAATTCGAGCGTTGAGTGGTGGTTGACGAACGTTACACCACTATACTGGGAGTTTCCATTCCAGAAGACTTTCTCACTAATACTTTCTGACTAATACTTTCTGACTAATAATGAGGCTCATATGATTGGCTATATCACACTAGGTACAAATGATCTGTATAGGGCTGGTCAATTCTATGACGAGCTGCTCGCTGAAATAGGCGCAATCAGATCCATGACAGATGCTCGTATGCTTGGATGGAGCGCTAAAAGGGGTAAAACGATGTTTTCCGTCATCACTCCATTTGACGAGCAAGAGGCAACGGTGGGTAATGGCGTAATGATAGCACTGGACGTTGAGACAACTGATGCTGTTGAACGAGTCTACAACAAGGCGCTCGAGCTGGGTGCCGCTGACGAAGGCCATCCTCATGACAGAGGCTCAAGTATGGGATTCTACGGGGGATACTTCAGGGATCTGGATGGCAATAAGCTGGTCGCCTATTGCCTGGGGTTGCCTGAGGTATAAACTGGAACGATGAGTTTGCTTTTCCCCTGAAAAACCCTGTAAATAGCAGGTTAAACATTCGGACATTGAGACTCGAACATGAGCGAAGCTGCGACAATCCAGACAATACCTGACCCATATTCCCTGCCAATTGAATCATTGAGTGTCATCAATCCCCATCTGTTCCAAACTGAAGCTCATTGGAGCTATTTCGAAAGATTGCGCAAAGAGGATCCTGTACATTTCACCGATGATGAAGAATGGGGACGATGCTGGTCTGTGACCAAATTCAACGACATTATGGAGGTGGACAAGAATCATGAGGTCTACTCATCTGACGACGGAATTACGCTTGGGCTCCCTGCCAGCCGTCAGCATGAGCGTTCCAATTTCCAGACCAAGAATTTTATTTCCATGGATCCTCCAAAGCATGATGTACAACGGGCAACTGTTTCACCTGTCGTCGCGCCATCTAACCTTGCCATCATGGAAAGCACCATCCGCGAACGTGTATGCAATATTCTTGATTCGCTACCCGTTGATGAAGAATTTGACTGGGTCGATCTGGTCTCCGTTGAACTCACAACGCAGATGCTGGCGACACTCTTTGACTTCCCATTTGAAGACAGACGACTGTTGACTCACTGGTCAGATACAGCAACGGCCGGACCGGAAAGCGGCCTTGATTATAAGGAGCGGCAGGCGGAGCTACTGAAATGTCTCGAATACTTCACCCGCCTCTGGAATGAACGTATCAATGAACCGCCCCGGGGTGACCTTATTTCAATGCTCGCCCATGGTGAAGACACACGGCACATGCAGCCAATGGAGTTTCTCGGTAACCTGCTGCTACTCATCATCGGTGGAAACGACACGACCCGCAATTCCATCAGTGGTGGGTTACTCGCGTTAAACCAGAATCCTGATCAATACCAGAAATTAAGAGAAAACCCCGACCTAATTCCGAAGTTAGTTCCTGAAATCATCCGCTGGCAAACTCCACTTGCCTACATGAGGCGAACGGCCACAACCGATACTGAACTGGGTGGAAAACAAATCAAAAAAGGGGACAAGGTACTGATGTGGTATGTCTCGGGTAACCGGGATGAAGAAGTTATTGATCGCCCCAACGACTTTATTATTGATCGTGCGAATCCGCGACATCATTTATCTTTTGGTTTTGGCATCCATCGCTGTATGGGCAACCGTCTTGCTGAAATGCAATTAAGAGTGGTCTGGGAAGAAATCCTTAAACGCTTTGAGATGGTTGAGGTCGTCGGTGAACCTGAGCGTACACTGTCCATTTTTGTTAAGGGCTATACGAAGATGCCGGTACGATTACACGCCAAAAAATAGCCCGACTAAACTTCCGGTAAACCCCTGTAAAACAAGGTACAAGGCAAGGATGATTCAGGTAAGAATCACCTTGCCGACGACTTTTCGATCAACGAGAAGCTGATAGGCTTCCACAACATCATCCATGCTGAGAACGTGAGAGATAAATGGCTTGATTCGCCCGCTAACCAACCAGGCCATCAAGATTTGCGAATTTTGGCGGTTCAGCTCCGGATTGTGCCGTTGCAACCCACCTAGTGTATAACCAATTACCGACGCATCTTTAACCAGCAGGTGATTTGTCTTCGCCAGTGCTGGCCGACCACTGGTAAAGCCAACAATAAGTATTCGCCCGAATGGCGCCACACATCGCATCGACTCATCGAACACATCACCACCTACCGGGTCATAGATAACATCAGCTCCGCGTCCACCGGTAAGCTCCTTTACCTGATCTCTGAACCCGTCGGTATAGTTGACGATATGGTCTGCCCCGAGCTTTTTAACCACCGCAAGTTTCTCATCAGAGCTTGCTGTACCTATCACGGTGGCCCCGTAGAGTTTGCCTATATCGACCGCGGCAAGCCCGACACCGCCAGCAGCCCCATGGACTAACAATGTCTCACCTGCCTGCAGGTTGGCGCGCTGCATACCGTAATATGCCGTCGCATAGTTATTGCGAAAAGAAGCGGCAACATTGAAATCAATTCCCTCAGGAATTGGGGTCACCGATTTCGCAGAAACATTTATCTGTTCCACACAACCACTGTTCACCAGCACTCTGTCACCAACAGATATATTTTCAACTTCGGGACCTGTTGCAACGACAACCCCTGCTCCTTCTCCACCAACCACAAAAGGAAATCCAGATTTATCCTGATAATTACCCGCGATTCGAACCAGGTCACTGAACTGAATACCACGTGCTTCGACATCAACTTTTACCTGACCTGTTTCAGGTGGACCGGGGGGGTCTATCTCCCTGACTTCCAGGGCTTCATGGCTTCCATATTCAACGCAATAAACTACCTTCATTTTCTTTCCTGTGTCCGGTGATGGTCTCGCCTATTCTATACTCAACCAATCATCGCGGGGCAATTGCCAGATTAAGCCGATAAAAATATTCGATGACACTGATCTCTATTGGATTCCGGTCCCTGTTAGTCCAAGATATTTATCCACAAACTGAAGGACGGGAATCGCCCGAGAGAAGAACTGAATATGTTTACCAGAATTTACGCACTGGCCGTGTGCTTCGCATCGGTCTTATGTATCGCTATCTCCACCGGAATCGGCATTTATGATGTCGTCCAGATTTCATTCCCGGAACAGACAATGAATTCCTATCAATATCAAAACTACCAGTCCAATGACATGTTTCTGCGATCTCAAGGGTACCCGCCGAACCTGGTGATCAACCCCATGATAAGAAGACATGGTCAGGCGACAGCCATTGCAATGCAGGAATCGACTGCTTCTGCGGAAAGTGAAGAAGAAATTACAGTCAGAAGGGAAACTCATCTTGGCGTTGCCATTAACAATGTTATTCACGATGCTCAAAACAGCTTGATCCAGATCCTGATTATCCTGTTTATTTCGATCCTGCTTTTTTTGGTCCACTGGCGATTCGCACAGAAACTGGATCGGGACCAGATCCATCTTTAATACACCCGGCCAGGAGTTCAGCTCTTTGATCTAAAACTAATGTGTCGATGAATGACTTAACCCCGATTTATAGGCACTTGCGTCCCAGTTGGGGTATCGACTCTGTGTTCGCTCGATAGTATGCCTGGTCCAGAAGGGGTTACCAGGCAGTGGCACACCAAAACAATAAAGTTGTTCGGGCGTTGCATGATCAAATATCTGGTGCCATGGATTCTTATGCAGGAATTGCCAGGCAGTGTGGCCAATTAATTCATTACCCGCTTTTTTGAAGCAGGATGTAATCGCGTAGCGGTAACCTCCTGGCACCGTCAAGTTGGTACCCCGGTGAAAAACATCGATGCCGTAAGCGAAAACTGACCCTGCCTTCCCCGCCGCCGATCGCTCATAAGGTTTTAGTTTGTCCTGCACATCAAGCTCGTCATTGAATGACGCGGCTGAACCGACAGCTATCTGGCTATCAGGTTTGGTTACGTAATGTGTGGCACCATGACCTTCTGTTACATCGCTGAAGTAAATGAGAAAAGTGATAGCGTTGCGCTGTTCATCCTCAGAGGGGACTGTCAGCGTGTGATTACCATAGTCGCAATGGAATGGTTGGTCGAAATCAGCTTCGCCGGTGTACTTTGCCCATGCAAGGGACTGATACAACTGAATCTCCCCGGTACCAAGAGCGGCTTGAGCCATGGCCATCAGCTCTGGATGTACACAGATCAAATTCAAAGCTGGAGAGCAATCAATGGGTATATTTGCAAAATTCTTAAACTGATCAGGTCTGAAGGCACCAATTTCACCTGCTTTTTTTTCCTCCCGCGCTTCAGCCGCTCCTTCCAGCCCGGCAAACACAACAGAAAAATCTGCCACTACAGCAGTCACTTCTTCACGGGTAAAAAATTCAGGTAACAACACGACACCATCGGTTCGCCAGGTCTGCAAATCCTTTTCTGTAAATCGACGTTTCTTCATATGGTGATCCTTAACCACTACTCTGGTGAATTTGCTTAATGAAACCTGGCCCAGGTTCCTATGATATCGGGAGGTTCGCAAGTATTCGGCTATATCTTTTCAACGATCCTGTTGGCTCAAACTCACTCGGCCCCCACATAAACTCGTAGACTTCATTGCCATTCGGGTTATCTGGACGTTTTCTCTGGTGAAATGAGTCTTGGCTAATTTGTGATTGATGAAAGCCATTTAATCCCTTGATTCAGTTTCGCTCTTACATTCAATACACATGGCGGCTTCCGGGTAGGCTTTCAACCGCGGGAATGCAATGAGTTCGTCACACTCACTACAAACACCGTAGCTTTCATCCTCGATTCTCAACTTTGCAATCTTGACCTGTTTCAACCTGTTCTTGAGAACATTGCGATTGGCAACCAGAATACTCTGATTATGCATTTCATCCATGCGAGACAAGCGGCCGATATTGTCTTTCAACTTTACTGGCCTCGTGCCACCTTCTGTATTATCGAGTAATTCCTGAATGGAAATTTCAAGTTCGTCAAGATCAATTTGCAATTCTTCAATCTGTAATCGAGTAAGTGACCTGCTCACAATAAATTTCACTCCAGCAGCGAGAGAGACACAAAAGAAAATTTGTTCATTGATAACCGGGTGTTTGGGATGCAAAAAGCGAGCTTATCACAGCTTCCAGGCCATCCACGCCACTACAAAACATTCTGCGGATTGCTCTATAATAAAAAGATCAAGTCAGCCTCTGAGAACCACATGAAACCCCAGCTACTCATTCTTATTCCCGCTTTATTAATGTTACTGTCTTGCGGAAAGACTGATATTCAAGGTCCAACCGCCGAAGTTTCCGGGTCGCCTGCCGTTCAACGAAAACCTTCATTCGGGGAATGGGGAGTCGATCTCACGGCAAGGGATTTGTCCGTTAAACCAGGTGACGATTTTTTCAGGTACGTCAACGGCACATGGCTGGATAACAACGACATCCCTGCCGAACGAACCAGCTTCGGTATGGGGCTGATAGTTCACGAACGGGCGCAACAACGAGTCAGGGATATCATTGAAGAACTGGGCGCAAGACACAGCCCCAAAGGCACTCCTGAACAAAAGGTTGGGGACTTTTATGCGAGCTGGATGGACACCGAAACCGTCGACCAGCTTGGCATCGCTCCACTTCAGGCAGATATTGATCGAATCAGCGCCATCGAAGACATAAGTGGCTTAACAATCGAGTTTGGTCAGCAATATTACACAGGAGGAGTGAGCCCCTTTACGGCAGGACTTGGCATCAATCCCGAGAACCCGGATGAGTACAACATCAACGTTGGATTGAGCGGTTTAGGGTTACCTGACAGGGATTACTATCTTGAAGATTCCGAACGATTCCTGAAGATTCGCGAAGCCTATCTCAGCCATATCACAGAGATGCTTGCTTTTGCAGGTGTTGATGATACCGGGCAGGCGGCTGCTATCCTGGGTCTTGAGACCGAGATTGCGGGCTACCAGTGGGTTCGCTCTGACCGGAGGGATCGCGACAAAACGTTCAACCCCATGAAGCTAGCAATTCTCGGTGAGAAGTATCCACGCTTTGATTGGGACCTGTTTCTGTCATCCGCTGGCATCGTCGAGCTGGCTGAAATCAATATCAACCATCCTGACCTGATTTTACCGCTCATTGAACTTATTCGCTCTGTTCCGCTGTCAACCTGGAAGTCATACCTGCTCTATCACATGATTTCTAACAACGGCAGCTACCTGTCTAACGAGATTGATACAGCCAACTTTAATTTCTGGGGCAAGGTAGTCAACGGACAAGAACAGCAACTGGAAAGATGGAAGCGCGGAGTCTCGAGAGTTGGTGCGAAGACCGGCCTCGGCGAGGCGATCGGACAAATTTATGTCAAGCGGCATTTTTCTGAATCTTCCAAAGAACAGATGGAGGTCCTGGTCGAGAATCTGCGAAAAGCCTACGGCGATCGAATTGATCACATTACATGGATGAGTGATGACACCAAGAAAGAAGCAAGAGCAAAATTAGCCGCGTTTCGTGCAAAAATTGGTTATCCAGATACCTGGATGGACCTTGGTGATATAACTATCGAAAGAGGTGACCTGTTCGGCAACGCCCGAAGAATAAGAAGATTCTTTGAAGAATACGACGTCTCACGGTTAGACCGGCCGACTGATCGAGAAGAGTGGTTTATGATGCCACAGACAGTTAATGCCTATTACATGGCATCTTTCAACGAGATCGTTTTCCCCGCTGCAATCCTTACCGCACCCTTTTTCGATCCTGATGCCGATCCGGCGGTTAACTACGGTGCAATAGGAACCACCATTGGCCATGAGATGGGCCACGGTTTCGACGATCAGGGTTCAAAATCCGATGCAAAAGGCGTCAAACGAAACTGGTGGACGAATGAAGATCGAGCAGCATTTGAAGAAAGAACTGAGCGCCTGGGAAAACAGTACGATGCCTATGAGGCGGTCCCCGGGCACTTCGTTGACGGCAAGTTCACCATGGGGGAAAACATTGGTGATCTCGGCGGGGTCACCGTGGCCTATCATGCCTATATGCTTTCTCTCAATGGTAAAGAGCCACCGGTCATAGATGG
>SMVB01304604.1_pt1 | contig 25162 bp, 22 predicted proteins | sample 2456461 | NCBI WGS metagenome assembly SMVB01 (sample SAMN11095934, study PRJNA526329) | marine sediment metagenome | biome: Marine sediment; feature: Surficial sediment; material: Deep marine sediment; isolation source: Hadal surficial sediment | place: Pacific Ocean | collected 2014-05 | depth...
AAGCCTGAGTCAAAACGATATGGTATGTACTGGGCACAGCGATTGAAAAGAGTGTTCAACGGGGCGGCCATCCGATAGAGATAGAGGAGTGTGAAAAATGTGGTGGCAGAATGAAGGTCATCGCGTGTATTGAAGAGCGAAACGTCGCACCGCCAAAGTGATAGAAAAAATACTGAAACATATGGGTCTGGATGGGGCATCCGGGCTGCACAACCGTTCGCCGCCTGCCGATCATCCCGGCCTATTTGAGCAAGCAACTACCCTGGTCTGACACCGTTACGCCCGATCGAATCCGGACCAGAAGTTTACTTCGGTTCACGATACTGAAATGGCGATTTGCAGCATGCTTCTCACTAGGAATGGGGCGTTGCGGGGAAGAAAATAAGACAATTCATCGTAGACGAACGAATGAGCCAACTTCTGATAGATTGACTAGCGGAAGAAAAGGTGGTTTATTCGACTTATACTCGCCCGATGGAGAGAAAGCAGAATGGATTCCCATGCCGGATTTACTAACGACTAATATCTGCTTTGGTGGGGAAGATCTGAAGACGGCTTATATTACTTTGTCGACCACCGGGAAACTTGTGTCCTGCCAATGGAAAACAGCTGGCCTGCCTCTTAATTTTTTGAATACGGATTAACAGATCCTTTTTCCTTCCTGTAAACGATAGCTGTTGTGAATCACATTGGCCTGTTTCAACATCGCTAAAACAACGGGTCTACAAATACGATTCTCAACACCATTGGCTGCGCAGTTGCAACTGCGCACCTGGTATGAATATCACGATGCATTGTGTAGTGAGTTGCTGCGTATGGCTTTATCACCGCAGCGGGAATGCAATTCTGAAGATCCTCCTGGTTTCTGATCGCGAATTTTCCCAACATGTCACCCGTGAATGCAGTGATGGATATCGAGCTGTCAGATACTGATGCCTCCTGTCTCTCTGCCGTCACGACAATCTCTTCTAATTGCCGCGATGCTGCAGAATATACTCCAGGAGAAGTTGTCAGGGTTGATATTAGAGTAGTGTCAATTAACGGAACAAGCAGAACAGTACTTAATCGCCTGCGCTTCCAGGTGCGCCATGAACTGCATTCCAACCAGTACCTATCGACCAGTGCATACTAATCAGCTCTCAAGATATCCGTGTTTATCAAATCTGACCTTTACGCGACTCGCCCCTGGCATGGCTACCTGTCCAGCATCGCCTCGATGAGTATCGGTCCCTTCTCGTTCATTGCAGTTGTAAATAATTTGTTAAATTCATCTGCTGTTGTCGCCCTGGCTGCTTTCACGCCCATTCCTTGGGATATTTTTACAAAGTCGAGATCAGGATTACTGAGGTCAAGCATATCAAGGGTTTTCTTGTTCATGGACTGGGCACCGACCCTGGCGAGTTCAACTTGCAGAATCTGGTATTTCCTGTTGGCAAATATCACAACACAGACATCCAGGTTCTCACGCGCCATGGTCCACAGGGATTGAATGGTGTACATGGCGCCACCGTCACCGTGCAGGCAGATGACTTTTCTGTCTGGACAGGCAACTGCGGCACCGACAGCAGTTGGTAATCCAAAACCAATGGAACCTCCTGTTAAGGATAACCAGTCGTGAGGTTCAGCGGTTTCGCTCAAGGCAGAAGTATATCCGCCGGAGGTCGCGCTTTCGTCCACCACAATAGAATCAGTTGGCATGAGTTCGGAAAAAGCTCTGCCGATACTTTCGGGAGATAGCGCGCCGGATGCCAGGCCTGGTTTTTTGAGCAGCAGTTTTCTTGCATCCAGTTTACCGGCGTCCAGTTCATCAACGAGTTTTTGCAATGCATCCCCGGCATCTTCATTAAACTCTGCCAGTGTGTGTAGCGTGGCACCCGATGGGTAAAACTCGCTGGCTTTCCCCGGATAGGCAAAGAAGCCAACGGGTGCTTTTGTGCCTATCATTATCAGCTGCTGTGCATCTTTTAACTGTTCAGTAACTTGCTCCGCGAAATAACCAAGTCTTTCAATTTTGCAACGTCCTTCACCCCTCGCTAATTTTGTTGTGAAGGTATCACATAGAATTCTGGCGCCCGTCGAATTTGAGATTTTGTCAGCTAACTCAAGGCAGGTTTCTGACAATGCCATATTGGACATCAACACAATGGTTGATTTGCCATTGCCAAGCATCTGCGCAGCGGTTTTGACAGCATCATCCGATACCTTCGGCGCGACCGGCATTTGCCGGGCACCTGCAGGAGCCACTGATTCATCCCATGCACAATCCGCCGGAACGATGAGTGTGGAGATCTGGCCTGGTTTTATATTGGCAGCAACCACAGCATCCGCTGCATCACCAGGCAGGCTGGCTGCATCTGCAACAGTTCTGACCCAATGAGATATCGGATCTGAAAGACCAATAACGTCGGAGTTTAGTGGTGCATCATATTTTTTGTGGTAGGTCGCGTGATCGCCTATCAGGTTAATGACGGGCGAGTGAGCCCTGCGTGCGTTGTGTAAATTCGCCGATGCGTTGGATAATCCTGGACCCAGGTGCAGTAGAGTACATGCTGGTTTTCCCGCCATTCGGCCGTAACCATCTGCCGCGCCTGAGCACACACCTTCAAACAGGCTCAATATGGAACGCATTCCCTGTGTCTTGCCGATTGCGGCAACCATATGCATTTCAGATGTACCAGGGTTGCTAAAACAAACCTCAACACCATTGGCGATCAATGTCTCCAACATACTTTCGGCACCGTTCATCCGTTGTTCTCCTTGTTGTTAGTCTTTATGAATAGTCTTTATGAATAGTCTTTATGAATAGTTCTTACAAACAGTTCTTACAAACAGGTCTTGTTACCAGCCTTGATCTTAAAAAAACAGGACCGCTTAAATTAGCCTAAAGTGAATAAACTCTATAAATCATCAAATGTACAACACCAATCTTTACCGAATTGATTGTATAACGGGTGATAGTACTTATAGCGTCTCATTCCTCCCAACAACAGGCTAACGCCAGTACCTATGTCAGAGCAATGTTAGTTTTCAAGATGTTAATTCTTATGTTGCTGGTATTTGTTGGTGTTAACTTACCTGGCATTTGTTTTTATCAACTGTGCTGGTTGAGAATTTTTTATCCGGCAGTGTTATACCACGAGTAGGGGCATAACTGTCGCATGCTGTTTATTCTTGTCCGCTTTCCTGAACTGCCCAGGGTTACTTGAAAGAATCCTTACGGACCGAGATGTTCTTCATATCTGTATAGAAATCGAAGCGCCAGATGCAGCCTTCGCGGCCCATACCCGAATTCCTGGCACCACCAAATGGCGCGGCAACTATCCTGACATAGGGGCAAGTTGGTCAAGCAAAAAATTGAAAGTATTGCGGCCAGCTTCGTTGGTCGAATGATCGAGTTGGAGGGTGAAATTCGGTGTTAACGACCCGGACAAAAAACGCGAAAAGAGGCCAATTCTGATTTGTCGCAATCAATAGAGGAGTTTTTTGCGTACTTTGCGAAGATTACTGAAGATCGCCGCGCCAATCCCCGGGAAGATATCGCCAGTGTCATTGCCAATGCTAAACTGCGTGAAAATCCTGACTTTTTACCGCAGGCAATTGATGAGGCGACCCGTTGGATCACCCCTGCCAATCCTTTCATGCGCACTGCCACGGAAGATGATGAACTACGGGGTAAAACAATCAAAAAGGGTGAATCGGTCGTGTTGATGTATGCCTCAGGCAACGAGGAGATTTTCGATGAGTCATCCCGGTATCGCGTCGACAGGCGACCCAATCGGCATCTGGCGTTTGGTTCTGGCGTTCACCATTGCATTGGGCATCTGCTGGTCAGGATAGAATTGAAGTATTCTTCCGTGTGGCCGAAATAAAAATAAGCAGAAATAAAAATATAAACCAGGAGCTGAACATGAGTGTATTAACAGGTGAGAGAGTGGAGCGCCGTCGCATCTTCCACGAGGGGCGTCCGGAATGGGTGCGGCTTGAAGGTGATAGTTTAATCCTGGCGGATGGCCGTGAAGTAGAAGAACAGCGCGCCACCTACATGGCACCCTGCGTCCCGACGAAAATCATTTGCATCCACTTAAACTATGAATCTCGCCGCCTGGAGTTCAAGGCACCAGCACTGGTTACCCCCACTTATTTTCAGAAACCCAATACCGCTCTTAATAGTCACCGCGGTGTGTTACATCGGCCGGATAACTGCCAGTACCTGAACTACGAGGGTGAAATTGCGGCAATTATCGGCAAGCCCATGAAGAATGTGGCGCGTGATGATGTCTGGGATTATATCGCTGGTTTTGCGCCTGCGAACGATGTGGGTTGCCAGGACTTCCGGGATACCGACGCGGGTTCCATGTTGCGGGTTAAGGGCATGGATGGTTTCTGTCCTATCGGCCCGGGTATTGTCTCGGGTGTGGATATTCGCGAGTCACGGGTTCAAACATTTATCGACGGTGAAGAGGTACAAAATGGACCCGTCAGCGAGATGGTCTTTGGCATTGATTACCAGTTGGCCGACCTCTGCCGACACATTACCCTGCTGCCGGGTGACATTATTCTGACCGGTACGCCAGCGAATTCGCGACCGATGAAGCCGGGGGTCACCGTGGAAGTCGCCGTAGAGGGTGTTGGCCGGTTGAGTAATACAGTTGCAGAGATCGCTGCCCCCGCAAATGATATTGGACACCAACCAACAGATTCACAAACTGTGCGTCGTGTTGCACTGGGACAATTTCCAGACAGGAAATAACAGGGAACCCGGAGAAACCGGTTCGCCCAGTTTTCTTCCGAACGAATCTGCTGCGCGCCGGTTAAACTTCCGGGGTGTAAAGGTCCTACTGGCCGCTCGCCGGGGAACATCTGGACTTGAGGACGTAGGTAAAAGCAAAAGCACAAGCATTGGTGGCCAATGATGCAGGCAACGCTATGCCCGCTATGAGTCCCCTGGATAAGGCGATCAAGGCAATAAGATAACCTTACCGGTTGTTTTTCTCCCTTCCAGTTTTGTGTGCGCCTCCTGTACTTCAGATAAAGGAAAGCAGTGTTCGATCCGCAGTTTGAGTTTCCCCTCCTCGATCCAGCGAAAGATATCGCCTGAGCGCTTGTCCAGACTTTCACGATCAGAAATGTAATTAACCAGGGTCGGCCGGGTGAGAAAAAGAGAACCCCTGGCTGCCAGCGTCGCTGGATTAAATTCTGTCACCGGGCCGCTGGCGTTGCCATATAACACCATGTAACCGAGCGGCTTAAGGCAATTAATGCTTTTTTCAAACGTTGATTTACCCACTGAATCGTAGACAACATTGACACCTTTTCCATCGGTTAATCGCTTCAATTCCTCTTCGAAATCTGATTCTGTATACAGGATTATTTCGTCTGCACCCGCGGTACGGGCCAGTGCTGCTTTTTCTCCTGTGGAGACTGTCGCAATGATATGGGCACCAGCCATTTTTGCCATCTGGGTCAACAACAAACCCACACCTCCGGCTGCTGCATGAATCAGGCAACTGTCTCCATCTTTGAGCGGGTAAGTGGATTGTGACAGGAAGTGGGCGGTCATTCCCTGCAGCATTGCCGCCGCACCTTCGTTGAAACTTATTTCATCGGGAATGTGTACCAGCCTATCTTCGGGTACGCTGGCATACTCGGCGTAAGCGGCGGGTATACCGGAATAGGCGACCCGATCACCCTTTTTAAAGTGAGTAACCTGATCACCGATGTCCTCAACAACACCTGCCGCTTCAAGCCCCAGGGTCGAAGGCAAGGGAATTTGATATAGACCGGAGCGCTGATAGGTGTCGATAAAGTTGATCCCGATAGCGCCAATCTTGACTAATACACCGTTTTCGCCAATCGAAGGCAAATCAACATCTTCGTATGCCATGACCTCCGGGCCGCCATATTCTTTTATTCTCACTGCTTTCAACGTTCAGTCCTCTTAACAAAATATCAATGGTTGCATAACATAACATTGAATTGTCACCAGATGTAATGAAGTGGCGGTGTTTAGTGCTTGTCCTTTTGATATCTTCGCGCGGGGCCAGGCGCCATCATCGAGTTCGACATGACGCTTACGGGTGCGCTGCGTCTATAATGGCGAGCGATCAACTCTTGCGTGACTTAAGGGCATCGCGCCGCTTTGCATAGTATTGGTCTATTGGACCGAATTCGGGTTCATCCTTAAAGTTTTCCTCGGTCCAGGCAAGTATTTCTGTATCACTTTTCTTCGGATCCCATATCTTTCCCTGTGGTTGTGCCACGTGATATGGGGTATCGCAGAACACCTCTATGCCATTTTGTTCCGGGTCCTGAAAGTAGATTGACCAGGCATTGCCGTGAGACAGTGGATTGAGCCCGGTGGCGCGACCATCTTGCTCCAGGGTATTAATAGCCTCCTTGACGTCGGTTAAACTATCGACACGGAAGGCAAAGTGATTGACGCTGTTTGATGGAACGACTTCCTTGCGGGTTGCCAGGAAAGCAATCTGATGATGATCTGTATCCACCTGTGATAAAAATACGATTTCCGGTGTGCCTTCGCCGTTGATGGGTCCGCGATCAGCGATCTCGAAACCGAGAATGTTTGTGTAGAAGTCCAGCATGGCTTCCATGTCCTGAACATAAACGACGGCATGTGCCCAACGTAGTTGCATTTTATTATCCTCTTGTTAGCCGAAACCGGCGTTTCTATTCATTCATCTACCTCTGTATCCCAGGCAAAATCAAGCTCAAAATCGGGTTATCTTTCGACAGTCATTTTTACGACCATCAATCCAACCGGTTAACGGCCTGTTCTGCGAGGGTGAGTGATCCGTCAATGCGGCTGCGTAACTCGTCCAGGTCAATGCCCTCGGCGCTCTTCTTGCCTTCCATATATCTCGCGTAGACACCATGCACAATCGCTGCACTTTTCCATCGATTAAAGCCAACGTAGTAATCGAGCCGCCCAAGGTCCCTACCAGTCCGATCTGCGTAACGTTGAGCCAGGTCATTCCGCGGTGGAAAACCAGGTGGCGATGTTGCCGCCTCCGGGTTGATGGGACTGCCATCATCCGGTTGTGACCATTGGTTTAAAGCATAAGCAAGATCAGCCAGGGGGTCGCCGAGCGTCGATATTTCCCAGTCCACAACGGCCGCCACAGTAGAGTCGGCGCCGATCAGGCAATTGTGTAATCCGTAGTCACCATGTACCACTCTCGCCATGCCTTGCTGCGGCATGTGCTCCAGAAAAAACTGTTTTAGCTCATGCGCTCTTGGATCGTCATAGTTGGCAGCATCTATGGAAGACATCCAGGAGCGATACCAGGTTTTTAACTGGCGCCCCACGTAATTCTCTTTTTTACCCAGGTCTCCCAGGCCAATTTCATCTGGGTCGAGTGAATGCAGGTCTGCCAGAACATCGAAAAATGAATGTGCGAGAATCGTTCGTTTATCTTCCGGAACCCAATCCCGGGTTGCCTCTGCCGTGTACAACGGACGGCCATTGATCGAACCCATTAGATAGAACCAGGCACCCGTCACACCAGGATCTTCACAAAAGCCGATGGCCTCGGGAACGGGCACGGGAGTGGGTCCCAGTGCGGAAATCAATGCCCACTCCCTGCTCATGTCGTGCGCTTTTGGTAACAGAATGCCTTGCGGTGGTCGGCGAATAACGGCCTGATTCCCATTTGCATCGCCCAGACGGTAAGTGAGATTGGAATGACCGCCTTCCAAACGTGTCCATTTAAACGGTGGTTGCAATGTCGATATGTTTTCTCTGATCCAGCTTTCCACGGCTGAAACCTTGTAACCTTCCGGATCGGCATCCATGTGTGATTCGCTCATAAATTTGCCTTGGTGCTGCCCGTGACTTTAGTCCATGGGCGCATCATTGATCAACTGCTCTGTTTTAAACGATACAGATAGCGTCAGGGTCCATTTCGCCAGTAGATTGAATTCTGCTGACGCAATCAAGTTATCATATCGACAGGAACACCATTCGGAGGTAATTGTTTGCGATACATTATATATGGGGCAGGGGCAATTGGTGGAAGCATCGGCGCAAGATTATCCCTGAATGGCCAGGAAGTTATCCTTATCGCGCGAGGTGCGCACTTTGATGCGATCAGCAATGAGGGTTTGAGATATCGTCATCCCGAAATGGATGGTCGATTGCAAATCCGGGCAGTCGATCACCCACGGCATATTCATTTCCAGGAACAGGATGTTGTGTTTCTGACAATGAAATCCCAGCATACTTACCAGGCATTAGTTGATCTGGCAGCTTGTGCGCCGCCTGGTATCCCTGTCGTCTGTTGCCAGAATGGTGTTGCCAATGAATCCATGGCAATCCGTCGGTTCAGAAATGTCTATGGCATGGTGGTTTTCCTGCCTGCCACTCATCTTGTTGCTGGTGAAGTCTTGCATTTTTCCACTACACCTGGCGGCGTGCTGGATGCGGGTCGGTTTCCAACTGGCATCGACCAGACAATAACAACCATCACTCATGACTTGAGCAGCGCCGGATTTCTGGCTGACCCAGACGAACGTGCAATGCGTTTTAAGTACGCCAAGTTATTAGGAAATCTTGGCAATGCGGTGCAGGCACTGGCTGCATCCGGTAGTGAAACCCGGGATATTATGGCCTTGCTACGCAAAGAGGCGCTGGCTTGCTTTGATGCAGCAGGTATCGATTGTGCTGGCAGGGATGAAACCCGGGAGAGAAATAGCCGGGTCACAATGTCCAATATTGAAGGCGTACAAAGAAGCGGCGGCTCGTCCTGGCAAAGTCTGGCAAGAGGTACAGGTGATATCGAATCCGACTATCTTAACGGCGAAATTTGTTACCTGGGTCGGTTGTACGGAGTACTGACTCCGGCGAACGAAGCCCTGTGCGCGCTTGCTAATGAGGCAGTAAGAAATAGGGAAAAGCCTGGTGCACTAACGGCTGATGATATTCGACAAGCGATTGAATCTGTTTCTGCCACTTGACACATGTCAGCCGAAGAAAGAAATTGCGACGACTCCAGGCAAGCAGCCGTGATCAGGTTTATTGGGTTAACCGTCTGCGAGTTTACTGGCCGTTCGACATGGATGCAGGAGTTACATTGAGTGAAAACAAAAGTAGCGATAATCGGTGCTGGCCCTTCAGGTCTCCTGTTAGGTCAATTGTTATACAAGCAGGGCATCGACAATGTCGTTCTTGAACGAGTCGCCCCTGACTATGTTTTAGGCAGAATCCGGGCAGGTGTTCTGGAAACCGGTTTGGCCAGACTCATGCGAGAGGCCGGTGTTGGCGATCGCATGGATAGTGAAGGGGAAGTTCATGAAGGTGTGGAGATAGCCATCAATGGCCGTCGGCATCGCATAGATTTAAAGGGGCTCACCGGCGGTGAAACGGTCATTGTGTACGGCCAAACCGAATTGACCAGGGACCTTATGGATGCGCGTGCTGAGTCGAAACAAGAGACCTGCTACGAAGTGGATAATGTGCAACCACATGACATGTTGACCGATCATCCTTATGTTACTTTTGAGCATAAGGGCACCGAATTAAAACTCGAGTGCGACTACATCGCAGGATGTGATGGATTCCATGGCGTATCGAGAAAGAGCATTCCTGACGACTGCATTACCGGGTATGAAAAACTCTATCCCGGTGGTTGGCTCGGCCTTTTGTCCGAAACGCCTCCGGTTAATTCCGAATTGGTTTATGTCAAGCATGAGCGTGGATTTGCGCTATGCAGCCTTCGCTCGCAAACTCGAAGCCGGTACTATCTCCAGGTTGGAAAAGATGATGTCGTTGAAGATTGGAGCGACGAGAGATTCTGGGAAGAACTTAAACGTCGGCTGCCGGAAGCGTTAGCCGGAAAACTGGTTACAGGACCATCAATAGAAAAAAGTATCGCACCCATGCGTAGCTTTGTCGCAGTGCCCATGCAGTACGGAAATTTATTCCTGTTAGGTGATGCCGCGCATATCGTGCCGCCTACAGGTGCCAAGGGGTTGAATACTGCAGCGAGTGACGTTTATACCTTGTTTACAATTTTGACCAGGGTTTATGCTGAAGGCAGGACAGATTTACTCGAGAAATATTCTGAAATTTGTTTACGCCGCGTCTGGCACGGCCAACGTTTTTCCTGGTGGATGACCAATATGCTGCATGATTTTGAAGATACACCGGCGTTTGAATCAAATATACATGCCTCGGATATTGAGTACCACCTGCAGTCTGAAGCAGGCAGAAAGGTCATCGCCGAACAGTACGTGGGACTGCCATTCGAGAAGATCGAGTGACAGCAGTTCCCCGGTTAGGATCGGACAGCGGAACTTATCAAGCAACTGGATAAGGGTGAACGTATTTCCGGTTAATATGGGGCAATATCCAGTGCTATGATCAAACGATCGCAGCAGTCGCAATGGGTTTCTCTTACCAATACAGGAGATTGTAAATTGAATTCCTTTCCATCTACCAGGATTGACCTTTATTCAGGCTGAATAATTCTTTGCGGGGTCTGGCAAGTTTGCCGGTAGAGGTTGAACCTGCTCCATGGCAAAAGCTAAATTGTAGCTGTATTTTTGCTACTGGGAAGAATAGTTGTGGCAAAGAAAAGCGATGGCAAAGGATACCGAAGGGAAAGAATCGTGATGAGAAAGAATCGTTATAGGGAAAAACTGTTACGGGACGAAACAGGATGAACTGGATAAAACATGATTACGACGATATCCCCGGGACCTATGTGTTCGACGGTAAAATGTCTCATTCAGCCTACGGCCTGAACAAGATGTTGTTTTCGTTCAATCATGAGGAAAACCGCCAGGCATTTGATGAAAACCCCGCGGCCTATGCCGATAAGTTTGGTGTCACAGATAAACAGAAACGGGCATTGCTGGATAAAGATTATTTAAGCCTGCTGCGACTGGGTGCGAACATCTACTACTTTGCCAAGCTGGCAGTACCAAAAGGGGTCTCCATCCAGGATGCGGGTGCGGCATTCCAGGGTATTTCAACTGAAGAGTTTAAAGCGAATCTTGAGGCAAAGGCGATAGGTCTTAAGGACAAGCTGGAAAAGGCAGGGGGTTACTGGAATGGCTAGAATAGTAGGTGGTGTCACCACATCGCATATTCCCGCGATTGGCAATGCCATGTCGGCAGGTCTTGAAGGTGAGCCCTACTGGAAGCGTTTTTTTGACGGTTATGAGCCGGTAAAGGAATGGCTGGACAAGGTGGATCCGGATATTGTCGTGGTCGTTTACAATGACCACGGCCTGAATTTTTTCCTGGACAACGTTCCAACATTTGCACTGGGTTGCGCGGATCATTACGAGAATGCAGACGAAGGCTGGGGTTTACAAACGCAGGCAAGCTTTGAAGGTGATGCTCAGTTTTCATGGCACCTGGCGGAATCAATCATCAACCAGGATTTTGACCTGGCAACCTGCCAGGAAATGCTGGTTGATCATGGTTTTATTGTGCCCATGTCACTCATGTGGCGGCATCTGCCGGAGTGGCCGGTGAAAGGGATCCCGCTGGCCGTTAACACGGTGCAACATCCCCTGACCAGCGCCCGGCGTTGTCTGGCGCTCGGGCACGCACTCGGCAAGGCAATCGAGTCTTACCCTGAAGATCACAAGGTCGTTATTTTTGGGACGGGGGGTATGTCCCATCAGCTACAGGGAGAAAGAGCTGGCCTTATTAATATAGATTTCGATTTGAAGTGCATGGAAAGTATTATCAGTGATCCGGGTTGGTTAGCGGGTTTAAGTAACTCAGAGATTATTAGGATGGCCGGTTCAGAAGGCATTGAAGTGATCATGTGGCTTGTGATGCGCGGCGCCTTGCAAGACAAGGTTAATGTGGTGCACAAACATTATCATGCGCCCATCTCAAATACCGGTGCGGGTGTGCTGGTGTTAGAAAATCCTGCCTGAAATACGGTCTTACTCTTTATCAAAAGGCATCTGGTCCTCAATCACTATGATCAATGACATCAATGAAGTAATTCAAAAAGGTGTCATGTCACGATACCAGAAGGTTGCGATCACTATTTGCCTGGCGATTAATATGCTCGATGGATTCGATGTTCTGGTGATGGCCTTTACGGCCTCTTCAGTTGCCAGTGAGTGGCAATTGCAGGGTTCAGACCTGGGAATCTTGTTTAGCGCGGGCCTGTTGGGGATGTCCTTTGGTTCGCTTTTTGTTGCCCCGCTGGCTGACAAATTCGGGCGACGTGTGGTGGTCTTGACCTGTCTGGTGATTATCAGTGTCGGTATGTTCTTATCTGCGTTATCCCAATCCATGATGCAGCTGGTATCGCTAAGGTTGATGACAGGGCTGGGTATCGGCGGCCTGCTGGCTAGCCTGAATGTCATTGTTGCAGAGTATTCATCGCTCAAATGGCGTGACTTTGCCGTGAGCTTCCTGCAGACGGGTTATCCAATTGGTGCTGTCATCGGTGGCAGTATCGCTGTCTTCCTCATTGGAGAATATGGCTGGCGATCGGTATTTTTATTTGGCGCCATTGCGTCGACCCTGTTAATTCCGCTGGCTTTTATGAACCTGCCTGAATCGCTTGCCTTTCTGCTGGCCAGACGTCCTGCTAACGCTTTGATAAAGGTTAACGCCCTGCTCAGGCACATGGGTCACCAGGAAATAAATGAATTACCCCCGCTTTCGGAGGATGGGGTTGTTCCGCCATCCGGCATACGTGATCTGGTTTCCGGGGACCTTCGGCGCTCGAGTCTGTTGATCTGGCTTGCTTTTTTTATGGTGATGCTGAGTTTCTATTTTGTATTGAGTTGGACGCCCAAATTACTGGTTGAAGCGGGTCTTTCTGCGGGGGAGGGTATCTCGGCGGGGGTACTGCTTAATGTTGGCGGCATTGTGGGAGGATTGATTCTGGGATACCTCTCAACAAGATTACCATTGAGATTTCTGATCGGTACCTACATGATCGTAACCGCGATATCCATGGTCTTGTTTAGTGTCTATGCATCGGATATGTCTACCGCCCTGGGGCTGTGCGTTCTGATAGGCTTCTTTTTGTTTGGCTCGATGATAGGGTTGTATGCCCTGGTACCGAGCCTGTACCCTGTATCAATTCGGACTACCGGTATGGGATGGGCAATTGGTGTGGGGCGTGGCGGAGCAGTCTTGTCGCCCCTGGCCGCCGGGATTTTACTGGACAATCAATGGCAAAGTACCACGCTGTTTCTGATCTTTGCGATTCCGCTGGTCATCTCGATGGTTGCGGTAAGTGCTATTCGAAAAAGTTGAAGGAAAACTATTATGTCAATGGTAATCACAGATATTAACCGTGTTCCTGAAACCATCATAAAGGAATATGCAGGTCTGGGCGTGGCGACCGTGCACGAGGCACAAGGTCGCAAAGGACTCCTGTCATCAATATTGCGCCCCATATATCGTCCGGTGCTAATTGCAGGTACCGCGATCACCTGCGAGGTAACCCCCGGTGATAACTGGATGATTCACGTTGCGGTAGAACAGTGCCAGCCTGGTGATGTGCTGGTGGTGTCGCCTACAAGTGCCTGCAGTGATGGATATTTTGGCGATTTGTTAGCGACATCGCTCAAAGCTCGCGGCGTCAAGGGGTTGATCATTGATGCTGGCGTTCGTGATATTGCGGCACTAACCCGGATGCAGTTTCCTGTCTGGTCAAGTTCGATCAGCGCAACCGGTACCGTGAAGGAAAGCCTGGCTAATGTGAACTCACCGATGGTCTGTGCTGGTGTGCTTATTTATCCTGGCGATCTGATTGTTGCAGATGACGATGGCGTGGTTGTTGTCAGCAAAGGGGAAGCTGAATCAGTGCTGCAAAAGTCCAGGGCACGCGAGGCGAATGAGGAAGACAAACGGCAACGATTTGAGAAAGGTGAACTGGGTCTTGACGTCTACAAGATGCGACAGCGGTTGGCCGCGAAGGGGCTTGGATATGAAAAAGCCGGATCGGAAGACTAGGTGATGCAAACTGCAATTCCGACCGTGCTGATGCGAGGCGGCACATCAAAAGGGCTTTACTTCCTCGGTAGTGATTTACCAAATGACGCCAGTGAAAGGGATCGCATATTGCTGGCAGCACTTGGTTCACCAGATGTGCGGCAGATTGATGGGGTTGGCGGTGCGCATCCATTAACGAGCAAGGTAGCGGTTATCACACCGTCGGATGCGGATAATATTGATGTGGACTATCTCTTCCTGCAGGTGATGGTAGATCGTAGCGAGGTCTCTGATGGCCAGAATTGCGGCAACATGCTTGCTGGTGTTGGTCCTTTCGCGATAGAAAATGGCCTGGTTCCGGCCTGTGACGGTGAAACGGAAGTACGTATTCGTATGGTGAATTCAGGTGGAATTGCGGTTGCGCGGGTAAAGACCCCGGATAAGGTTGTTACCTACCAGGGTGATTCGAAGATCGATGGTGTGCCGGGGGCTGCTGCACCAATCATGCTGGATTTCCAGGATGTTGCAGGCTCCAGCTGCGGATCGTTGTTGCCCACCGGTAACATTGTTGATGAGGTAGACGGTATTGATGTGACTTGTATCGATAATGGGATGCCGGTTGTCATCATGCTTGCTTCCGACTTTGGAAAATCTGGTTACGAGACACCGGCAGAACTTGAATCAGATGAAGCACTCAAGGCCAGGGTTGAGTCTGTGCGGTTGAAGGCAGGGCCGATGATGAACCTGGGTGATGTGCGACAAAAGACAGTACCCAAGATGACATTGGTGTCACCGGCCGTAAAAGGTGGCGCGATTTGTACGCGTAGCTTTATTCCCCACCGCGTTCACGAGGCGGTGGGTGTGCTGGGGGCGGCCAGTGTTGCAGTGGCCTGTCTTATACCGGGGTCCTTGGCACATAAAGTCGCCGCTGTCACTGCCGGATCGGGTTCGACGACAGTAGATGTGGAGCACCCCACGGGTTCCTTCGCGATTGACGTTGAAGTGGTCGAAGATGGCGGCAGGATAGTAGTTCATCGTTCCGCACTATTGCGTACCGCGCGGAAGCTGATGCAGGGGCTGGTGTATGTGCCGACAATGTAGTCACAGCAAGATGAATGAAGATTACGGATTGATTGCTATGAATGAACACAAGAAAACAGAGGGGCGACAATGCGATGATTATTGATTGCCACGGCCATTACACTACTGCACCGGAGGCGCACCAGGAATTCAGGAAGCAGCAACTCGCCCATTTTGATAATTCATCCCTTTCGACTCCACAGGTCGTCAATATTACCGATGACCAGATTCGGGAAAGTATCGAGAATAATCAATTGAAGTTGCAGCGTGAACGCGGCGCCAATTTAACAGTCTTCTCCCCGCGTGCCTCGGCGATGGCGCATCATCTTGGTGATTCACAAGTCTCGAAGGATTGGTCGCAACGTTGTAATGATCTGATCGCCAGGGTTGTCGAACTTTACCCGGACAATTTTATTGGTGTCTGCCAACTCCCCCAGTCTCCAGGGGTTTCAATTACCGAATCCGTTACAGAACTGGAGCGCTGCGTTAATGAACTGGGTTTCATCGGATGTAATCTTAATCCTGATCCTTCCGGCGGTCATTGGACCGCAAAACCTCTGATCCACAAGGATTGGTATCCACTGTACGAAAAAATGGTGGAACTTGATGTGCCCGCCATGGTGCATGTATCTGCTTCCTGCAACGAGAACTTTCATGCGACCGGGGCACATTACATTAACGCCGATACAACGGCGTTCATGCAGTTTATTCAGGGTGATCTCTTTAAAGATTTTCCGGATTTACGATTTATCATTCCTCATGGCGGTGGTGCGGTGCCTTATCACTGGGGCCGTTACCGCGGACTGGCAGATATGTTAGGTAAACCTTTGCTTTCGACTCATGTGATGCAGAATGTTTTTTTCGATACCTGTGTCTATCACCAGCCGGGAATCGATCTGCTGGTGAAAGTCATTGATATTGATAATATCCTGTTTGGTTCCGAAATGGTTGGAGCCGTGCGTGGAATTGACCCGCAGACCGGAAATTACTTTGATGACACGAAACGCTATATCGATGCACTGAATATCAGTGATATGGATAAGCGCAAAATATTTGAGGGTAATGCCCGGCGGGTTTACCCGCGGCTGGATGAATTTCTGATCGGGAGGAACAACTAGTGGTTCACGAACCAGCTTTCCAGATGGATGATGATTGGCTCGTGTTCCATCCTGACCCCTCTAAACCGGAATATGTACCACCTGCTGGATCGATAGATGCACATTGTCACGTCTTTGGTCCGGGTGATAAGTTCCCATTTGCGCCGCAGCGTAAATACACACCCTGCGATGCGTCAAAGGATGCGTTGTGGGCATTGCGTGATCACCTGGGATTCGAACGCAATGTCATTGTCCAGGCGACCTGTCACGGCACGGATAACAGGGCGCTGGTGGATGCGCTCGAGCATTCGGACGGCCGGGCGCGGGGTGTTGCGTCCGTAACGAGAGATATCAGTGATGCGGAGTTAGAAACTTTGCACACTGCCGGCGTCCGCGGTGTTCGATTTAATTTTGTGAAACGCCTGGTTGATACTTTGCCTCATGAATCTTTGCAGGAAATCGCGCAACGTATTCAACGTCTTGGCTGGCATATCGTTATTTATTTTGAAGCAGCCGAACTGCCGGAATTATTTGACTTCTTCGCGGCACTGCCAACGATCGTCGTCGTTGATCATATGGGTCGCCCCGATGTTTCGCTTGATGCCCATGGGAAGGAATTCGATTTATTCATGCGCCTGATGTCCGAGAATGAAAATTACTGGAGCAAGGTTACCTGTCCGGATCGGCTGTCGAAAGAAGGTCCACCCTACTATAGCGATGTCATTCCCTTTGCCAAACGTGTGCTTGAGGCATTTCCGGACAGGGTGCTCTGGGGTACGGACTGGCCACATCCAAATTTGAAATCCCATATGCCAGATGATGGGCATCTTGTTAATTTCATCCCAGGAATTGCACCGACGATTGAATTGCAAACGAGGTTGCTGGTTGACAACCCTCGTCGCCTGTACTGGCCGGAGGAAAATGGATGAATGTAATACTTGCAGGTCCGGGGGCGTTTGGAATCAAACATCTGGAGGGTCACAAAAATATAGATGATGTGAAGGTGGTTGGTCTGGTCGGGGAAAACCTTGAGCAAACGAGGCAAGTTGCAGCCCGGCATGGTATTGATCATGCGTTTACGGATCTTGCTGAAGCACTGGTTTTGCCGGAAGTGACTGCCGCTATCTTATGTACGCCTACCCAGATACATGCAGCGCAAGCGATCCAGTGCATGAAGGCCGGCAAGCATGTGCAGGTAGAAATTCCACTGGCGGATAGCTGGGAGGATGCGCAGGAAGTCAGTCGGGTGCAGCAGGAAACGGGCCTTATTTGCATGGTAGGTCACACTCGCCGGTTCAATCCCTCTCATCAGTGGATTCATCACAAAATTCAAAATAATGAAATCCGTATCCAACAGATGGATGTGCAAACTTACTTCTTCCGCCGCAAGAACATTAATGCAGCAGGACAGCCTCGTTCGTGGACAGATCATCTTCTCTGGCATCACGCGGCACACACCGTGGATCTCTTTCAGTACCAGACTGGAGATAAGGTCGTTGAAATCAATGGTGTCCAGGGTCCAAAACACCCGGAACTTGGCATTGCGATGGATATGTCCATACAGATGAGAACTGAGTTCGGCGCCATATTGACACTTTCGTTGTCGTTTAATAATGACGGCCCACTGGGTACCTTCTTCAGATATATTTGTGACAAAGGCACTTATATTGCTCGTTACGATGATCTTGTTGATGGTCATGAAGAACAGATAGATGTATCCCGGGTTGACGTGTCGATGAATGGCATAGAACTTCAGGATCGTGAGTTTTTTGCCGCCATCAGCGAGGGCAGGGAACCTAATGCATCAGTGGCGCAGGTGCTGGATTGCTACCGCGTTCTCAAAGACATCGAATTAAAGTTTTCTAACCAGACTTAAAAAGATTATCCGGGTTGCCACCACCTGGATTGAAATATGTCGATTCTCAGCTTCCCGGGCAATGTGTCAATTCAACATAAATTGCCCGTCCCAGATGTTATGCTAGCGCCAACGACCATTTCCACATAGAGATGGAGAATCACGATATGGTATCCAGGCAATTTCTAAATAAAGATCCCTCAATTGCTGAATACGCTGCATCCATGGCGGAGTACCAGCGTGAAGGGGTGGAGCGTTTATCTTCCATTGATAATCGAGGCCCCGTTGTTTTCGATGTTAACGGCATGCTCGATCAACCTATTCTCGACGCCTATTGGGAACAGGGTTTTTACATATTTGAAAACGTGGTCAGTGAGCAGGAAGTCGCTGAACTCCGTGCGGGGATAGATCATATTCTGGATGGGGCGCCAACCCATCCGGGAGCTACAATTGATGCCAGGGGCAGACCGGCATTTGGTCAGCAATTCAAGCGTAACCCCTATATTTTTATCAAACCCTTATCGGATCCCTGGGGTGGTACCAGGATACTCAACGGACGTCATCCAAGTAAAATGATCGAACCTGTGCCTGATGATGATGCACCCGAACAGGTTGTTCATCTTATTAATGGTATGTGCCAGGCCATGGACGCGGGTCTGCGAATTTACGGACACCCACTGTTACTCGCGATTGCCGAGGCAATCAATGGGGCAGACTTCGTGCCTTACAATGATGTCGTCTTCGTTAAACAACCAGGGTTGGGTGGGTCTGTTTCCTGGCATCAGGATGGCGTGACACATTGGGATTCCCCGGACTGGGATGAGGGCATTCACGGTTTTAACTTCCAGGTGCAACTCTACCCCTGTACCGCTGGTAACGGCCTCTGGGTCCTGCCGGGAACACATAAACAAGGTAAAATTGATATCAAGGCTTTGATTAAAGACAACGGCGGCTCGGAGCAGCTTCCAGGTGCGGTACCACTGACCTGCAACGCGGGCGATGTGACGATTGTTAACAGGCAGGCACTGCATGGTTCATTCGCGAACGCCTCGCCTGATCCCCGCGTCTCTCTGACATTTGGTTTTCACCGCAGAAAATCTATACTTGGCGTACGTGGCGGCCTGAGCCAAAGCGGGGCAGAAGTTTACGATGAGCAGAGAATTTTTGATCGATCCACCGTGATCGCCCTGGCCATAGATGCCCGCCAACAATATTATCCGGGGGAGTCGAGATTTGCATATCAACCCTTTGCGGGTCTCGAAGATAACTACAGGTGGGATAAGGACAAATTCGATGAGCTTCTTCTTGATTACAACCTTAAGGACCTGTCTATCTAAGGAGCCTCTGAAATAGGACTTATTCAGATGATCCCTGGTCAAGCTGTGATCAGCTGTCTGTTCTGTTTCGTATCAGTGTCTTTTTTATGCCGGAACAACTTGCCTGGAGGCCGACCCGGATCACGCTTATGCCCATCAGTCGATTTCTAATCTTCCAAGTCACCTTCTGGTTAGTCTCCGGCATGCTCCTGTTTCTGTACAGCCTGGTTTATGGTCATTGGCCGGTAGCACTGGCTCGCAACATCTACATTCCCTCATTGGGAATGGTGAGTTCCTACCTGCTTGTTTTTCTTTATAAAAAGTATCAGCTGTGGGACCTGAAGGCAGATTTTCTTAAAATACTGGTCCTCTCTTTTATCATGGCATGTGCGATGGCATTGGTAGTGAATCCCGTCATTTATGGCATGTTTGGATATAAGCCGGTGGACCTTGCATTTGCGGTTAACTTCCAGGACCTTCTCTATTTCTGTCTGTTCTATGTGTGGTGGGGTGTGTTGTTTATACCGTATTTTCACAAGAACCCAGCAACGGGAGAATCTGACCACGATGGGAAAGCCGAGGATGAGCAGCACTAACAGATTTATAACCTGGAGGCGGGTGATATCCTACTGATTCGCACCCATGGAGATGACGTGTAAATTGTTACGCGAAGACAGGTCTACGTTAAAAATGCGACGCTCTTTTCCTGGGAAACGAACCTTGATTCCAGCATATTTCAACGAATATCACGTTCACTGATCGTTAACCTGGAAAGGGTGGTTTCAGTTACGCCACAAGCGCGGGGTGTATTTGAACTGCCGATGCTAAACGACGAAATAGTAAAATCCAGCCGGGTATACAAGGATGTCCTGCTATCGAGATTGCCGAAAGCTTGAGGGTTCCGTACCCTTTGTATCGAGAACACATTCAACGAGAACAGGATCCGATCAAGTGGAAACAGCACATGGACGAAAACTTTCCCGAATTGTTGGATGGATTCCAACAGAGGCTCTTCTGGATGAGCCTGCCCAATGAGGTTAGGTCACCGCTGCAACAAAACGCGATGCTGCTGGAGTGGTGATATTTTCTGGATGTCCTCTGTGTTTATCATCTGTGCCCAGTGCACGATGAAAGGGTTGCAGTGAGTGCAACCCCACTCGCTTCACATGACGGACATTGCAAGGATCCAGAAGCTCATGCCAACACCGACTGCAAAACAAGCCATGCGGACCAGTCCATATCCGGCAATATAGATTATTCCATGTAGGCTCCTGGCGACTACCCAGATCATTGCTGCTGTTGACCAGGATCCTGCAGGATCAACTCCCGCCATGAATGCTGCCAGGTTGGCGACTGCAAACAGGGTCAGGGCCTCCCATGCGTTGGCCTGGGCGCCGACAGCCCGGGCTGCGCTGCCCGTCAATTGCTCATTCTTGGCCCTGGGTTCATTGATATCCAGGTCACCGAACTGTTTCATTTTCAGGGGAAGTGAAGTGAAGTGCCAGACGTAGGGAAGGACTCCGCCAATCAACAAGGACCAAAGTGGAATTGTCATTTTTATCTCCGGAGGTTAGGGGTGATCTATCCTACCATTGCCATGACCGGATACGGAAATAGAATAGTCTATCTTACTGTTAAGATCTGGCGGCGCGATTGCCTGACAGTTTCAACCGAGGAGAGTCCTGCAGAACATAACCTGCTCAAGGTCGTGCCCGTTTTCATCGAAGGATGATGACAAGCAACTGATGAAGAATGTTAGGCAAGTCTGATTGATAGCATGGAGTTTGACTGGTGGATAAATCGTGAAATAGAAAACATGCGACACATACTGGTACATTGACCGGCTTAGGAATAGGTGCTTTATTGTTCGTCTGACTACAGAGGCAATGTTTATGCGCCCGGAGAAGATAGAAGAGGATGGTAAATGTTCGTGCCTTTACTCTCGATGACCCGTTAGCAGCATACCTGGTCTCAGAACACACGAATGTGTAAGGTACTGTGTCTTGTAGTGGCGGAGCAATAAAGACGCCCGCCGCTAACGCCCTTGTTTAGCCGAAATTGGCGTTTCCGTCCAGGAACCCACCAGAAGGGTCGTAAAATTGTTTTCAGGAGATGACAATGAGTAACAAAACCAGCGATTCTGTCCCTGAGCATGTCGCAGTCAACCGGGCATACTGGGACGGTATGGCATCGGACTGGGTGAGTGCCGGAGAGCGAAGTTGGAAGCAAGCAAATCCGACCTGGGGGATATGGGCATTGCCGGAATCCATGCTGAATCTGCTGCCCGCGGACATGACCGGAATGAAAGCGATCGAACTCGGTTGCGGTACTGGCTATGTGAGCGCCTGGATGGCTCGTCGCGGGGCTGAGGTAGTGGCACTCGATAACTCGGAAAAACAACTCGAAACTGCAGAAAGGTTAATGAATGAACATGATGTTAAACTGAGACTAATTCATGGGAGTGCCGAAAACGTCCCTTGTGACGATGCGACATTTGATTTTGCTATCAGTGAATATGGGGCTGCAATCTGGTGTGACCCGCTGGTCTGGATTCCTGAAGCGCATCGTTTACTGAAACCAGGTGGCACGCTGACTTTCCTTGGAACACATCCGATCGCAATGTTAGCGACACCAATAAACGGTGCGAATTGTGACGATGGGTTGCATCGGCCTTATTTTAAAATGCATATGCTTGACTGGCGAAATGTTGAAGTTGATCCGGGCGGAATGGAATTCAATCTCACTCATTCAGACTGGTTTCGTCTCTTTCGAGAAACTGGATTTGAAGTGATAACTTACCAGGAACTGCAAGCCCCTTCCGGTGAGCAGGAAGATAAGTTTTCTATCCCGGCAAGGTGGGCCCATCGCTGGCCTTCCGAGCAGGTCTGGCAGCTCAGGAAAATCGACGATAGTGATCGAGCTGGCTTCAATTGAGATTGTTCAGCAAAAGCTCACTGCTTTTCTGCTTTGCAATTGCATGGTCCGCGTCAGCCCGGCGGCTAAAAAGCAATCGTTGGCGGAAAATACTGGTCAATCAGTTCACAATAATAGGGTTTGAGCGCTTGCAGGTCAGGAGGGTCTCCAGGCTTCGAATATAGATCGTAGGGCTGAAATTTTCGCACCCAGTTGAACATTCTATTATCCCGGTCATCGAAGAGGTATGTGTATTCACCATCCTGGTGAGCCGAGTAAAAACTGTGGTAGCGAATTATATACAAGGCCTCTATTGGCAAGTATGGCTTGCAGACCTGGTACATGTACTCATCGTGCCCCCATGACATGACGACTTTATCCAGCCCGCAGTTTTCTGTATAGATTCCAAAAGGACGCTGGAATTCCGCGCGTTTGGGGTCCGCGTTCTCGGCGAAGAATTCCGCATAAACGATCTTGCCGGAAAACGGGCAACCCAATGGATGTGTGTCCCCTACAACCGCCCACTGCGGTTCATTGAACAGGCAAAGCAATTTTCCAACGTCATGCAGCAGGCCTGTTAGGACAAACCAATCCGGATGCCCATCTTTCCTGATTGCTTCAGCCGTTTGCAATAGATGATCTATCTGGGTGAGATCTGTATCCGGGTCACTATCATCGACGATTTTGGATAATTTTTCACATGCCTGCCAGATACCCTGGTTAGCCTTTTCCGACCCAGTGCACGACCCATTACGTGGCGGTGCTCAAACGTGACCTCGACGACAATCGTTATGACGCGCAGCGAATTGGAATCCGGTCCGAAAGTCTGCCGGTTTCGCTGGTTGACCAGGGGTTACCTGGAAAAAGAATGCCACCAATACAGCCAGTGGAAGCACCCGTTGAACAGGGCTGTTTTATTGTTGCCTCGCGTTCTTTATGCCTGGACTCCTTGTACCATACTGTTCCGGTAAGACTATCACTCTATTGATGTTGATATTACGATGCGACTCACACACGAATCACAGTTATTCTGATGATACCGATGGTTGCAGCAGTGATCCGAACTGTGCGGCTTAAACATAATGTTAGGTAAAATATCCTTTCGCCAAAATGGTTATCACCAGGCAGACGCCAACATAGCCAGTATTGATCATGGCGCGTATGGGCTGGCTGGCATTTTTGTAGTTGATCTTCAACCTGTTCGAAAATACAACACTTAGCCCCATCAGGAAAAACCATGGGGTAAAAAGTAAGGTCCAATTTAGCCGAATTGCAGTAATAGCAATATCATGCAGAGCACCACTGATCACAAAGGTCACGATCAGGGCTAACCCGGGTGGCAGCCATTTCTTGAGTGGGACGAAAAAAAGGCGCCCGAGGTAGTACCCCCAGATCGGATTCCAGAACTGCCAGAACTCTGAAAATGAACCAGCACCGAGTGAGTGATTTAACATATTTGATAAGGAGCCAGCGGCGCCAGGAGGGACGCCATTCCGGCGTTTAACATACTGCGATAGGGATAATCTTCTTTTCACCGACTACTTGTGACCTGCTTGACTCGCTACAAAATCGGCAAAGTTTAGAATCGCCTTGCGTAGCGCTTCCTTATCGGCAGGTGGCTGGCCGCGAACACCTTCTAACAGTTTGCTTCCCTTGATTTCTTCAATCATCTGGGCTGCATCCCTTTCTGCCAGGGGCAGGACGCGAAATGAAACATCCTTGAGTATCTCGACCATGATGCCGCCTAGCCCGAACATGATGACTGGCCCGAAATGAGGGTCGGTGGTCATGCCTATAATGACTTCGAGACCTGGGGTTGCCATACCCTGCACGGCGACGCCTGTGATTGATGCATCGGGTACTGCCTTCTTCGCATTGGCGATTACCTCATCAAACGCCGTCGTCACTGCATCACCATCTTTGAGGCCAATCTTCACCCCGCCAACATCGCTCTTGTGCGCGATATCTGCGGATACGATTTTGACAACGACCGGATAACCAATTTTCCCGGCCTGGGTTCTGGCCTCTTCACGGGTTGTGGCAAGGACAGTGGTCACCACTGGCACCCCGGCGTTGCCCAGTAATTGTTTCGCTTCCACTTCATTAAGCAGGTTACGACCCTCAGTGCGAGCCGTGGTTAATATAGAATCAAAGTTCATTTAAATTCCCTGGCGCTAAAATTCAGAAGATATCAGGTAGCCCCTCCCGGTATTTACGCCACTCCAAAAGCTGCGCGATGGTACGGGACGCTCTCGCCACAGAGGAATAGCTGCCAATACCTTCCCGGTAGGAAGCCTGTAGGAATGACGCCATGTTGATACCCATCATCCGTGCCATGTGGCCGCTTCGAAGAATGCCGACAATCGGCGTACCCGTTTCATCCTGGAGTTCCCTCATCTGCCGGGCTGCCTTTAGTGATGCCTGTTCTGCTTTTTCTTCCGGGCTGATTTCATCATCACCGTTATTCGAATCGGTGCCGCGACCGGCCGATCCTGTTAGAGGTGACATGAAGACCATATCCATGCCTTCTGCCGATGCTATAATCCTGAGCATTCTGTCAAGGTGCTCTGGTGCAGGAAAAGCATCAATAGGATTGTTGACACTACTTCCCGCCACGGGGATAAATTCACGCATTTCCTGAATAGCGCTCTCTGGCATTCTTGGCACGGTCAAACCAGCACGATCGATAATGTCTGAAGAAAGCACAGCGAAACCACCACCGCCTCCACCGAAAAGTGCCACACCTGTTCCGGTGATGTCACAGGTATTAGTCGAAACCGCCACCACCAGATCCTGTAATTCTTCCATGGTTTCTGCACGCAAGGCACCTGCCCGTCGGCAGACAGCGTCAAAAACTTCAATGGACCCGGCCAACGATCCGGTATGAGAATGTGCAGCGTTCGATCCGGACCTGGTGCGCCCCCCTTTTAGGACCACCACTTTTTTCATTAGCGCGCAACGC
>SMVB01448808.1_pt1 | contig 25153 bp, 15 predicted proteins | sample 2456461 | NCBI WGS metagenome assembly SMVB01 (sample SAMN11095934, study PRJNA526329) | marine sediment metagenome | biome: Marine sediment; feature: Surficial sediment; material: Deep marine sediment; isolation source: Hadal surficial sediment | place: Pacific Ocean | collected 2014-05 | depth...
CGCCTGTTCCACGATGGGCACGTCATCGATTTTCTTCGCGTCGGTGTCGGCGGGCTCCGAACAGGCCTTTTCAACATCGCCGATGCCGCTATCGTCTTCGGGCTCATCGGGCTTCTCTTCGCCGCCTTCGCTCCGCGGGCGACGGCTGTGACAGAGCACTAGTACTGACATAGAATGCGGGTAGCCGGCGGATCCCAACGTGTGGCTTCGGATGCGGATGAGATGATGAAGCGAAAATGGTTCTTGGTGGTGGTCCTGGCGGTGGTTCCGCTCGCGGTCTCCTGCCAGGATTTGAGCGATTATCCCTATTTGTTCCTCACCGGATATTCAGAGAGAGAGCTCGTCAAGATGTCGCGCCTGTCCGTTCACGAGCTCGAGGAGCGTATTGGGCTTCGTGAAGTTCCCGGTGGTTTCTACGGCAAGAACGCGGAGCGCGGACGAGCCGCCCACGCCATCGCGAGCTATCTCGGCACTCGCCGTTGGGGGCCGAACATCACGTTGGTCTTCGGTTACTTGCGAGAATATGGCCACTGGTTCCTTTACGATAAGAAGGCCGATCCCGTCGACCTTGCGGCGAACTATGCCGGTATTGCTTATGCGCTGCAAGAGGCCGAGCGACACGAATGAGCTCAGAAACCCTATCAACGTCTTGTGTTCTCGATTGTCCGGACACGTGCTCTCTCGAGGTTACCGTCGAGGACGGCGTCATCGCCAAGATAGACGCGGCTTTCGATAGCGGCAATCCCGTCACGAACGATTTCATCTGCTCCAAAGTACGGCACTTCGCGAAGCGCGTCTATCACGAGGACCGTCTATTGCACCCCATGCGTCGTGTGGGCGCCAAGGGAAGTGGTGCGTTTACGCCTATCTCGTGGGACGAAGCGATCGAGGAGGTCGCGTCGCGCTTGGGTGCTATCAGAGACGAGCATGGCGGTGAAGCCATCCTGCCCTACTACTATGGCGGCTCGAACGGCTTCATGACGGACGAGTTCGTGGACAGCATCTTCTTCGCCCGGCTCGGAGCCTCGCGTCTCGGGAAGACGATTTGTGCGGCGCCGACGAGCGCCGTCGCCGAGGATATGTACGGCAAGATGGCGGGCGTCGCTTTTCCCGACTATGTCGAAGCGGACGCGATCCTGATTTGGGGCGCAAACCCCAAGGCGTCGAACATCCACCTCATTCCTTATTTGAGAGAAGCGAAGAGCCGCGGTGCGTTCATCGCCGTGGTCGACCCCGTTCGTCAGCTCTCGAAAGACCTCGTAGACCTTCATTTGCCGGTGTTCCCCGGCGCCGATTTGCCGCTGGCACTCGGGATGATCGACCATTGGTCCAAAGAAGGGAAGCTTGATCGCGACTTCATTGAGCAGCACGCTCTGGGGCTCGAGCCGCTCTTGAAGGCCGCATCCTCCTGGCCGCTCGAGAAAGCCGCCGCCGAAGCCGGCGTGGACGAGGTAAAGCTTCGCGAGCTCGCCGATCGTTTCGCGAGCGCGTCAAGAGCGCTGCTCCGCTGCGGCTGGGGCCTCGAGCGTAATCAAAATGGTGGGCAAGCGGTCGCGGCCGTCATGGCCATTCCCGCGCTCCTTGGAAAGTTCGGCCAACGCGGGTCCGGCTTCACGCTCAGCAATAGCGGCGCTGGCAGGATGGACGATTCGCAGATTTGGGACCGGGCGTCATGGCAAACCCGCGTTATCAACATGACGGAGCTCTCGGTAGTTTTGAATACGCCGCCCGATCCCCCGATCCGCGGCCTCTTCGTCTTCAACTGCAATCCGGTGGCGACCGTGCCCGACCAGAACGGGATTATCCAAGGTTTGTCGCGCGACGATCTCTTTACCGTTGTTTCGGAGCAGGTGATGACGGACACGGCGCGCTACGCCGACATCGTGCTCCCGGCGACGACCTTTCTCGAGCATCGCGAGCTCAAGCTCTCTTACGGGAACTATGTTGTCGGCGCGACCGAGCCCGTCATCGAGCCGAGAGGTGAAGCGCGCACGAACATCGCACTTTTTTCGGCCCTCGGCCGCGCGATGGGTTTTACGGACGAAGCGTTCCGATGGAGCGAAGACGATGCGCGCGAGAAAATAATCGCCGCGATCCGCTTGAACGGCAAGCCAGTATCGGCTGAGCCGCTTCGCGCGGGGAAGTTTCACGGCTACGATTTCGATGGCCCCGCGCCCATTCAATTCGAGAACGTGTTTCCAGCTACCCCCGGCGGCAAAATCCAGCTCACTCCCGAATGTCTCGGTGAGCGCCCGTATCACTATGATCCGGTTCGCTCCGAATTTCCTTTGGCGCTCATCTCTCCGGCGACGTCCAAGACTGTGAGCAGCACGCTCGGCGAGTTCAATTTGCCCGAGCTGCGCGCGACACTGCATCCCGGTGATGCCGAGCCACGAGGGATAAAAAGCGGGGACCGCGTGCGGGTATTCAACGAGCTCGGGGAAGTCATGTGCCACGCAAGGGTGGACGAGCGCGTCCGCGCCGGGGTCGTCCACATCCCGAAAGGTGCGTGGATGAAATCTTCCCTCAACCAGCGCGTCTCTACCGCGCTCACGCCGACCCACGTCAACGTGGTCGCCGGCGGCGCGTGCTTCAACGATGCGCGCGTCGAAGTCGAGCGTCTGGGCTGAGCGGCCTCTAAACGCGTCCGTCGGGAAGTGACGCTCGATCTACTGTCGCACGACGGACCAGTTGCCAAAGGTGCACCCGTCGTCACTCGCGGTGAAGGTCCCGCTCATGCCATTGCCGCTAACGATGCCATTGAGGTTGAGCTCGAAGTCCCCTTCCCTTGCGTTCATGACCACGTCCATCCCGGTGGTCGTTCCGCTAAGAACGAAAAAATCCTCCTCCCCGATGATGTCGTCCGCCGAAGGACAGGCCGTCCTCCGTCGGGCGCGCGCGGTTCCCGATAGGCTCTGTCCCGACTGTTGCAGGCTCAAGAAGAGGTCCCAGCTTTCGCAGGCGTTGTCCTGGCACAAGATCCCTTGTGAGCCTGCACCGACCCAGTTGCCGGAAAGGCTCGAGGGACCGCTGGAAACATCAGGAGACGGACTGGGAGCAGGAGAGCTCGTGGGTGGGCTTCCCGAGACCGAAAGCTCGCTCGCAGGCTCGTCTCCTCCTGTTGTCGCGGCGGCTGCCCCGACAGCGGCGGCGGCGCCCACACCGGCGGCGAGCCCTGCGACCGTTGCGGAGATACCGCCCGCGGCTGCTGCTCCTGCCGCGGCGGCGCCGGCTGAAGCGCCAGCGCCCGCCCCCGCCGCGGCCACGACGCTCGTAATACCCTGACTGGCGAAACCGACCGGTATCGCAGCCTGATGCGCCGCGGTTGCAAATACCACGATGCTGCTCGCGAGGGTCGCGGGGGCGACGGGTGTGTCACATCCTGCTGACGTGACGTCGGCGGTGTACTCCTCCGTCTGAGCTGTTTGAAAGTCGGCATCGATGAACATCACGTAATAATCGACCTGTCCGACATCGGGCAGCGGCATGGGAAGAGAGGCGCGATAGCTCATCCTTTCGCCCGGCTCGAGCTCGATGTAGTACCACTCCGTGTCTCGATGAGCTTTGAAGTAGACGTGCGCTCTCTCTATCTCAGCGGCGGACCGATCGGACAAAGTGGCAACGATGAGAGGGAATTGGCCTGCCCTCATACAACCGATGGCGTCGTGCTCGATGGTGGGGGACATTGCTGTCGCAACCGAGCTCCCGAAAAACAGTGCGACCACGACCGTTGCCAGCGTGCCTCGGCGCATGGTCAGCTGTGTAGGACGGTTCATGGCAAGCCTCCTCGGTCGTGGAAAACCAGGGCAAGTGTAGGATTATGCTCGGTCGCAATCAGGCCGTTCTCTGGGCAAGTAGATGCTGGACGCCGTCGCTTGGAAGTTGGATAGTCTCAGCGTTGGCGTTAAAGCACAGCGCGAAGAGGATGCTCGACAAGGAACAGCGGCAGAATCTCACGGGGACTTAGCTCGATTATTGTTACTCTTATCGACCGCTCGCCGAACTAGCCTCTAACTTTAGTCCGAGGTTTGCCGATTCGCCTCGTAGGGTTTCTTGCTTATCCGCGCGTCTCGCATTCAAGCCCGTTCGCGTGGGACGGCAGCACCCCCTCCTGCAACCGCTACGTTTCGACGGCCGCTTCCCGCGGAGGCAGCCGAAGCCACCGACCGAGACGTGCGCCTCCCGGAACACCTTTCATCGTGGTGGCAAGAACGCTCGGAAAGAGAACGCGGATGACGAGAGCGGTGATGCATAGGTAGAGGCATCCCCGGCATAGCAGCTGGACGATGAGTGGCAAGCCCTCGACGCCAAAGTCGACATGCAACGCGAGCACGGCTACGGTGGCGCCGACGAGGGGTGGTGTGAGGACGGTTCGCGACCAGCCTGGTTGAAGCCACCGCGACGCCATCCCAATGACCACCACCGCGGCCGCGAGCTGACCCGCGGCAAGCACCCAGGCATAAGTGACCATGTCACCGCCGAGAACGACGGTGAGGGTGAGGATGACGGGTGCCGTCGCGAGCGCGACCGTGATGTCGAGGACGACACAGCGCTTCAACTCGGTCTTCGCGAGCAGAATGTTGTAGCCGGCGCCGAATAGACAGACCGCGGCGCGGGGCAAAGTCCCAGGGTGAGTCCCGGGGGCGGATATGAATTGGGGATAGGCATGACGTAGAATCCCTGCCGGAGGTTGATGCGATGAATCGATTGGTACGTGATTTTCGAAGCTTGATTCTTGGGGTGGGCTTTTTGACGATTGCTCTTCGTGCGACCGCGACGGAGCCCCCGGATGCCCGGCTCGACGAGCTGAAACGGGAAGCTGTCGAGGAGGTCGAGTCGCTTCGAAAGTTTACCCAAGTGACTGTGGATATGATCTTCAGCTTCGGGGAGCTCGGCTTTCAGGAATTCGAGACCTCGGATTACGTTACGGGGCTCTTGCGAGAGAACGGCTTCGAGGTCGAGATGGGGATGTCGGACATACCCACGGCCTGGATGGCGCGCTGGGGATCGGGCCGCCCGGTGATTGCCTTTGGAAGCGACATCGACGGTATCCCCAAAGCTTCGCAAAAACCTGGTGTGGCTTATCATGACCCCATCATCGAGGGGGCGCCGGGCCACGGTGAAGGCCACAATTCTGGGCAAGCGGTCAACGTGACCGCCGCGCTCGTGCTGAAGAAGATCATGGAGCGCGAAGGCATTTCCGGAACGCTCGTGCTTTGGCCGGGGGTCGCGGAAGAGCAGCTCGGCTCCAAAGCGTGGTTCGTGCGCGACGGCTATTTCAACAACATCGATGCGGTTATCTTCACGCATGTGAGCCGCAACCTCAGCACGAGCTGGGGGCAGAGAAGCGGCAATGGTCTCGTCTCCGTCGAGTACACCTTCCACGGCGAGTCGGCGCACTCGGCGGGATCGCCCTGGAAAGGCCGAAGCGCGCTCGACGCTGTCGAGCTCATGAACAGCGCGATGAATGCCCGTCGCGAGCACCTGCGGCTCTCCCAGCGCATGCATTACGTCATCACGAATGGCGGGGACCAGCCGAACGTCGTGCCCTCGGTCGCCTCTGTCTGGTACTACCTCCGCGAGCTCGACCAGCCGAACATCCAGCGGCTATTCGACATCGCCAACACAACCGCCCAAGCGGCCGCGATGATGACCGACACCGAGGTGGAATGGCGTATTCTCGGAACGGCCTATCCGGGTCATTTCAACAAACCGATTGCGGAAGCGATGAATAAGAACATCCAGGTTGTGGGTCTTCCGGAATGGAGCGAGGCCGACCAAGCTCTCGCGAAGGCGCTCCAAAAAGAGATGGGCGCCGAGCCGACCGGGCTCACGACCGAGCTCGACGAGCTTCAAGGACCGGCGAAAGAGCCGCGCACCGGCGGCGGCTCGGACGATATCGGGGACATCTCGTGGAACGTTCCCACGCTCACGCTTCGTTTTCCTTCGAACTTCAGCACCGGCGGCGGCGGGCATCACTGGTCGAGCGCCGTTGCAATGGCGACACCGATCGCTCACAAAGGGGCGACGGCCGGCGCAAAAGTCATGGCGATGACCGCGCTCGATCTCTTTCTCGACCCGGAGCTTCTCGAGGAAGCGCACAAATATCTCAACGACGTGCAGAAAAAAGATCACGAATATACGCCGTTCATCACGGATGCCGATCCGCCAGCGACGCACCTCAACAAAGAAATCATGAACCGGTACCGGGAGGAGATGAAGAAGTACTACTTCGACCCTGAAAAATACGACACCTATATGGAGCAGCTCGGGATCACGTACCCGACGGTGCGCGAGGAGAGTCAATAGCGCGTTACTTTCTAGATACAAGAGATTGACCGTTTGATCGGCTTCGAAAAATTGGACCTGGCCGTTCTGGTCGTCTACCTGGCGGCCACGACGGCCTGGGGCGCCTGGCTCGGTCGAGGGCAGACCGGTGGGACCGACTACTTTCTGGGAAACCGGGAGCTCCCCTGGGGGGCGGTCATGCTCTCCGTGGTGGCCACGGAGACGAGCACGCTCACCTTCCTGAGCCTTCCTGGTGTCGCCTATCTCGGCTCGCTCGTTTTTCTGCAACTGACGTTCGGCTATCTCGTCGGGCGGATCGTCGTTTCCGCGATCCTTCTACCGGCTTACTACCGGGGAAAGCTCACGACGGCCTACGCCCTGCTCGAGACCCGCTTCGGCCTACGTGCTCGCCACTTTACCTCCGGAATCTTCATGATCACGCGTCTGCTCGCGGACTCGGTGCGTCTGTTCGCGACATCCATTCCCCTAGCACTCATCACCGGTTGGCCCTATAGCTTGTCCATCGTGGTCATCGGCCTCCTCACCGTGGTCTATACCTATTTCGGCGGCATCAAGGCGGTCGTCTGGGTAGATGCGTTGCAGATGTTCCTTTACCTCGTGGGTGCGGCCGCGGCCGCGGTGGCTCTCTCGGGCCTCGTGGACGGCGGGTGGGCCGCGATCCTCGCGCAAGCTTCCGTTGCGGGCAAGTTGCAAGTTCTTGATTTTGGGCTCGTCCTGTCGCGTCCCTACACTTTCTGGGCCGGACTTGTCGGGGGCGCCTTCCTGACCATGGGCTCCCATGGAGTGGATCAGATCATCGTGCAGCGCCTGCTCACCTGCAAGGATCTGCGCGCGAGTCAGAAGGCTCTCGTAGGCAGCGGCATCATGGTCATGGCGCAGTTCGCCATCTTCCTCATGGTCGGAATGGGTTTATGGGCTTTCTACCAGGGTCGAAGCTTCGAACGTAGCGACGAGATATTCGCGCGCTTCATCGTAGAGGAACTGCCCGTGGGGCTCACGGGCCTCTTGATCGCAGGCGTGTTCGCGGCGGCCATGTCGTCCCTCTCCTCTTCTATCAATTCCCTGGCTTCCGTCACAGCCTATGACTTCTGGGCTCCGGCAACCGGTCGCCAGAACGACGAGCAAGCCGTATTACGCATGGGCAAGCTCTTCACGCTCGCATGGGCGGCCCTGCTCATCGCGGGCGCCATCCTGTTCATCCCGTTGAGCCAAGGGAACACAGCCGTCGAAGTAGCGCTGGGTATCCAGTCGCTCGTTTATGGAGGTCTTCTCGGCGGGTTCGTGCTGGGCGTGCTGGTGCCTCGAGCCGACGAGCGAAGCGTGATCATTGGGATGGCTTCCGGGATCGGTACCGTCACCCTAATCTGGTTGACCGCGCGCACCGAGATCGCTTGGCCTTGGTTCGTGTTGATCGGCTCCTTGGTTACCGTCGTCGTTGGGACTGTCTTGGGTCGGGGAAGTGCTGAAGCTCGCTAGGCTGCTGAAATGTGCGAGGAGTGACGTTGGTTTCAACGAGACTGACAGACCGATTGGGCATTCGCCACCCAATCATTCAAGCGCCGATGGCAATCGCTGCCGGCGGCAAACTGGCTGCCGCGGTCTCTCGAGCCGGTGGACTGGGGCTGAATCTAGAACGCGTAGCCGAAGCTGAAGTGCCAGCGAGTGGTCTCGTCGTTGATCTGGGCGTTCAAGGCTTCGGCCCAATCGAAGCGGAGTGCCCCGAACGGAAGAACGAAGCGAAGCCCGGCTCCGACGCTGTGGCGCAGGTCACTCAGCCGAAACTGGCCGGCGGTGGTGAAGACATTGCCCGCGTCCCAATAGACGCCCCCGTGAAGCAGCTTGTATATCGGAAAGCGTAGCTCCTGGTTCCAAACAGCGACGGCTTGGCCGCCCACGAAGATGCGCTCCCCCGTTTCGGGGAGCGTGATGGAGGGCCCGAGCGCGTTTTGTCTGAAACCTCTGACAGAGTTGGCGCCTCCGGCGAGGAAGCGGTCATCCGTGAGAAGAATCTCGCTCGTGCCCGTCGCGAGACCCATGCGGATGCCCGATGCCCAGATCCATTCTTTGAAGAGTGGGTAGTAGTAGAAGAACTGGCCGTAGAGCCGAATGTAGCCGAGGTCGCTTCCCCAGATTTTGGGGACGCCCTGGAACGTGATGTTCCAGAAGCGGCCGCGGGTCGGGTTGGCGAAGCTGTCGCGGCGGTCCTCGATGAAGGAGACCCCGAAGCGCGGGCGCGTGGTGTCGAAATCGATCAGCGTCGTGCCTTCCTCGGACAAGAATATGCCGCGGATGCGCACGAATCGAAAGTTCCATTGGATGGCGAACTTCTGGTAGCGGTCGTCGGTGAGTTTTTTCGTTTGCTGAAACGTGACCGCTTCCGAGCGGGTCATGAGCGCACCGCCCAGCTCCTCGTCGTTGCGCTCGGTCTCGAGGGTGACCTCCGTGACGACGCGTTTGCCCAGAAAGGTTGGGAGGCGCAACGTGCCTCGCAGGAGTCGATGGTTGGGCTGAAAGAAGATCGAGAAGCCGAGATTCGTGCCGCGTCCGATCTGGTTGATGAGATTGACGCGTGCGACCACCTCGAGCCCGCTCGCTTTGGGCTCCGACTCCGAGCTGATGGTCTGCTCGCTCGTGACAGCGTTATAGCGGAGACCGTAATTCACGTCGAGGTCGGAGCGCTCGACGACTTGGATCAAGATGTCTTGAACCTCCTGTCCCTGCTGGCTCGGGTCGGGCCTGACATCGGCCGAGCGAAAGATAGCAAGGTCATAGAGTCTTTTCTGGCTCTGTTGGAAATCGGTGAGCCGGATCGGGTCGCCGGGGCCAAAGGTGAGCTCGTTTCGGATGACGGAGGCTCGCGTTCTGCGGTTGCCGATGATCCGGACTTGGCCGACACGCGCCGGAGCACCTTCCTGGATAGCGACATGGATCTCGAGGCCTTCCTCGGTCCGCTCCATCGCGGCGCGGAGCTTGACGTCGGGGAAGCCGTTTTCTCGATAGAGTGTGCGGATCGCGCTCTGGCCTCGCCGGATCTCCGGGAAATCGACAGGCTCACCGAGCGTCACGCCGAACACCTCGCGCAGCTTTTCGGTATCGATCGCGAGCTCACCGCCGAAGCTCACACGCGAAACGCGGGTCAAGGGTCCTTCCTGAATGGGTATCTCGATATGGAAGGTTTTAGAGGCCTCGTCATACCGCGTCACCGGCACGCCAATCGTCGCACCCAAATAACCCTCCGCGGCGTAGCGCAGACGGATCCCACGCTCGAGCTCCTTCAACTGCTCGAGAAGAAGAAAGAACTCGGGTGTGTCTGTCTTGGGGAGGGCCTCTGCAAGCGTGCGGTCGTCTAGCGCACCATTGCCGGTGAAGCTCAGCCGCACTTTGTCTCCGCGCGGTCCGCGGGTGACTTCGAAGCGCACGATCTTCTTCCCTGCTTGCGGCTCGACCGAAGCAAGCACTTGGGCGAGATAATAGCGATCGGCTTTGAGCCTCGCGGTCGAGCTGTCCACGAGATCGGTGAGCTGGAACGCCTCCGGAATCCGGCCCTGCCAGGAGCGCTCGACGAGCTTCTTAACTTCTTTGCCGGGGTCGTCCCCTTGCCACGAGAACTCCGTGGGTAGACCCGTGTTCACGACAAAAGTGACGTCGACGTCGCCTCGCTCATCCGCGTGCGTCTCGAAATCTACGACCGCGCTCTTGTATCCGTCCTCGACTAAATCTGCCTCGAGCTTTGCCGCCGCGTCGCGGATTTTCCAATAGTCGTAGCGCTCGCCCGATCGAAGCTTGATCTTTTCCACGAGCTCGGGGGACGCGCCCTGAAAGCTCACACCGCTCACGCGCGCCGCGCTCGTGGTCGTCTCCGCGCGCGCCGAGTGTCGGAAATCGAGATTGAAACGTTGCGATAGCCCGAACGAATAGTCGCTGGAATTTTTCTGAATAGCACGTAGCCACACGTTTCGCGCGATGCGGTAGTCGAGGATCCAAAGTCGCCTCTCGGAGTTATCGAGCGCTATGGAATAGGTGATCGACATCCGGGTGGTGACCGGAAAGCCGAGCGTCAGCCTCGACGTCGGGTCAGCCTCTTCGGCGAGGATGATCGGGCCGGCGCCGCTGGGCGGGCCGAACGAGATCAGATCGCCGAGACCCTCATGTACGAGATTCGCGAGCGAGGACATCATCCACGTCGAAGCGATCTGCTGGCCTCCTTCGCCGGCATTTTCGAGGGTACGCCCGGTCACGAGAAGCGATGCGAGATCGCCTTCGGTCAAGTCCGGGCTCTCGGGTGCAGTGAGCTGGGTTCTCAAATCATCCGCGTCCCCTTCGATATCCACATGAATGACGGTGGTCCCTACGCGGGTCATGGCTGTAAGCCGCACGTTCGGCGGAATGGCAGGAAAGCCGGTCAGATCGAGCCTTCCACTGATGACTTGAAAACGGTTGCGGGCGATGTTGAAGGTGCCGTCGGGAAGAAAGGTTACGAAGCCGCCGATCTCGGGGGCGGCGAGCGTGCCGCCGACAGAGATGCTGCCGGCGGCTTCGAGCTGCGCCATCGAGTTCTCGACACGGACGTTCTGCTCCGTCGTGATCAGGATCCCGAGCGCGAGTCGGTCGAAGGGGCCCGCGGGCGCCGTCGGATCCGAGAACACCATGCTCTGAGCGCTGAAGCTGGCATCGTTGTCCTCGAGCTCGCGCGTCAGCAGTCCCCTCCCGACCGTGAGGTTGCCGCGCAAGCTCAACTCTTGCGCCGCCGACGTTAGCCGCAAGTTTCCCGAGACCTCCGCGCGTAGGCCATCCATGACTTCGAGAGGGACGTCTCCCACATCGACCGCGAGGTCGACCACTAGACGGCCGACCTCACTAAAGTCGACCGTGCCCTCGGCATGAAGACGGCCCGTTCCCGAGCGGGCGTCCAGTCGGTCGAGCCGGAAGATGGCGTCGTCGAAATGGAACTCGGCCTCGCCATCGGCGAAAGAGAAATCAGGATCGACGCTAGCGAAGCGCCCGTCGGTCAAACGGCCCTGGCCGCGGAACGAGAGCTCCCCGCTTTGGCGCGAGGCCGCTATCTCGAGCTCAGTGACGCCGCCCACGCGAACGCCGCGGGCGTCGATCCAAGCATTGGCGAATCGGAGGTCGAGCGTACCCTCCGCGGAGATGTCGAAGTCCGGCTCTTTCGCGAGTGCGAGTGCTGTGAGGCCGACTGTGAGATGGCTGCGCGCGCCGTCGAGTCTGAACGGTGGCATCGAGAGCACACCGTTCGCGATCGTCCAGGACGCCGGCTCGCTCAAATCGGCGTCGCCTCCTTCGGCGCGTAGCGCTAGGCGCTCGAGGCGACCAGATCCCCGTACCGCGGCGAGCTCCGGCGCCGGAATCTCGATCGAGCCGAGCACGGTCGCAATGAGCGAAAGGTCTTCATCGAGCAGCGGACCGAAATCTGCGTCTTCGAGCGCGAGCTCGAGACGGCCCGCCCCACCTGATTCGAGGAATGGGAAATCGCCGCGAAGTGTGAAGCGCCCACCGAGCAGTGTCGCCGTCATCTCGACGTCGTCGAGACGGTCGTCGTGGGCTCTCGCGGAAAGTGCGAGCTCACTCCACGTGACGTCTTTGTATCGTCCCGCGCTGTCCGAGACCCGAATCGCGCCCTTGATGTCCGGGTCGATACGGGGTCCCTCGATCGTGAGGTCGATGTGGCCTTCGCCATCGAGCTCGAGCTCGGGGTCGAGCAGCCCCAACACACTCAGGTCAAGGCTGCTGCTCACCGTGAGGCCGAACGCTTCGTCGTCGACCAACGGGTAGGTGCCATCCACCGCGAGACGGATCCGTTCGCCGCGAAGCTCGAAGCCGGACACGCTGAGGTGTTCCGCGTCACCGGAAACGGTGAATCCATCGGCGCGCCCAGTGAAATGCTCGAGCTCCGCGGAGAGGCTTTCGACGCGCGCCTCGAACGCGACCTGCGAGAGATCGGAGAGCTTGACGTCGAGGATTGCCAGGCCCGACATCGTCCAAGTGGCGCGTTCGCGCTTCAGGAAGATCGGAAAGGCATGAGCGATCTCACTGATTGGGACGGCGTCGAGAGGAAGCTCGAGGTGAATCGGAAAATCACCTGAAAGAAGAACGGTTCCTCTCATCGCGTGCACGCCGTCCTCGCGCGTCGCTTCGAGCCGAACGTGATCGCCTTCTGCAACGACGGCGAGGGTAAAAGAGGGGAGGGCCACGTCGCGCAGCGTCACGTCGTCGAGAGCGATGTCGGCGCGCGCCCGCGGTGTTCGCCAAGGACCCGCAATCTGCGCTCCTATTCCGACGACCGCATCGAGGCCATTGAGATATTCCGGGGCGCCCCGGATACCGCTTGCGCGCAAGCCCTCTATGGAGAGTATCCCGTCGAGGACGTCTTCATCGAGGTCGTAGCTTCCGCGGGCGTCGACGTTCCCCGAGGCGAGCGTGCCGGTGAGCTGTTCGAGCGTGACCATTCGTTTTCGTTTCTCGGCGGTGAGCGAGAGCTCGCCATCAGGTAGGCGGAGCTCAACGGACGCGGACCAATCCGGCTCGCTCGCGGTGCCGAAGATAGTGATGTCTCCATCGGCGAGCGTGTTCCCAGGGAGCGCGAAGCGATCGAGCGCCGCTCGGACATCCCATGGCAAGCTCTCATCGATGGGGACGGTCCCTCGAGCCGTCAGCGTGCCGAGCTTTCCCGTAAGCTTTACGTCTTCGAGCTTCAACTCACGCCGCGATCCTTCGAGTGCGCCTGAGAGGTCGTACTCGGTACCAGCGAGCCGCAGCCCATCGCTCGAAAGCTCGGTCGTCGTCCGAGGTCGCTCGAGCGTGCCCTCGATCAGGCCTCGGGCGGCGATTGCACCCACGAACGCGATCGGCGTATTGGGGGCGAGCCTACCGATATCCGACGCGTCGATGGTATAGACGACGTCGAGCTCACCGGACGTCGTAACGCTACCCTCGAGCTCGAGCGACGTCGCGTAGCTGGGAAAGCGAACGGACTCTGAGCGCAGGTCCACGACACCGTTCTCGAGCGACGCGCGCAAGGTGCCCAGAATGTCCGACCCTGGCTCGAAGTCGACATGGGCTTCGCCGGAGGCCGAGGCGAGCGCAAAACCTGATATCTCGAAGTGCGCTTCACCGCCGATGCGACTCACGAATGGGAGCGACGTGTCCGCGAGCTCCCGCAGCGCGGAAGCGGTGTCGAGCCCGGTCCACGAGAGCTCGAACCGGTTCCGCGCATCGTCTCGAAACGCGATCTCGGCCGCCATCCTCGCGAGACCTCCGAAGGCGCGGACCTCGAGGCGCTCAACGTGGAGCGCGCCGTCGGCAAAGCTCGCTTCGGCCTCGATATCCGTTGCCTCTACGTTCTTCCAGGCGAGAGTGCCCGAGCGAAGCTCGGCGTCGACCCGCGCTTCGCCGTCTTCGAAACGCACATGAGACGCGCCCGCTACCACGCCCACAATTGCGAGCTCATCGTCGACGAGCCTTGCCAGGGCGCCGTCAAGAGTAAAGTCGACATCGAGCACGCCTTTGAGCGCGGATGTGAAATCGAGATCTCCCTCCATGCGCGCAAACGAGTCGTCCTTTAGGAGCGTGGCGGAAGCAATTTGCAACCGACCCGGCCGCATGACGAGGTCCGCGTCGATGGCGCCGAAGCTTTCGCCGAGAAAGTGTCCCGTGCGGGCATGGAAGGCGATGCGGTGTCCTTCGATCGAGCGGAGAATCTGGAAAGTGACGTCCTCGACTGCGAGCCATTCCGAGAGCGCTCCCGTCTCGTCGTGATCTTGGAAGCGGATCGCTAGATCGCGGACGACGACCGAGCGGATTCGCGTGAGAAGAGGCGTGTAGTCGGATGTCGGTGTTTCGAAGAGATCGATGAGGACGAGCTCGGCGCCCTCGACGGTGCCGGAGAAGGTCAGGGATGGACTCACGCTCAGAGCGATGTGCTCCGAAGTGAAGTGGAATGGCAGCACCGAGAGGTCGGGCTCGAGCGCGATCCCGAAAAAATCAACCTCGCCTCTCCACAGGCGGTAGTCGAGCGCCTCTAGGGTAGCGCGCCCGTCGAGAAGAGATCTCGCAGCGCTCTCGATGCCGCGACGGACGAGCTCCTTGCCCGCTCCGGTATGGAGAAGGACGATGAGTGCCACGAGGCCCGAGAAGATTGCGAGGGCCCACTTCGACTTCCGTCCGAGAGGCATCATGCTCTGCGTCTATTGTCGGTTGCAGAACGGTGCGACGCTAGCGCGATCGGGCGAAGGCGGCACCGCGCACGACGCGACCCGCGCGCGCGTCGGTGAGCGCGCCGTTTTCGACCATGAGCTCACCGTTCACGATCACGAAATCGAAGCCCTCGCTGAACTGGTGGGGTTTTTCGAACGTGGCGCGGTCGCGCACGTTCGGAAAATCCATCACGACGAGATCGGCGGCGAGCCCTTCCCGGACGAGACCACGATCTTTCAGCTGAAACGTACGGGCCGGAAGCGAGGTCATGCGGCGGATGGCGTCTTCGAGACGCATCGTCTCGAGCTCGCGGACGAACTCGGCGAGAACGCGCGCGTTCGTCCCGTAAGAGCGAGGGTGCGGCTTGCCGACGCCCATTTGTTGCACGCCACCGTCACTTGCCACGGCCGCATTGGGATAGCGGTAAATGGTCTCGACATCCTCGAGGCTCATATAGTGATACACGAGCGAAGCGCCGCCTTCTTCCATGAGCTCGAGGATGGTCTCCATCTCCGCCTCGATATTCGCGGGACGCCCGCGCGCGAGATTGACTTCGCTCAGCGTCATGCCTTCGAGCGACGGATCGGGCGTGAAGCGGGCGATGGTCCCGAACGAATAGTCGTCATAACCCTGGTCGTCGAGCTTCGCCCGCATCTCTTTCAAGATGCGAGCCCGCGTCTCCGGATCGCGGAGCCGTGCCTTTATCGCGTCGTCAGAATCCGCGAGTGCCCAGCTAGGAAGGTTCACCGAGAGTCCGGTGCTCGCACGATCATAGGGATAGGCGTCGATGACGACGTCGACGCCTTCACGGCGATACTGCTCGACGAGCTCGATCGCGTCGCCGATCGACCCCCATCGTTTTTTTCCTTTGATCTTGAAATGTGAAATCTGAACCGGCATGGACGCTTCACGTCCGATGGTGACCGCCTCTTCGATCGAAGCGTGGAGCTCGGCGCCTTGTTCGCGAATATGGGTTGCGTAGACCCCGCCGTGGCGCGCGGCCGCGCGAGCGAGCTCGATGACTTCTTCCGTGCTCGCATAGGTACCGGGAATGTAGAGAAGTCCCGTCGAGAAACCGATGGCTCCTTCCTTCATGGCGACGTCGACGAGCGACTGCATGTGCTCGAGCTCTTCGGGGCGTGCTTGACGATTCGCGGTCCCCATCACTTCCCGCCGCACCGAGTTGTGCCCCACGAAAGTCGCAACGTTCAAACCGAGCCCGAGCTCTTCGAGCTTCGAGAACCAAGCGCCGACTTGGATCTCGGAGCTTCCGCAGTTGCCAGTGATGATGGTGGTGACGCCGTCGAGCAGAAAGTTGTCGCCGCGCGGAGTCGTCTCGAGTCCGCCGCGTCCGGAGCGGGACTCGACATGCGTGTGTACGTCGATGAAGCCGGGGGTGACGAAACGCTCCTCGGCATCGATAGTGATGTCGGCGCGGGCTTCCGCGTCTTGGCCGACCAGGACGATCCGCCCGTCGCGAATACCGATATCGGCGCGAAACCATGGATTGCCGGTACCGTCCACGACTCGGGCATTGGCGATCCAGATGTCATATTCGTCCGCATGAAGCACGGCTGGGAGCCATACGAGAAAAACTGCGATGACGTAGCGCATAGGCACATTCTAACCGGGAAGGGGTGTGCGGACATCGGCGAGCTTTCCGGGGCGTCTAGGCAAAAAGCATGTACCATGGCGTACCTACAGGAAAGGTGGTCCCATGTTTCGTAGCGCTATTTGGTTGGCCCTCACCCTCGTCAGTCTCTCGGTTGCGGATATGACATCCGCCCAGGATCTCGTCTTGTCGAACGCGACCATCATCGACGGTACGGGAGCACCGCCGCGCGCGGGTGTCAGCATCATCATTCGCAACGGCAAGATCGCGGAGATCGCGGAGGGAGCCCGTACGGGCGACACGACGATCGATTTGAAAGGGCGCTTCGTTCTGCCGGGTCTCATTGACGCGCACACGCACATCCTCTCGGCCGATGCTGCCGAGCGCGCGCTCTTGTCCGGAGTTACGACCGCTCGCGTGCCCGGGGATCGTTACTTGCGCGGCATGGGAACGCGCGATTTGATACGGGGAGGGCACGTGCGTGGGCCAGAGCTTCTTTGTGCGGGAGGCATCGTGCGTCCGGTCCTCGGCGAGTTCTTCATCCTGCCGTTTCCCGAATTTGGGCGCTATTTGAACGAGCGGCTCTCCGGTTCCGAGAACGTCTCCGCGGTTGTGCGCGCTCTGCTCGACCGTGGCGTGGACTTGATCAAAGTGGGCGCGAGCGAGCGCGCGGGGCTCGCCACGACCGACCCGCGCCGCCAGGAGCTCACCGAAGAAGAGATCGAGGCGGCGGTGCGTGAAGCCGCTACGGAAGGAAAGTTCGTGGCCGCGCACGCGCACGCGGAAGTCGGAGCCGAGGGGGCGGTGCGCGCGGGCGTGCGAAGCATCGAGCACGGGACCTACATGAACGACCGCACCCTGGCGCTCATGAAAGAAAAAGGAACTTATCTCGTGCCGACGCTCGCGATCATGAGCCCCCTGGGTGACCCGCGCACCGACGACGCGAACGACATCGCGCTCCGCATCCGCACATGGCACATGCAAACGGCGCTGCGCGAAGTCGTCAAAAAAGCACATCGAATGGGTATTGCGATAGCGGCATCCACGGATGGAAGTTATGGCGACGGCAACGACACCGCCCGCGTCCGCTTGCAGCACGATATGGAGGAGCTCGTCTCCATCGGGATGACGCCACTCGAAGCCATCACCGCCGCGACCGCCACGGGCGCCGATCTTCTCGGCATCTCGGATCGCACAGGACGTATATCCGTGGGCCTCGAGGCAGATCTAATTGTGCTCGACCGCGATCCGCTAAAGGATTTTCGCGTCATCTACGAGCCTCTCGTGATCGTGAATAACGGCGAAGTCGTGCTGAACCGCTACTACCCAAATCCTTACGACGAGCGGTAAGAGCCGGGACCGGGTTTTTCACCACCTCACAAGGACATTAAGTAAGGCCACGATGATTGAAGACCCCGTCGCTCTTTTGGCGTTTCTGTTTTTGGTGATCGCTTCGACCCGTTGGCTCGAGAACCGTTTTGCCGTTGACGTGGAGAAGATTCACCGAGCGTCGCTCCCTCTCTCCATAGCTTGGCGCGCCTCGTCCGGTCGACCCATACGCGCGAGGACATCGGCGAGGTTACGCCACGCCCCACACACGTCCGGCGCGAGCTCCGTCGCTTTCGTCGCGAGCGCCAAGGCTTCGTCGAGACGTTCATCGTCGACGGCAATGTGCGCGCTCAACACCACCAAGGTGGGAGTCGGTATCGCCCCCGATCGTTTGAAGCATGTGAGCGGGCGCTTCCGCTCGCTGCCCCACGGAACGACGGTCGATATCTGGAGACCTTCGCATTCGCGGCTGAGCCCATTGGCTGGGCTCAATACTTGAACGGTATCGCCTGCCTCGCACCGCAGGGGGCGCAAGTGCGGCTCAACGCACGCGTCACGGACCGTCGGCCGCCGTCTCCATGACGCGGACGGCGATGGGAACCGATAACCCCTGTTCCAATCGGAACTTGACCACGCTCTGAGGCGTAACGACCGCCGGCTTCGCCGACGTCGCCGCAGATGCCGCCGTGCCCGCGCCGGCGCCGATGGCCGCGCCCCAGGCGGCCCCCTTACCGCCATCGGCAACGGCACCGATGAGGGCTCCGAGCGCCGCTCCGACGGCGACTTTCTTGGCAGTGTCCTTTGACTCCGAAGCTCCCTCGACTGTATACGAGCTCGAGACGAGAGGAACGACGCGGCCATTGACCTCGATGTCGGTCAGACGCAGCGTCATCTTCGACTGGCCCGACATGCTGCCCGCTTGGTCGAGACTCGCTACCAGCCCGAAAACCTTGGAGCCCTTGGGCGCGGCGAGAAGCTGTCCCACCCGAAGCTCGGCGTCGAGATAGGCCGTGAAGCGTGCGCCCACTTTTGTTGCCGCCGAGCTCACCTCGGTCGTGAACCGAACGGGAATCTCGGTTCCCGCCGCTATGGTGAGCGTTCGCTCCGCGATCGTCGTCACCTCCGCGGATGCGGTCTGGACGACAGGCGCCGGTGCCGGCGGATCGACGACGATATAGACCTCGTCTCCACTCCCTTCCACGTAGGGGAGATAGTATCGGCCGTCGAACTTGAAGTACGACGCCCCCGAGGCTGTTTGCTCGATCTCGAATTCCGGTGGAAGCGCCGCTAGAGTCGTGACGCCGGCCGGCTTCTGAACGACGACGTATTGCCTCTGGCCTTCGCGAACGACTTCCCGATAGAAAGTGTTCTTGTAGAAATAGTAGGTCGTCCCCGCAACCGTGACCGTGGCCCGCTCGGGAGGAAGGCTCTTGGTCGCAACACCCGGGGGCGCGGCTACGACTTCGTAGCCCACCGAGCCCTGGCTTCCCGTCTGTTTGTAGCAGACGTGGTCGGCGTAGTAGTAAGTCGAGCCGGCCACGACGACGACGACGGCTCCCGTCGGCACCGCCTTGTAGACGACGCCGTAAGGCGGTGGCATCACCCAGTAATAGGGGACGCCGCCGTAGGTATAGGGACGGTAATACACACTGCCGTGATAGTAATAGGAGCGCCCGTAATACGTGTAGGGCCGGTAGCCTTGAGGCAAACGGGTCACCGCCGCCCCATAAGGCCCGCGCCCGGCGACCGTCGTCCAGTCGCCGCGGTATTTCGTGTCGACGTCGGCCACGACCCCGCGCCGTCCGTAGGCGCCGTAGCCGGCGACACCCTCCACCTCGGCCTCGCGGCCGGTGCTGGTCTTGGCTCCGCCCTCGAAGCTCGCGACACGGTAGCCTTCGCGCTCGGCTTTCGCATCACGTTCGACGGTCTCGCCTCCTCGGCCCGTCGTCGTGGACTCGCGCTCGATCTGCTCGATGCGCCCGTCGTCGAATTGAATCTCTTTCTCCACTTCGCGCGACGCTCCCGTGCTCGACTGGGCCTGACCCTCGAGCTTCAGCGAATCACCGTCGCGAGTGACCTGCCTCGTCGAGCTCACGGTTTCGCCCGAGCGTGTCGTCCCCGTCGACTGCGTGGTACGGCGATCCCCCTCGGTCGTCTGAGTGGACTGAACGTTTCCACCGCGCCGCGTCGCTCGATCGTAGGTCCCGTCGGGTCTCGCGTAGCGGACCGACCCTCGTTGTCGTCTTTGCGCGCCTGCCAGAGGCGAAATCCCACCGACGAATATCAGTACTGCGAGCAAACGAGTCAGGGCATGCATGATCAATCCTCCTCTGGAGTTTGGATACGCGCCACCATCTCCGAGGCCGGGAGCTTCCTCGCATCCTGAGGGGGGATGAACTGGAACGCTTCGTCGGGAAGCTCCGGGGAAAGGTTCCACGAGAGGAAGCGCGCGGCAAATTGCGGCTCACCCGGCTCGTCCGTGTAGGTTATGACGATCTTCATGGGTAGAGGGTCCCCCTCGGCGTCGATCCAGAGCTGCCATTCCATGAAGTCGTTGGCGAGCGCCACCTGATGGCAGGCGATTCCGCCCACGTTCGTGAGGCCGATATATAGGCCGATCTCCGCTCCGCCTACGAGTGACTCGTAGACGTCGGCACGAATGAAATCCGCAAGCGGGAGCACGATGTCATAGTCGTCGGCCAAGAAGTCGAGCGCAGCGTCTATGCTAGAAGGGCTTGAAGGGCTCGAGGGAATCTCGAGCACGGCGTATGTGTGGTGCACTTTGTCGAGAACGGCGATCGTCTTCCCGTCATACCAGGCGCTTCGGCTGCCCAGGTCGCCTTCGACGTCCGAGATGATGCGGTCCGGACGGCGGATGGCCATGGCGCGACGCCCGGTACGCTGAATCTTCATCCCGCTAGGGTGGAGCTCGTCGAGTGTGACCTCCGCCGTGAACGCGAACGCAGACGTGCCTGCGAGCGCGTGCCCCATCGTCTTCAGCACCTCTTCGGCTCTCGGGTCCATGAAGGGAGCGGGCGGAGCCTCCTGCGCGAGAGCGCCGGTGACGAGAAGAGCCGCGGCCAAGATCATGGAACTGCTTTGCATGATCATGACTACATCCCCAGCTTCTGGTAGTCGTAGTTCTCAACGGTAAGCTCGACTTCCTTGTCGGGGTACTCGAGCCTCAGCCGTGCCGGATAGGTGGGCCCGTCCGTCAATGCCTGGAACTCTCCCGTGAAGTGCACCGGCTTGCCCTCGAAGGAAGTACGGATCTCGATGCGCCGAATCCCGTAGCTTGCGGGATCGATCCAGATACTCATCGTGTCTCCGGCAACGAGGGCATTCGAGCCCTGGATGAGCACCTGGTCTCCGCTTTCTCCCTGCCCCTGGGCGACGCTTGCGGTCTGGGCGAAGGCTTGCATCTTGTCCGGGGGCATGTGGGCGTAAGAGCCTGCGAGTTGACCGAGACTCTTCATCAGCTCGGCGAACTCTGCCTTCTTTTTCTCGATGATCTTTTCCTTCATCCTTCCACGGCCGCGGCGGCGACCGCCCTCCTGCTTCGCCTTTTGCTCGGGCGGCGTCCCGATCGGCGTCTTCTGCTGCTTTCCGTCGAGGTCGTAGCGCACTTGCTCGAGCTTCACGTTCTTCGACTCGCCCTTCGTCTTGAGCTCGGTGCGCGATTTCCACGTGTACTGCTTGAGCACGGCGCTGTTGTCTTTCTGTGCCTGGGCAAACTGTTCCTTATGTTGGCCGAAAACCCCCGGGGCGAGCGCGAGTGAGCAGCCGAGCACGAGAACAACGCTCCGCACAACATTGGATGGCTTGGATGTCCAGAACATAATTTCCTCCTCTTTCATTTCTTGACGGGATTCACGAGCGGGATCTCTTCCACCTGGCCGAGCTCCACCAGAAGACCTATCTGGTGCTCGACTTGGACAAACCGGGCGGCGATAGAGGCCGTGAGCTCCTTTTCCATACGATCGAAGTATTTCTTCTGGAGCTTCAGATGGTCTTCCTGCAGCTTGAACCAGTCGCGGGCGATCTTTTTTACCTCTTCGTTCCCGAGGCTATCGTAATTTTCGGCGTAGCGCTTCAAAAGAGCGAGCCTCCGATCGCCGCGCTTCGAGAGCTCCAGCTCGTACTCGCGATAGATGGGCCAGAATTTCTCGCTTTCCGCCTCTTCGAGCTCCATCGACTCGGTGAGCACCGCCACCTTCTCCGCACGCAGGTCTGAGCGGAGCTGCTCGATGAAGTCTCTCTGAGCAAATGCCTGGCCGCTTCCCGCCAGAATGCCGAGCACAACGAGCGACCATGAAAGAAGTTTGCGATGCATCGTTCCGTTCCTCCTTAGAGAATGATCTTGAGTTTCACATTGACGACATTAACGGCGGTGTCGAACTTCTCGTCGAGGGTGTCCCGCACTCCGTCACGTATATAGAGAACCTCGAACCGCCAGCGATCACTGCGGCGAAAGCCCAGGCCCGTACGGGTGCGCCGCTTGGTCGCGAAGCGCTCGGGCACGTCCTCCGAGAGCGGCGCGAAAAACTCGAAGTCGGCCATCCAATAGAGCGTGTTGTCACGGCTGAGCTTGGCGTGGTTGAGCGCCACCTTGATCGCGATGCGATTGCGAAACCGCGTCTCGTGGCTCGAGCCTCCGTCGGAGTACCAGAAGTTGCGATACTCGAAACGGACCAGATCGGAGACCGCGACCCGGCCGAGAGGATGGCGCTCGAGCATGGTTCTGAGATTGCTCAGAAAATGGAACCTTACTCCTAGCTTCGGTGTCAACTCGACCGAGCTCACGTTGTTCGATTGCTGGGTCTTGCCGAAGCTCGCTTCGCCGACCAGATCCAGCCATCGATTTGGGTAGTACTCGACGACCGACGTCACGTCCAGGTTGCGCCAAGTGTCGGCGCCCGCGTACTGCACCTTCGGCTGAGCGTCGAGCTCGAGAAGAAAGCGGTCTCCTTTGGGGAAGTCCAAAACCACGTTTCCCCAGAGTTGCGCGGACTCCTCCTGCTCCTGTTCCTGAGCGTGCACCTGAGCCGCTACGGCACCTCCCACGAGGAGTGGAGCGAGCACGAGTGCGTGTCCCAGCGACATACCGTCCATCACCGTCTTGTGTCTCTCCCTCTTAGAAGCGGAAGGTGATCCCACCAAAGAGCTCGAGCTGATTCACGTAGTCCGTTTCCTCTAGAACCCAGCATCCTCCCGGGAAATAAGGGCTCCAGTAAGGACTGCACCAGACTCCGGCGGGATCGGACTTGATGTAGTAAATCGACGAGAAGTAAAGCTCTGCTCAGAACAGACATCACGGCTCACCTTGGAGCCGCTTCATGCCTTCGATGAGCGGATGCCAGCCGAAGACCAGCGAGATTTTGAACCCGTCCATGCGTAGGTCGGTTGGCTCGCTGTCGTTGACCGTCGCCATGTAGCCTCCGGTGAGCTGCAAGTTGTCGTTGATGTGATATCCGAGAGTGAAACCAAGTCCGACATTGTTCAGCGGATCGCCCTCGACACCATCGAGGCTGGCTGTACCGCCGGTCATCCAAGTCACGTCGAGCGATGCCCAAAGGTCTTCGACAAGGTCGCGTGTGAAGTGGCCTTCAATTTGAAACATCGGATCGGTGGAAAGGGTGTGACCCACGAAGTCATCGTTATCGCCGTAGAGCCAGAGCGAAGGGAGAAACTCGAGCGTGGTGCGGCGGCCAGGGACCCACGGTCCGAGCTGCCACACGATGGGTGCGCCCACGCGGCCGTACCACCGGTTTTGGCCAAGGTTCAACGGCTCTTCGCTGTCGTACTCACCGATGGGAATGGTCAGATCCACGAGAACGTCGAGAGAGAAACCGGGCTCATAGCGCATGAGATCGGGGATGTTCCGGATCGGCTCGGGGCCAATGAGGTTGATATCTATCTCTAGAAGCGGATCGCCGTAGCCACTGGCTTCTTCGCCGAACGTTCGGCCGAAGATCGACCCCCCACCCGAGAGCCGGCCCATGGGAACGAGCACCGCCGCCATCGCCGAGCGGTCGAAGAGCGTAAAGGTGTGCGCGTAGCCTGCGATCACCATCGTGGCTTCGAAGCTCGCCTCGGGCGACACGGTATGGGTCGGGTCGATGGGGTTCGCGTTTCCGCTCATCGACATTCCGATGACAGGCACCGCGCGCCCGCCAATGAGGCTCTTCCAGTAAAAGCGCGGAGGCACCTGTGCAGATGAAGGCATCGCTCCTGCGACCATGAAGGCGATTATCATCGCCGGTACCCATCGAACACTGCGTAGGTCGATCATTTCTTCGGCTCCTTCACCATGTCTGGGGGCGGCACGAACTGCCGCTTGTAGTTGAGCGGCGGATATCCCGGATCATCCGGGAAGCGCTGCGGCAGCTGATCTTCCAAGCCCTCGAAGACTGAACGGCTCGGAAGGATCACGTTGTTCGCGGCGACGTAGTCGTCCCAGCGCTCGACCATGGCCGTGACTCTCTCGGGTCGCTCGGCAGCCAGGTCCTTGCGCTCCCCAGGGTCTAAGGCCAGGTCGAAGAGCTCCCAATCGCCTTTGCCGTACGGCTTCCACTGCCAGCGCAGCTTCCAGTTTCCCTGCCGCACCGCGCGATTTCCGAAGACCTCCCAGGCCAGCACATCCTCGTCGGTCCGGACCGAATCCGCTTCGCCGGCGAGCATCCCGACCCAAGACTTGCCGATGAGGGGCGGCAGCTGCCGTCCTTCGTGCGTCTCAGGATACTCGGCTCCTGCGATCTCGAGCAGCGTGGGCATGATGTCGGCGACATGGAGGACGGGATGGTGGATGCTCCCCTCGGGACGTTTGACTGCCGGCCCGCTCACGATGAGAGCGTTACGAATCCCGCCTTCGGCGAGCCAACCCTTGTACTGGCTGAAGGGCGTCATCGAAACCTGAGCCCACATGGGACCGTAGCCGACGAATGAACCCGGGTCACCCCAGGCCTTCGGGTCGGTCTGGGACCAGTTGATCGCAGCGTTGAGAAAGTTCAGCGTGCCCGGCGTGCCCGCGATCATCTGGAAGAGGTCGTTCCCCTCGGCGCCGTTGTCACCGAAAACGATGAAGATCGTGTTCTCGTACTCGTCGTTCGCCTTCAAGTAGTCGACGAGGCGCCCGACGTGATAGTCGAAGTTCTCCATCATTCCGGCGTAGAGCTCCATTTTCATACCGAGAAGCGCCCGGGGTGCGGGCGCGAGCTGGGTGGGGTCAGGAACGAACCACATGCGCTCGGCGAGCTCGGTGTTCTGGGCGACGATGCCGAGCTCGATCTGCCTCTGGAGCCGCTCGCGCCGCACCGCGTCCCAGCCCTTGTCGTACTCCCCGACATGCCGGCGGCGCCACGCCCGCGGCAAATGGTACGGGTCGTGCGGCGCCTGGTGGGCGACGTAGGCGAAGAAAGGCTTGCCGTCGCCCCGGTTCGCTTCGATGAACTCGATCATCTTGTCGGTGTAGGTCTTGGTCGCGTAGTAGTCCTTGGGAAGCTCGGTGAGGTAGAGACCGTCCTCGGTAAAGACCGATCGAGGCGAGAGGGCGCTCAGGTAGGACGTCATGTCCCAGTAGCTACCGCCGCCGTCGAGCAGGCTAAAGTCTCGCTCGAAGCCGCGGGCGCGCGGAATCTTATCGGGCGCTTTGCCCATGTGCCACTTGCCGGTCATGTAGGTGTGGTAACC
>SMVB01309078.1_pt1 | contig 25113 bp, 26 predicted proteins | sample 2456461 | NCBI WGS metagenome assembly SMVB01 (sample SAMN11095934, study PRJNA526329) | marine sediment metagenome | biome: Marine sediment; feature: Surficial sediment; material: Deep marine sediment; isolation source: Hadal surficial sediment | place: Pacific Ocean | collected 2014-05 | depth...
ATTCGCGAATGGCATCAAGCAGCCTATGGTCGCGATGCGGGCCTTCATCAAACCACCCGCTATGCGGGTGGTAGTTGATTTATAGTCGCTCCCGACCAGCGAGCACAAAAATAGCGCTGGAGGCGCGGTTCGCTCTCGCGAGCGACTCGGCCGACTGCTCCGTTTTTACCATCGGGAAGCTGGATGAGTTTCTTGCCACGCGGGCACCGACAAAGGCGGACTGACGAAACTCCGCTCAATTGGGCTTTCGCCGGAATCGGCTTCAGGTCGATGGTTCTTGGTTGGGTCTTCTATAGTCTGAATACCGAAGATAGGGGCGCCTTGAAGAGAATAGCAAGTAACCCTATCGCGTCAATACTTAACGCGGCTCAAAGCTCGGCATCTCCCGCTTCTCATAGCCCGCCGGCACCTCGAAGAGGCTTGGGTCGAGCGCGCCATGCGACACGTTCGAGACGACTTGCTCGGACGTCACGTTGCCGTTGTCGTCGAGGTGACGCACGCGCACAGGCATGCCGTCAGGCATGTCGTCTTGCCACATCCCTGAATTGCCAAAGTTCTTGAGCATGGACTGCATCGAGCTCTGCATGGCTTTCATGGTCGCTGCGTCGCTCGAGTCCATCCCCATCGCTCCGCGAGAAGCGAGGCAAACTTCACGGATTTTCTTCGCGCCTTCGAAGGCGTCGTGCCAGCGGCAGTCGATGCCGGCTGCGGAGCCGCTATCGCCACGAGCTTCGTAGCGGGTCGGTTCCTTCTTCTCCTGCATTTGCGGCATCGGCTGACCCATCTTGCTCATCATGCCCTTCATCTGCTCGCGCTGGGCTTCCGGCATCTGCGCCATCCGCTCTTCGAGCTGCGCCATCATTTGCTGCTGCGCCTCCGAGACCTGACTCATCATCGCGCCCGCCGTTTCAGGGTTGAAGACCATGTAGGACTTCTGGTCGTTCTGGATCGCATAAAACGTGTTTGCGCTCTGGTGGAACAAAAGGACGGTATCCCCCGCCTGCGACTGATCCATCCGAACCTTCCCAGTGGTGATCATGACGGTCTGCGACTCAGCTGGCTTGCCGGGTTCGGTGTGTTGGATTTCCAGTTTTGTGTCGGCGAGCGCTGCCACCGAGACGCCGAAGCACAGAGCCGCGGCACGCATAACGTTGTTCAACACGGTAAGGTTCCCCTTTCGGAAATTCCCGAGATTCAGTTGGTACAGTTTTGTCTATTGTCGCTGTTTTCATCCCAAACGCAAACCCCGCGCTGGAATTGCGTCCGCGCTAGGCGCGGTCTAGCATGCAGGGAACACGTTCAAGGGGAGTGGCGTCATGACAGACTGGGATGATCGAGACTTCCGGAATGCGGACGAGAACGGCGGGCCCGAGCCGCGTGAAATAGCCCCGCCCGACGAAGATTCTAGCTATTCGAGCCTGTCGAGCTCGTCGTCTTCAACGTCGTGGCCGCTTTTCGTCGCCGCCGCCCTGGCACTCGTCGCTGGGCTCGGCCTTTACTGGCTGTTCTCCGAATACGGCGTCAACGTGCCGCCGACGCGTAGCTCCGCGCCCGCTGAAGAGTCACTCGCCGAAGTGGCGCCCGAACCCGCTCAGCCCGCGGAGATCGAGCCCGAGGAGCCCGAGGTCGACCTTCCCCCGTTATCTCGAAGCGACGCTTTGGTCCGAGAGCTTCTCGCGGGGCTGTCGCGGCACCCGGCGATGACATCATTATTATTGAGCGACGAGCTCGTGCGGAAAATCGTCACCGCGATGGTCAACGTCGCCGAGGGCGACCATCCCGCGCGGCACTTTCCCTATCTCGCGCCTGACGAGGCCTACGAGGTCGTCCATCGCCCTCCGCAGGTTTTCGTCGACCCCCAGAGCTACCACCGCTACGATGTGCTCGTTGCCGGGCTCGAATCCCTGAGCTCGGCAGGCGTCGCGAAGCTCTATCAGCAGACGTTGCCCTTGGCGCTCGAGGCCTATAGGGAGCTCGGATATCTCGACCAACCTTTCGAGGCTATCTTCGCCAAGGCCATCGACGTGCTGCTGCGCACGCCGGTGGTGGAAGGCCGGATCGCTCTCAACGCCGACAGCGTGAACTACACCTATGTCGACCGTCGTCTCGAAGCTCTAGCACCCGCCCAAAAACAGCTCCTTCGCATGGGCTCGCAAAACGCGCGAAAGGTGCAAAGCAAACTTCGCGAGCTCGCTCGGGCGATGAAGCTTCCCATCGACAGCTGAACGCGTCACGAGATACGATGGCGTCCTTGTCTACGCTTCGGCTCTATATTTTCGACTACGGCCTCTTTCAAGTTCACGAGAACGGCCGCATTATCGGTATCCAAGGCTACTTCCTCGACATGCCGACGGGCGAGAAAATCCTGATCGACGCTGGCTTCCCGCCCTGGTACGAAGAGGATGCCGAAAAAGCCACGCAAGAGGACGGCCTCGACGCGTTCGGCCGCCTTTTGAAGCTCACGTCCGAAAACTTTCCCAAAGCGCAGCTAAAGACGATCGGCTACGAGCCGAAAGACGTAACCCATTTGGTATTGACGCATGGGGATATCGACCACATCGGCCGCATGCACGAGTTTCCCGATGCCACCGTCGTGATTGGGAAAGCGGAGCGCGCGATGGGAAGGCCGCGCTACTTCGGAGGCAAGCCGCGGATGACGTGGCCCGAGAACCCCTCCTATATCGAGGTCGATGATGACACCGAACTTTGGCCGGGCGTCACGATTCTTCTGACCCCTGGCCATTCTCCGGGACACCTCGCCTTTTTGCTAGAGCTCGACCACACGGGCCCCGTCGTGCTCGCCGGCGACGCCATCAACCGTGCCGAGGAGATCGAGCAAGACCGTTTCACGGGTGCTTGGGACGAAAAGCTCGTCCGCGCGAGCGCGAAACGCCTGTTGGACATCACGGCCTCGAAGAAAGGTTGGCTCGTTTACGGACACGACCCGGCGCAGTGGAACTCTCTCCGCAAAACCCCGGAATACTACGACTAGCCTAGCTGTCTAGGCAGGTTACCGCTTGGATCAATATTAAAAAAAGCGTAACGCAAAGGCGCAAAGCCGCAAAGGCGCAAAGAAGAACAAGAAAAAGAAAATGAGAGGAGATGCTTCTATCGCCCCAGTTTGGGCCCGCGTTTTCGCGCGAGTGGAGTTTTTTTCTTTCTTTTCCTTTGCGTCTTTGCGACTTTGCGCCTTTGCGTTACGCTTTTCCTAATATTGATCTTGCTAAAACCTGAAGGTTAGAGGAAAGGGTTGTGATCATGCGCTATCTTGTGATGCTGGCGGTTGCGGCGTCCGCAACGGCGGAAGACGTCGATTGGAGCCAAACTGCGGAAGAAGCCGCCCGGACGCTTCAGGAATATATCCGCTTCGACACCACCGTTCCTCCGGGTGACGTGCGCGCGACCGCGGATTTTCTCGAAGGCATTCTCGAAGCCGAGGGGATCTCAGTGACGCGCTATGTATCGGCGCCCGGCAAAGTGAATCTCTACGCGCGGCTCGAAGGTTCGGGGGACGCGAAGCCGATTCTTCTGTTGCATCACATGGACGTCGTGCCGGCGGATGCGAGCCGTTGGGACGTCGACCCATTTGGCGGCGAGCGCAAGGACGGCCACATTTGGGGCCGTGGCGCGATGGACATGAAAGGCACGGGGACGCTTCACCTCTACGCGTTTCTGACGCTCCACCGTCAAAAGATTCCGCTGAACCGCGATATCGTCTTGATGGCGGTCGCCGATGAAGAAGTTGGCGGCGAGCTCGGCGCGCGCTTCATGATCGAGAACCACTACGACGAGCTCGACCCTGAATACGTGCTCGACGAAGGTGGCTTCGGAAGCCGTGACGTCTATGCGAACGACAAGCTCGTGTTCGCCATCTCCGTCGCCGAGAAGCAGATCGTTTGGCTCAAGATTCGAGCAGAAGGCGTAGCCGGCCACGGATCGCAGCCGAGCGACCAGAACCCAAACGATCGTCTCGTGCGAGCGCTCGGACGTCTGCTCGACGAGCCGTTCCCCTCGTCGCCGAGCCCGGTCGTCGAGTCTATGCGCGAGACGCTCGGAGCGCTCCGGGAGAACAAGTTCACGAACGCCATCCAGAACACGACGTTGTCGTTGACGACACTTCAATCGGGCGTCGGCGATCCCGTAAAGATCAATGTCATTCCATCGGTCGCGGAGGCGACGATCGATTGCCGTCTGGTGCCGGGGACGGACGCGACCGAGTTCCTTCAAGAAGTGAAAATACGACTCGGCGATCCGGAGCTCCTCGTTGAAATCGCCTACCAATCAGAAGAGACTGTCGTCACCGCGAGCGATACGGATCTCTACCGCGCTCTCGAATCCGCCATCATTCGGCACCATCCTGACGCCGTCGTTGTTCCGACGCTCATCCCCTACGGCACGGACTCGAACGCTTTCCGTCACAAGGGCGCCAAGAGCTACGGCATCATTCCCATGGAGCTCTCGGCGGAGATTGTCGCCTCGATGCATAGCGACGCGGAGCGTGTTCCCATCGCCGAAATCGAAACGGCCATCCGCATCTTCTACGAGGCCCTCGTCGAAGTGGCAGGTTCCTAATTTGACTATTTATGCAGTTTGAGTTAATAATTATGCGTCTAGATTGTAAGGAGGCTCGCTTTGGCGGGCGGAGATGTCATGAGACGCGTGGTCGCGGACAAGATCGCTTCTGTCGCCCAGAGCTGCGGGCTGACGCCGGAGCTCCGTTTGAGCCACGAGAACCAGAACGATAAATACACTTACCACGAGCTCGCGCGAGCGGTAGTGAGCACATGAGTCGCGGGATCGACACCATCGTGCTCGGTGGCTCCGGCTACGTCGCTGGCGAGCTCTTGCGTCTCATCAGCGCCCATCCCGATCTCGAGCTCAAAGCCGCCATCTCTGGAAGTCAGGCGGACCAAACGCTCGAGAGCGTGTTCCCGCAACTTCACGCGAGCTTCGAAGGTCATCGTTTTCAACCGATAGATTCCATCGTGCGACTCGTCGAAGAAGCTACCAGACCGGTGGCCGTATTCTCCGCGGCCGCCCACGGAGCTTCGGCCGCGCTCGTGAACGAGGTTCTCGAGGCCGCGAAGGGCGACGATGGCGTACATGTCGTCGACATGTCCGCGGACTTTCGCTACACGAGTGCCGAAGCCTATGAGGCGGTCTACGGTCAGCCGCACGGTGCTCCCGATCTGTTGCCGCGTTTCACCTGCGCACTTCCCGAGCATCTGCCCGAAGACCGGCCGCGACATGTAGGGCATCCCGGCTGCTTCGCGACGGCGCTTCTTCTGGTAATCGTGCCGCTGTTGAAGCTCGGCATGGTGGAGCCCGATCTCTACGCGGTCGGCATCACGGGAAGCACGGGATCCGGAGGATCGCCCAAATCGACGACGCACCATCCCCTTCGCCACAGCAACCTCTTTTCCTATAAACCGCTCGCGCACCGCCACGTTCCCGAAGTCACCGCGCTCGCCGAGCGCGCTTCGGGCGTACGACCCGCGGTTCATTTCGTTCCGCATTCCGGGCCGTTCGCGCGTGGCATCCACGTTACCGTTCAAGGCACACTGCGCACCGAGCTCACCAGGGCCGACATCGCGGCCGAGATCGACGCCTTCTATGCGGAAGCACCCTTCGTGCGTGTCGTCGATGGAGAACCGCGCATGAAAGACATCGTTGGCAGCAATTACGCACAGCTTGGTGTCGCCTCGGACGGCAAGACCTTCGCTGTGATGTCCGTCATCGACAATCTCACCAAAGGCGCCGCGGGCGGCGCGGTGCAGTGGATGAACCGGCTTCTCGGTCTTCCGGAAACGACCGGGCTCACTCTCACGGGAGCCGGCTGGGTCTAGACAGGACACCAGGCATGCTTGCGGCTACCTCACCTCTTTTCGACGTCTATGCGCAGCTGCCGTTCGAGCCGGTCTCCGGGGAGGGCGTGCACCTTCGCACCGCCGAGGGCCGAAAAATTCTCGACCTTTATGGAGGCCATGCCGTTGCCTGTCTCGGGTTCGGCCATCCTCGCGTCGTCGAGACCTTGGCGCGGCAAGCGAAAGAGCTGACGTTTCAGACGAACGCCGTGCCGCTCGAAGTGCGCGAGCGCGCCGCCGCGCGTCTTTTGTCGTTTGCCCCAGAAGGCTTTGACCGCGTCTTCTTCGTCAACAGTGGCGCCGAGGCGAACGAGAATGCGCTCCGGCTCGCGTTCATCGGCTCCCATCGCCAGAAAGTCGTTGCCGTCGAGCACGGGTTCCATGGGCGAAGCTCCGCGGCCGCGGCGGTGAGCTTTGGCGCGCGTGAGAAATGGTACGCCTTCCCGCAAACGCCGTTCGAGGTACATTTCGTTCCGCGCAACGACGCCACGGCTCTAGCAAGCGCCATCGACGCGGACACGGCCGCGGTGATCGTCGAGCCCGTGCAGGGCATGGCCGGTGCTTTCGAGCTCGAGCCTCGCTTCCTGAAGGCGATGCGCGAGGTGTGCACCGCCTCGGGAGCGCTTCTCATCTTCGACGAAGTGCAATGCGGCGTCGGCCGTACCGGTTTTGGCTTTGCCGCGGAGCGATGCGGCGTGCTCCCCGACATTTTAACGACCGCCAAGTCTCTCGCGGCAGGATTTCCGGTCGGTGCGGTGATGGCGACCGAGGCCGTGGCGAGCCGCGCCGGGCGCGGCAGCTTGGGCACGACCTTTGGCGGCGGGCCAATGGCCTGCGTACTCGTCGAGACGGTCATCGACACGATCGAGACCGAGAACCTTCTCGAGAACGTCCGAACGCTTTCGGAACGGATCCGCTCGACATGCCGTGTTGGCCCGGTGAAGCACATCCGCGGTGCGGGTTTTCTCCTGGGTCTCGAATGCGACCGGCCCGCCACCGAAGTGCGCGACGCGCTTCTCACTCGGGACATTCTTGTTGGCACGAGCACGGATATCAACGTCGTGCGCTTGATGCCACCTCTGACGCTCGAAGCCGAGCACGTCGCCGCTCTCGCCGGCGCTCTCGCGGAGCTCTAGATCGATGGACGGCTTCAACGACCTCGGCGACTTCGCCCCCGCGACCATCGACGAGCTACTCGCGCTCGCGAAGCGACTCGAGACCCACCCGGAGCCCCGCGCGCTCGAAGGCAAAGTCTTGGCGCTCTTGTTCCTGAGCCCGTCGCTTCGAACGCAGACGTCGTTTCAAGCGGCGATGGGGCGGCTCGGCGGAAGCTCTTTCATCGTCAGACCCGACCTCGGTATCCACGGCTTGGAGATGCGATCCGGGGTCGTGATGGATGGCGACACCGCCGAGCACATCCGGGAAGCCATCCCCGTGCTCGCATCCTACGGTGATGTCTTCGGCATCCGCGCTTTTGCGAACAAAGCCTCACTCGAGGCCGATATCGAAGATCGTGACTTCGAAATGCTTCGTGAGCTTTCCACGGTTCCCGTCATCAATATGGAGTCCGCCATCCGGCATCCGTGCCAGAGCCTCGCGGACTGGAAGACGATGGACGACATCGGCGTGCCCCGCGCGGGCGGCAAGTTCGTGCTCAGCTGGGCCAACCATCCCAAAGCGCTTCCGCTGGCCGTACCCGCGTCCACGGTGCACATGGCGGCGATGCGGGGTATGGACGTCACCGTGCTGCGGCCGGAAGGCTTCGCGTTGCCCGATGCTGTCATGGCTCGCGCGCGCACGGCCGCGGAGGTGAGCGGCGGGTCCGTGCGGGAGAGCGATGACCCTCGCGACGCGCTCTCGGGTGCCCACGTCGTCTACGCCAAAGCTTGGTCGTCGGCCTCGACCTATGGGGTTGCAGAGGCGGACGCGGAGCTCAAAAAAGATCTCGGAAGCTGGTGCGTCGATGACAGTTGGTTCGACGGAGCCGCGGAGGACTGCCGCTTCATGCACTGCCTTCCGGTACGGCGCGGCGTTGTCGTCACCGCAAAAGTGCTCGAAGGCCCGCGGAGTGTCGTCATCCAACAGGCCGGCAATCGGATGCGCGTCCAGATGGCCGTGCTGCACGAAATCCTCGCCGGACAGGAGGCCCTTTGACAAATGTGATATCTGCGACGGAACGGGCCATCGTCGTCACAGCGCTCAAGCAAGCGACGCCCTATATCCGCATGTACAAGGGGAAGACCTTCGTTCTCAAAGCCGGCGGCGCGATTTTCGCGAGCCACGCGTCGACCCGGGCGTTCCTCGAGCAAGTCGCGCTCTTGCACCAGCTCGGCGTGCGCATCGTGTTCGTACACGGAGGGGGCCCGCAATCAACCGAGCTCGCCAAATCCCTTGGCCTCGACACCCAGATCGTGGACGGCCGCCGCGTCACCGACGAGCAGTCACTCGAAGTGATGACGATGGTCTTGAACGGGCTTATCAATACACGCATTCTCGCCGCCTGTCGGGATCTCGACGTGCCCGCGATCGGTATCAGCGGCGTCGATGCCGGGCTCATCCGTGCGTCGAAGCGGCCTCCCGTCGTGATGAGCGAGAGGGAAGAGCCCGTCGACTTCGGTTTCGTCGGTGATATCGAAGGCGTTGATGTCAACGTGCTCGAAAAACAGATCGACCTCGGCTTTCTGCCTGTCGTGAGCCCGCTTTCGGCGGACAGCTCGGGAACGCTCCTCAACATCAACGCCGACACGGTCGCGGCGGCGATCGCGGTGGGCTTGAAGGCGGAGAAGCTGGTCCTCGCCACGGGGGCGCCCGGCATCCTCGAGGACAAAAAGGACCCCGACTCGCTCGTTTCCTATCTCGACCTCGCTGGCTTGAGGCGCTTGCGCGACAGCGGGAGCCTCTCGGAAGGCATGATGCCCAAAGCGAACGCTATCGAGTCTGCGCTCGAAGGCGGCGTCAACCGCGTGCACATCATCTCGTTCAACGAGCCCGACAGCTTGCTCCTCGAAGTCTTCACGAACGAGGGCAGGGGCACGATGGTGGTGGCGCGTACTGAAAGTCTCAAGCCGGAAGAGCGGTTGCTAGCTACTGGCTCCTAGCGTGCCCAAATCGGGGTCGAAGCTCGATCAATATTAAGAAAAGCGTAACGCAAAGGCGCAAAGTCGCAAAGGCGAAAGAAAAGCACGAAGATGAGAGGAAATGTTTTTCTCTCTCGTCGCTTAGTGGTCGAAGATGGCTTGAAGCTCTGTCGGATCTTTGGTGCGGGTCATTGCGAGCATCAAGAGGATGCGCGCTTTTTGAGGGCTCAGGTTATCGGCTAGCACGGCGCCAATCTCTTTTAGCCCGACGCCGCGGCCTTTTCCCGCGTAGAGCGCCATCAAGCGTCCGGTGTAGACGCGGGTACTGATGACGACGGGGATCCCGCGCTCGCGCACTTCGGCGATCGCGTCGAACATTGGGACGCTCACATGGCCGAGGCCGGTGCCAGCAATCACGAGACCGTCGAGGCCGTCGGGATCGTGAAGAAGGGCTCGGACCAGGCGTCCGTCGGCGCCCGCGTAGTGGGCGACGATCTCGACACGTGCGAGACGCACGTCGTCCTCATCCTCAGTGATGGCGATGGTCTGGCGTCGGAGCGGCGCGCGGTAGAACTTTACACCGCCCAGATTTGCGACGCCGAGTGCGCCGAACTCGAGGGTCTTGAACGTCTCTCTTGCGATCGTGTTGGTCTTTACGACCTCGCGCGCCGCGTGGATCTGGCCGTTCATGACGACGAGCGTGCCCTTCCCCGTGGCCTCGGGAGACACGGCGACGCGGACGGCGTTCAGCAGATTCCTCGGCCCGTCGGTGTCGTAGAAAGAGGGCGCTCTTTGCGCGCCGACCAGGATTACGGGCTTGTCACTCGTAACGGTGAGATCCAGAAAGTAGGCTGTCTCTTCGAGGGTATCGGTGCCGTGGGTGATGACGATGCCGGTGACTTCGTCGCCCGCTAGAAGCTCGTTCGCCCGCCGCGCGAGCTTTTGCCAGATCTCGGGGGTCATGTCCGGGCTTCCGATATTGGCGATCTGCTCGACGTTGACAATCGCCACTTGATCGAGCCCGGGAACGGCCGCGACGAGCTCGGCGCCGGTGAGTGCAGGGACGAGGCCGCCTTTGGCCTCGTCATATTGGCTGGCTATGGTGCCGCCGGTCGAGAGGATCGTCACGTGCGGGAGCGCGACAGCGAGGGCTAGCAGCAGGCTCATGATGGCAACCCGAACGCTATGAGCTTCGGCGCTGCGACCTGTGTATAGGACGTCGCGATATAGAGCGTCCCGTCCACGACAACCGGCGTCCCCTGGAACTTACCCGGCTTGATTTCCCGCCCAGCAAAAGGCATGCGCGCCGCAGCGATCGGCTCATCGCCCGTCTCCCAAGTCCACAAGGGCGCAAGCTGATGAACGTTGTCCCTCCGGATTTGGTCCAGCGTCGAATGCTTCGTCCCCCCCGCGTCCCCGCCATGGGTTGGCCAATCGTCCTGAGAGAACCCAGCCGTCGCCAGAACCAGACCAAACACCCCCACCGCCCATATGCGCATCCATTTCTCCAATCCCCCCCCGAAGCCAAAAGGCGGGCTTGCCCGCCGAAGCCCGAAGGGCGTAGGCGGGAGCATAAATCGTCGGTTGACGCAGCGCAAATCCTTCCCTAGGCTTGAAAGTAAGCCTTCCAAATCGATCCAATCTACATGGAGGACGCGATGAAAATCGTTCGTCTCATCCCCGTTCTTTGCTTGCTCGTGCTCGCATCGGGGTGTCTGATGTCCGAGCAAATCGGTGAGCCCATCGGTCAAGGCCGCACAGCTCGGCCTAACGACGACGTGACCATCCACTTCGATACCACGTTCAACCGCATCGTGATCTTCGGCCGCTCGGCGCTCATGGTGGCCTTCGCGGTTTGGGTATTCACGTCCTTTGGCGCCAAACCCGGCTCGATAATCGTTGGCGGCGCAGCTTTGGCCGTTTCAGGGTGGTTGTTTATCCAAGACTATCGTGCGCTAAAGGGCTACTCGCTGGAAGTAGCCGCGCCCGGGTTGACGCTCCGGGTCCCGGGAGAGCTAAACGCCGAGATCCCATGGGAGTCGGTGGAAGGGATCGAGCTCGAAGGCTTTAACTATGCCAGGATCAGCGGCGGTATGCAGTTCAGCCCGACGGGCGGTATGACAAAGCGCGCCGGGCTCGAGCTTCCCGACTGGAAGACGATGCGCGTGATGGTCGCGGGCGGCACCACCCACTTGATCAAGCTCGAAGAGCTCAGCATCGAGCACCGGCAGATCTTCGCGAAGGCGCTCATCAAACGCGCCAACCTCGTTGAAGAGTAAGCTTGCGTCGAAAGGGGCGTTTACGCCGTGATAGAAACGTGAACCTTTCGTGACGGAATCCGGAAACGGGGTTCATAGAGTGTCCTTCCAAACAACACTCAAGGAGGACAACACTAATGGTTCGTCATAACCGGCTTCTTCAGATATCGCTCATGGCGCTCGTGGGCGCATTCCTTATTTTCTCCGCGGCTTCCGCGGCTTCCGCGGCCGGCAAGAGTAAGAAAAGCAAGAAAGATCGCGTCTATCGCGTGACGATCACGAACGTCACCAAGGGCCAGATCTTCAGCCCCCCCCTTCTCGCAACGCACAGAGCCGGCTTCCCGGTCTTCGCGGTGGGCACACCCGCAAGCACGGAGCTCGCCGAAGACGGCTCGAACGCCGCCCTCAAGGTGGCTTACTCGAGGGTTCTTCCCCCGACCTCTTCGACGCGGTTACGGACGTGGCTACGGGTGTTACCGGTGCCATCTTGCCCGGTGCATCGGCGGAGTACGAGATTCCAGGACGTCGTCCAGGACTTCCAGCTGAGCGCCCAGGAGAGAGGCGTAAAGCTGCACGCGAGCGTGAGCGAGCGGGTACCTTTCGTGCGCGCGGATATCCGCCTCATCGAGCGTGTGCTCCAAAACCTCATCGAGAACGCTTTGCGCTATACGCCGGAAAGGCGGCGTCGTGGATGTCAGCTGTGCGCCGCGAAGAAGGCCGCGTGCGGGTGGCGATCCGCGATAGCGGCTGCGGCATCCCCGCCGACGAGCTGCCGCATATCTTCGAGCGGTTTCATCGCGTGCCGCAAAAAGGCGGCGAGGAGAAGGCCGGGAGCGGCCTCGGACTCGCCATCTCGAAGAGGATCCTCGAGCTCCACGAGAGTATAATCGAGGCCTCGAGCCGCCTGGACGAAGGCACGACCTTCACGTTCCATTTGGCCCCAGCCGCGCTACATTAATAAAGTGTAATGTAACGCACACCGGCCGGTCGGCAAATAGATTGATAGAAACCAACATGCTTGCACGCCTACATGGAGGATTCGTGATGAAACGAAGAGATTTCTTGGGAGTCGCGGGGCTCGCTCTCGTGATTCCAGAAACGATTTGGGGGAGAACGATGAATACATCGGAAAAAGACATCGCCGCGCTCGAGAAGTCCAACGACGAGTGGCGTGCGCTCTTGGAGCAGGACCGCTATCAGATCCTTTTCAAAGACGGGACGGAGCCGGCCGGGACGAGCGAGCTTCTAGACGAGAAAAGGAAAGGCACCTACATATGTGCCGCGTGCTATCTCCCGCTCTTCAGCTCGGAGACGAAATTCGAGAGCGGTACAGGCTGGCCGAGCTTTTTCGAGGGACTCGAAGGGCATGTCGGCACGAAGCGGGACTTCAAGCTCATCCTCCCGCGCAAGGAATATCACTGCATTCGCTGCGGCGGTCATCAAGGCCACATCTTCAATGACGGTCCCCGCCCGACCGGCGAGCGGTGGTGTAACAATGGGCTCGCGCTTCTCTTCGTTCCCGGCGGGCCCGACGGGGAAGACCTGCCGCCTCTCAGAACCTAGGTGAAATGATGAAGTTAACGACACTAGCATTGAGTTTCATGCTGCTGGGTTTGGCGCCGCAAGACAAGCCCGAGCTCGCAAAAGCGACGTTCGCCGGCGGTTGCTTCTGGTGCATGGAGCCGCCTTTCGACAAGCTCGACGGTGTCCACTCGACGACGTCGGGCTATACCGCCGGGCAACTCGACAACCCGAGCTATGAGCAAGTTTCCTCCGGCCACACCGGACACACCGAAGCCGTTCAGATCGTCTACGACCCTGCCATGGTCAGCTACCAGGAGCTTCTCGACATATTCTGGGTGAACGTCGACCCGACCGACAAGGCGGGGCAGTTCTGCGACCGCGGCTCGCAATATCGACCCGGCATCTACTATCACGATGAAGAGCAGAAAAAGCTCGCCGAAGCGTCGAAGCGTGAGCTCGAGGTCTCAGGAAGGCTTCCGAAGCCGGTCGTGGTCGAGGTTGAGGCGGCGACGACGTTTTATCGTGCAGAGGACTATCATCAGGACTACTACAAGAGGCACGCTTTCCGCTACAAGCTCTATCGGCGTGGATGCGGGCGCGATCGTGTCCTGAAGCGCCTCTGGGGAAACACAGACTGAGAGATGACATGACACGTCCCGACTCGAGCGAGTACGCGTCGTACTACGAGAGCTACGTGAGCCAAGTGCCCGAGGGCGACATCCTTGCGGTCATGCGCTCGGAATCCGAGCGCATGACCGAGCTTTTATCCGCATTGAGCCCCGAGCAAGCAGACCACCGCTATGAGGAAGGGAAGTGGAGCATCAAAGAAGTGGTCGGGCACATCATCGATACCGAGCGGATGTTTGGCTACCGTGCCCACTGCTTCGCCCGCGAAGACCCGGCGCAACTTCCAGGATTCGAGCAGGACGACTATGCGAGAAGCTCGAATGCGGGAAGCCGTTCTATGGAAGAGCTCGTGGACGAGCTACGCGCGGTGCGGCAATCGAACCTCGCGTTTTTCCACGGCCTCGACGATGCGATGTGGTCGCGTCGCGGGATGGGGAGTGGATGCGAGTTCACCGTGCGCGCGCTCGCCTATCTCATCGTGGGCCACGAGCTGCACCACCGCGGCATTCTCGAAAGCCGCTACCTCTAGCCGTCGTCAGTTCGCGAGGTTCAAGAATTTCGACCAGTCGACGAGCTGGATGGGATCCCGGAGATCGAAGTTGAACTTCTTCTTGCGGGTCGTTACGATCCGTAACTGCTTCGAGTCTCTTCGTTCCGTTCTTGCTAATTGTGCGAATGGCCACGACCACGAGTGAGACTCCGAAGTGAACCCGATCCCATCGGCGTTGAGTGTGATGACGCCGTCGCAGCTTCCAAATTTGTGGTCGTGTTTCGCTGAATAGGAGAGAGGCAGCTTGGCCAACCACCGCGCATGCGCGAGCTCGGCGACGAGCTCGGCAGCCTGTGCATAGGACGGGTCGAGGGCGCGAAGCTCCTCGAGCTTGGCCTCCGCCGTTTCGATGTCGCCTTGCCCGAAGGCGAGCTGCGCCTCGGCAAAGAGCTCGGCGGGATCGGGGCCGGTGGGCTCGACCGACGGTGGCGGAGGGGGCTTGCGCGCGGTCTTCCGCTTGGGCCTCCGCTTCGGCTTGGGTTTCGGCGCCGGCTCTGGCTCCGGCGGCTCGAGCTCTAGATTCACTTTGTCCAGCAGAAGTTCCGCGGCCTTGAACTCGGGCTTCAACCCCAGAAGCGCCTCGAGCTCGATCTTCGCTTGCTCGTAATCCTCTTCACCGAAGGCGACGTTCGCGCGGTAAAAAAGATCGGCTTCGAGGAACTCGGACGTATCCTCGGGCTCATCCGGCGGCGGCGCAGGCTCGGGTGGCGGCTCCGGCGGCGGCTCTTTGGTCGAGGCCGAGACGACGGGATCAGGCTCGGAGCCGGAGTCTCCACCCCACACGAGCCAGACCGCAACAAGGGCGGCCAGGCCGAGGGCGACGGACGCCGCAATGACGCGACCTTTGCCCTTTGGCATCAGTGCTCCGAGTCGTTCCGACAACCGTACTTTCGGGGCCGCAGGCTGCTGCACGGGACTCGGGGGCGGCAGCGATGTCGTCGGGAGCGGTGTTTCATCTGGTCCGGCCGGCGGTGGAGTCGGTTCGTAGACCTGTGGAGGCTGGGGCTCGTTCGCGACTGGTGAAGGAGCTCCGGACATCGTTTGGAACTGGGGTTCGTCGACAGCGGGGTTGTGCATCGGGGGATTGGGTGGCGTCGGTGTGGGCGCTGGATGCTGAGGCGGCAGGTGCCGGCCTGTCTCACGCGCTCGCTTGTTCTCATAAGCATCGAGTAGCTTCTCGACATCGTCCCGCGCCGGTGGCGAAGCGGTCCCGTGGGGCTCTGGCGTCAGTGATGCGGCGCCGTCTGGGAACTGGACCGGGTCGGGACTCCACGGCGCCGGCGCGGCTGGAGCGGGTATCTGTGCGTCGGGAACCGGAGCCGGACTCCACGTTTCCTCTGCGGCTGAGGTGGGAGCGGCCGGCTCGGGCGTCGACGAAACGACCTGTGCGGGCGGGGGCGCTGGCTGCTGCATCGGCGGCTCCGGCATCGGTGGCGGCTCCGGTTCCGGCAGCTCTACTTTTTCCCTGATCTCGAGAAGCCCGACCGAGACGAGCGTGTTGAGCGCGCGCATCAACGGCAACTCGCCGGAAACGCGGGGAAGATCCCACCTCTGGAACTGCTTGCGCTGCCTCGCAAAGGTGAGCACGCTGCTTTCAGCCGGAGATAGGCGCATTTTGAAGAGCGGAAGCTCCGTCGTCTGTGTGCAGGCGAAGATGCTTTCCTGAGTTCCGAGAAGGCGACCCAGGATCTCGTCGTCGTCGATGGCCCGGGTGGCCTCAAGGATGAGCTCGGCCGTTAGCGACTCGAAAGCGAGCGCTTCGCTGATGTTGGTTTCCCAATCCTCGAACACCACGTCGCCCGACGTCCACGTGAACAGGGAGAACATGATCTCCTGGGCGCGTTCGCGGCTCGGAGTGGACTCAGCGTCGCCGTTATCCGCGAAGATGATAGCCCCCTCGCGTAAGTGCACGCGTTTCTGAATGGTATGTCGCGAGACGTGCAGAATCCCGCTCCTGCGCTCCGAATAGAGGTGGCGCAAGATGGTGGAGAGGCTCGTTTGCCGCAAATCGCTGCGCACAGGGATACCCAAAAAACTTCACCCGGACGCTACGCCCGGGGCTAAAGGACCTAAACTGTTTCGATACTTCTATTAACGCGCCTTTTTCGCCATTTGTCAAAGGCTTTGGCCCCGATATCCGGGGGGGAAAAAGACATGAGAACGCTGCGAGGGAGGTTGCCGGCACCCTAGACCTATGGGATGCCGATCATCGAGCTCACGGCGAAAACCCTGAGAGAGCTACGCCCCAGCGACGGCAAGCGATCGGAATATTTTGACGCTAACCTGCCGGGCTTTTCAGTACGGGTGTCGCCCTCGGGCAAAAAGACGTTCTCTGTACTCTACCGGTGTGGGACGGGCTTCCCAGCATGCCTGCCGCCCTTCGAGACTTTCCTGTGGAGGCTGAACCTCGCTCTCATCGTTGCCGGCGGCAAAAACGACTTGAACACTATTCGATTCGCAGGCGCTGATCGACTTTGCGTCGATCTTAGCTACACCTATCAGCGGCGGTCAGGCACTGGTCCACTTTTGACCTGTCCCGCTCGCCTGACTCGAGCTGTTCTCGGAACTGCTCGTCTCCGGGTAAGTCCATATTACTTTCCTATAGTTACTTTCTGACAATAACGGTAAATAAGCATAACATGAACGACTCTAAATTTGTGCAGGTGCTCTATGTCAGGCAACTCGACTATTTCTATTAATTTGGCAAGGCTTCGCTCGGACCGGGGTCTGACCCAAGCTGCTTTGTCCGAGAAGGCCGGAATCTCGCGAGTTGCGCTCGGGAAGATCGAGCGCGGCGAGGTTGAACCTCGCGCAGACACTCTGGCCTATCTTGCCGAAGCCCTTCGCGCGGACCTTCGGGAACTTGTGTCTTCAGTAGCGTCGCTGGCTGGTGTTCGCTTTCGAGCGAAGAAACGCGTGAATACCAGACAGCAGATTCTCGCAGAGGTCTCTACCTGGCTTCAGTCCTATGTATGGTTGGAATCAGAGCTTGGTCTTTACGAGCCCTTTGTATTGGAAGAGCTCGTCGGCCGCGATCTCTCTGAGGAGGATCTGGCCAGCGAGGCTCGGGCGCATCTAGGTCTCGATCGAAAAGACGCGATCCGCGATATCTGCGGACTTCTCGAGGACAACGGCGTCAGAGTCCTGCTTCTGGACAAGAAGACCGATGCGTTCTTTGGTCTCAGCGTTGCCCCGAACGGTGGCGGCCCGGCGGTTGTCGTCAACACCTGGGATCGGATCTCCGTCGAGCGCTGGATATTCACCGCCGCCCACGAGCTGGGCCACATTCTCCTCCACAGAGACGCGTACGACCGCGGTAGCTCAGAGGAAAGGGATCAGGAGGAACGCGACGCTGACCGCTTCGCGAGCTACTTCCTAATGCCCGCGCCGGGATTCGATTCAGAATGGGAGCAGACTCGTGGGCTGTCCTTGCTGATGCGCGTGCTCAAAGTGAAACGCATGTTTCGCGTGAGCTACAAGACTGTCCTGCATCGACTCGTCGACTCTGGGCGCGAGTCGAAAAAAGTGTGGAAGGCTTTCCAGGTTCAACACAAACAACACTTTAGCTCCACCTTACGGAAAGTCGATGAGCCTAAGAAATTGGAGCAGGGAGAGTTCCGACTGGACTGGAGCCGATCGGGAGAGCCCGACGGTCTTTCAGAAACCGACTTCATCCAGGATCGTCTTTCACGGCTCGTACGTTTAGCCTTGGAGAAGAACTCAATATCGCTGAACCGAGCCGCCGAGATCTTGAAGCTTTCTCGCCAAGAGATGCGAGCGCTCTCGAGCTCCTGGGCCGCTAGTTGACGGACGTGCGCGAGTTTCTTCTCGTCGGACGCTGACGTACTCATCGACTAACTAACTAGCGAGTGGTATTTCCGTTCTCACACTCGTTTCGGCCCATGTCGGCAAAATCTACGTACTCAAGCAGACGCTTGCGACCGTTGAGGCGTTCTCGGAGCAGGACTGCAAGAGGTACGGTATTGAGGTCATCGATGTGGAGACTGACGTCCTTATCGAGGCAGGTGCCAAGGCTGGTCGTCCGTCCAGGAAGGCAAAGAGCTTCATCATCAGGTAGCTAAACGCTTGCGGAATCGGTGCCACGTACACTGCTTCCTCCCCGATCGACCGAGTTCCAGTGAGCGAGACTGCAATGGGCTCGAGGTCGTACGCGACTGCTTCGGCGGAGCGATGCGCGTGGAGGCCTACGCTTGGTTTGGGTTTGACTCGACGGGAGTCGACCTTCACGCGTGACGGATCCTCGTACTGACCGAGCGGCTCGCCGAGGAAGTCAACCTTCACGTACCTTGAGCCTCCGAGCCGCTTGGCGAGCTGGTAGAACTCGGCTCCCTTTATCACCTCGAACCCAAGACGGTTCAGACCGTCTCGAATCATCTTCATCTGTTCCGCTCGTGTAACGGTCTCGGGGCGATGGGCTAGTCTGTTCAGCGCGCTCGAGCAGGTGTGGCTTTTCCTCGACCAGCCGCACCTAGACTAGGAGAACAACTCCTTCCCAACGATAGTGGTGGTTCCACTCATCGCGGCGTGGGTTGAAAATAGAGACTGTGTTCTCGGTTTCCGGATCGGTCACCGTGACTCGAGCGCCTTTCCGCAGAGAACATGACACGCAAGCTAGCGCTAGATTGTCGGCGACGGGTTCTCCACCATCTGCGACGGGTCTCACGTGGTCGATGTGAAAGGTTGCTTCTTGCCCGAGTTGCGAGAGCTTGCAATACTCACATCGATTCGCCGCTCTCTTGATGGTGAGTCGGCGTAAGTCAGTTGATACGGAGCTCGCTCTCACGGTGAATCGGAGACGTTCTTGGCGACCCTCTTTGCGCGCAGTTTGAGTAGCGTGAGAAGCTCTGCAAGATCTACCAGTCCCTCTGCTTCGTTCCGCTCATCGGGTGTGAGCGGATCGCCTCGATCCTGTCGATCCAGCAATGCGTCGAGCCGATGCTTCACGCCGAGCGGCAAAGTAAACCGCTCACGGTCGGCGGGCATGTCAATCTCGATGATAATCGGTTCGGACATCGCAATTCTCTAGATCTCATTATCTCACACCAACTCCGCTCGAGGTTGGCAGGTAACTCGATTCCTCAGTACCGGCGCGATACTGGTAGAACGTAACCAGAACGGTCGACCCCACACCGGACTGGAACCCACGCTGGTCTCCCGACGCTACCGAGATCGTGTTTTTTTGCGTACCGGAGCGGGAACCGGGACGTATGGGTCATGCCGTCTTCGGGGGGGCCGGCGCGGCAGTTGACGTCGCATCCAGCTGCCGAGCTCTATCCCAGGTGGTCACCGGATGGCCAGCACATCGCTTTCGACTCGTATCGGAGCGGCAACCGCGACGTATGGGTCGTCGACGCGGCAGGCGGTGAGCCCCGGGGGGTGACGGACCGACCGGCCAGCGATGCAATGGCGGCATGGATGCCGGACGGTCAGTCGCTGGTTTTTGTTTCCGAAGGGCGACACTGGCGAGTGTCTGTATCGGGGGGTGAAGCTGAGGGCCTCACTCAAGGGCCCAGGTCCGATGCTTCGTGGTCGCCCGATGGCAAAGTGATGTATTTCAACGGTAGTAGAGAGCGCGCCGACAGCTTGTGGGCGTTAGCATTGGACGATGGTCGCGAGTATCCAGTGGCCGATCTCACAGGAGGACGAGGATCCATGGATGCGGTCTGCGCGTCGGCAACGGACGGCTCGTATCTCTACTTCACATGGCAGGATGACTTGGGCGACATCTGGGTTATGGACGTCGTGCAGGAGTAAGCATGTCCCTCACCCCCGGAACCCGCCTCGGCCCGTATGAAATCGTCTCGCTCATTGGCAAGGGAGGAATGGGCGAAGTCTACAAAGCCAACGACCCACGCCTCGACCGGACGGTAGCCATCAAGGTCCTGCTTGAACATCTCGCTGCCAGCCCCGAGCGAAGGCAACGCTTTGAGCGTGAGGCTAAAGCGATCTCCCAGCTGAATCATCCACACGTCTGCACGCTCTACGATATCGGTCAGCACGAGGGAATCGACTTCCTCGTCATGGAGTACATCGAGGGCGAGACGCTCGCGGACAGGCTCAAGCGCGGAGCGCTGCCTCTCGACAAGGCGCTCGAGTACGGGATTCAAATCGTGGACGGACTGGACAGCGCGCACCGAGCGGGCATCGTTCACCGGGACCTGAAGCCAGGCAATGCGATGCTGACGAAGTCGGGGATAAACTTCTCGACTTCGGTCTAGCCAAGGTCTTGGCGGCCGAGGCGGAGCCCGGAACCTCCGACGCGCCCACCAAGCAGAGGGACCTCACGAAAGAACAAGCCATCATCGGAACGCTCCAATACATGGCGCCGGAGCAGCTGGAAGGAAAGACCGCAGACGCCCGCGCTGATATCTTTGCCTTCGGCGCCGTGCTTTACGAAATGCTGACCGGCAAGAAAGCGTTCGAGGGCGAAAGCCAGGCGAGCTTGATCACCTCCATCATGTCGTCCAAGGCGCCTTCCGTCTCAGAACACAAGCCTTTGTCGCCAGCCGTGCTCGACCATGTCGTCGAGACCTGTCTGGCAAAAGATCCTGTTGATCGATGGCAGACCGCAGGCGACGTGCGAAGGCAACTGGAGTGGATTGCCGAAGCCGATGTTCATGCAGGGGTGGAGCCTTCCAGAGATTCCGCGCCGAGAAAAGTCACTCATCTGACAATAGGCTTCGCGATGGGAACGATCGCCGCGGCTCTTCTTTTGGGCATTGTGATGCGTCGTCCCACGACGACGCCTGCAGCGACACAACCTACCCGATTCGCGATATCGCTGCCCCCCACCCAACAACTCGAGAATGTCATACATCGGAGATCGTTGGCTCTGTCGCCAAATGGTCGCCAAATTGTTTACGTTGCGAACGAAGAGCTCTATCTCCGTGACATGGACAAGCTGCAGGCTACTCGTATCCGCGGGACTGATGAGGGTGCGTCCGAACCGTTCTTCTCTCCCGACGGGGAGTGGATAGGCTATCGGGCTGGCGGCATGCTGAAGAAGATCTCAATCGCAGGCGGCGTACCTATAACCCTATGCGATCGAGACTGCGGCTCCGGAGGAGCGAGCTGGGGCCGCGACGACACGATCGTCTTTTCAAGACGTGAAGAAGGTCTCTGGCAGGTCTCCGCCAGTGGGGGCGTTGCTCAGGTCCTGGTTGCGGGAGACGGCATCCATTGGCTGGTTGAACCACAATTGCTTCCGAATGGAGAAGCGATTCTCTTTTCACGAGTACCTGCATTCCGATGGAACGAAGCTCAAGTCGTTGTGCAATCGCTCGTGACGGGCGAGCGGCAAATCCTCGTCGGGGACGGCACGGACGGCCACTATGTCCCGACAGGACATCTGGTTTATGCGCTGAACGGGACGTTGATGGCCGTTCCTCTCGAGATCGATCCGCTTCAGGTCGGGAAGCCCGGTTCCGATAGTCGAAGTTGTAAGCCAGCCAGGTGCGGGCGTCACGGCGCGATTCAGCTTCTCGGGCAATGGATCGCTCGCCTACGTCCCAAGCTCTGCACCGGAAACGCTCGTATGGGTGGATCGCTCCGGGCGAGTTACGGCGGCAGTGGACGATCGGGCAAACTACATGGCACCTCGGCTCTCGCCCGACGGGAGACGGCTGGCCGTTGGAATTCTTACGCGGGAGGGCAACGCCGACATATGGGTCTACGAGCTCGAGCGCGGCACGCGCATCCGACTCACGACCGACGGGCCTCAAACCATTCGACCAGCTTGGTCGCCCGACGGGACGCGGATCGCCTTTTCCTCCAACAAGTCGGGCAATACGGACCTGTACTGGAAGCGAACGGATGGGAGTGGCGAAGGAGGTGTTCTTCTTAGTCGGCCAGGCGATCAGTGGCTCGACTCATGGTCTTCCGACGGCCAGGTCCTCGCCTTTCAGGAGCTGCCCCCAGACGGCACAAGTGGTAGAGCCAGAGACATCTGGTTGTTACCGCTGGATGCTGACCCTTTCCCTTTCAGGATTTCGACGTTCTATGAAAGACAAGCGCGTTTTCGCCCGGGCGGTGGATGGCTTGCCTACGTTTCCGATGAGTCCGGCCAGAACGAAGTTTACGTATCACCGGACTCGGGATCGGGAAGCAGGGCACCCATATCCATACGCGGCGGGAGCGAGCCCGTGTGGTCGTCGGACGGTACCGAGCTCTTCTATCGCAACGGCAACAAGATGATGGTGGTTGAGGTGGGAGCCGAGCCATCCGCTGCCTCGTTACCTCGACTGCTGTTCGAGTCAGGAGGAGAATTCGAGACCAACCGGTGGATGCCGTATTATGATGTTTCCCCAGACGGCGAGCGGTTCTTGATGATTCGCAGGGCCGGCGCGACGGAGTCAACAGGAGCGGAACAGATCCACGTCGTGCTCAACTGGTTCGAAGAGCTCGAGCGCCTAGTCCCGACGGACAACTAACGATGCCCGAACCCGCCTTGGCCAGTACGAGGTTGTGGACGCCATCGGCAAGGGGGGATGGGTGAGGTCTATCGCGCCCGCGATACGAAGCTCGGCCGCGATGTGGCGACCAAAGTTCTTCCGGAGGAGTTCGCTCGCGACAAGGAGCGAATGGCGCGGTTCGAGAGGGAAGCCAAACTCCTCGCTCAGCTAAATCACCCGAATATCGCGACGTTGCACGGTCTCGAGGAGCATGACGGACAGCTGTTTCTCATCATGGAGCTGGTCGAGGGCGAGACGCTGGCGGAGCGCATGGCGAAAGGTCCTATCGCCGTTCAGGAAGTGCTGCCGTTGTTCCTGCAGATCGCCGAAGGGCTGGAAGCAGCACACGAAAAAGGCATCGTCCATCGGGATCTGAAGCCCGCCAACATCAAGGTGACTCCGGACGGCAGAATCAAGATTCTGGATTTCGGCCTTGCCAAAGCCATGGCGGATGAGGACGCCACCGATGCGGGCGCCTCTCAATCACCGACTCTCACTCGGGGCACGGCGCTCGGCGCCATTATCGGGACGGCCGCCTACATGAGCCCGGAACAAGCCCGCGGGAAGCCGGTGGACAAGAAGGCGGACATCTGGGCCATCGGCTCTGTCCTTTTCGAGGCCCTCAGCGGCGAGAACCCTTTCGAGGGCGAGACGGTCACCGACCTTCTTGCGGCCATCATTCACAAGGAGCCGGACTGGTCGGCACTACCGGGCAATCTGCCAACGGCGATCCGCAATCTGTTGCGGCATTGTCTCAGAAAGAACCTGGCGCATCGGCTGAGAGACATTGGAGACGCACGGCTCGCGATCGAGGACGCGTCGGCCGAATCGGAGCCGGGGTCACGCTCCAGGTGCGATGACCTCCAGGCACAGCCGAGCTGGAGTGGCGGTTGCCATGCTCTTGGCCTCCGCCCTCGCCGCTTTCTTGATGTGGGTCCTTCGTCCGGCTGTGCCCGATAGCCCGACGCTCAGGTTCTCGCATCGGCTTCCCCAGGGAATGGATTTTCCCACCGACGTCTACAGCGCTGGCCTTGCGATCGCGCGAGACGGGAGGCGCATCGCCTACGTTGCCCGGGATCTCGAGTCGGGTGATACACACTTGTACTCGCTCGAGCTGAACGAGTTTCGTGCGAGCAGGCTCGCAGCCACCGAAGGTGCTTCGTCACCGTTCTTTTCTCCCGACGGCCGTTGGATCGGTTTCTTCGCGAGCGGAAAACTCAAGAAGGTATCGATACAAGGTGCGCCGCTCGTCGAGCTGAGCGAAGCTCCCTTCGGTGGCGGAGGTGCTTGGACCAAGGACAATTTCATCTACTTCTTGCGGTCCATGCCGGGAGAGATTTGGAGAGTGCCTGCCGGCGGCGGCCCTACCGAGTCGGTCACCAAGCTCGAGGCCAACGAGTTCGTGCATTTTTCACCCGTGACACTTCCTGGCTCCAATGCGGTCCTGTTCGCCGCATACGACCGAGCTCAGACCACAAGCGTTTTTCTCCTCGAGCCTGCCTCCGGAGATCGAAGTTTGCTTGTCGAGTCGGGGGATACACCCACCTACGCTCCCTCTGGCCATCTGCTTTACGCCCACTCCGGAAAATTGATGGCGGTGGCATTCGATTCCCGAGGTCTCCAACCGAAAGGAACGGCGGTGCCCGTGCTGGAAGGGATCCAAGGGCGGCAGTGGGGATTGGGAGATTTCTACGACTTGTCGGACAATGGAGTGCTCGTGCACGTTCCGGGCCTCGGCGGCCGGCCTGCCCGCCGCCTCATCTGGCTCGAGCCTGGCGGCGAGCCCGATCCCTCTTCAAAGAACGTCGAGCGCTATATCGATCCGAGTCTCTCTCCCGATGGGCGTCGGCTGGCCGTCGCCGTTGGTGGCGATGGCCTACAACAGTTATGGACGCTCGATCTGATGAGGGACACCCTCACGCGACTTACTTTCCTCGAGGAGAGTGCGGCCTATGCGCCGATCTGGACACCGGACGGTAGGCGCATCACCTTCAGCGCCTCGAACGAGATATTTTCGGTGGCCGTCGATGGCAGCGAGATCCCTGAGGCCCTGTTCCAGGGTGGTGAGCTCTACGAACTCGTTTTGCCCACATCTTGGACACCCGACGGTGTGACACTTGCCTACACGAAGTTCGCAGGCTTCCGTTCGGACGTTTGGCTATACGATCCCGGAACCAATCCGCCGACCCAGCCGTTTCTTGCCACTGACGCCGACGAGGGACAGGCTGTCTTCTCGCCTGACGGAAGCTGGCTCGCGTACACTTCGAACGAATCGGGTCGGCACGAAGTCTACGTGACGGCGTTCCCCGGCCCGGGCGGCAAGTCGCAAATCTCGACGAACGGCGGCAACCAACCGAGATGGGCGCGGGACGGCCACGAGCTCTATTACATCGAGAGGACAAGCATGATGGCCGTAGGTATAGAGACCCGACCCGTCTTCACACCCGGCCGGCCTCGAGAGATTTTCGACAGATACTGGCCACTCGAAGGCGCCGTGGCCAACTACGATGTTGCGCCCGACGGCCGCTTCTTGATCATCGAGCCCAATCCCGATGAAGCCGCTCACCAGGAGATCCGCATTGTCGTGAACTGGTTCCCGGAGCTCAAGCGCCTAGTCCCCACCGACCCATAGTCGCTAGTTGCCCACCGTCCGCCATCGTCGTAACATCGCCGGGTCGTGTCACTCGAAGCCGGTCACAAACTTGCGCACTATGAGATCCTCGAGCCCATTGGCAAAGGCGG
>SMVB01192868.1_pt1 | contig 25111 bp, 18 predicted proteins | sample 2456461 | NCBI WGS metagenome assembly SMVB01 (sample SAMN11095934, study PRJNA526329) | marine sediment metagenome | biome: Marine sediment; feature: Surficial sediment; material: Deep marine sediment; isolation source: Hadal surficial sediment | place: Pacific Ocean | collected 2014-05 | depth...
ACGCTTGACCAGTGCCTGAAAGGCCTGGTTGAGAAAAATCTTATTACGAAAGAAGTAGCCCAGGGAACGGCGAAAATGCCGGAAGACTTTCAATAACAATTAGCCCAGATGGATTAAGCGATGATTGATTTCGATAAATTACTTAAGGTCGTTGTAGATCAGGAAGCCTCTGACCTTTTTATCACAGCCGGGCTGCCACCTTCGATCAAAGTCCGCGGCGAAATGAAGCCCATGTCGAAAACAGCCCTGACGCCTGAGCAAGCCAGGGAAATGGTTCACTCCACCATGACTGAGGCGCAGATTCAGGAATTTGAGGTTGAACGTGAATGTAATTTTGCGATTCAGTCGCCAATCGCCGGCCGATTCCGGGTGAGTGCATTTTATCAGCGGAACCACGCCGGCATGGTCCTGCGTCGAATTGAAACGCACATTCCAAGTGTTGAAGAATTGCAATTGCCGGAGGTTATCAAAACACTTGCCATGCTAAAACGTGGCTTGATTATATTTGTTGGTGCCACAGGTACTGGTAAATCAACTTCACTTGCAGCAATGATTGGCTATCGAAACGAGAAGAGTAGGGGGCATATCATCACGATTGAAGACCCCATTGAGTTTATTCACAATCACAGAGGCTGCATGGTCACTCAACGTGAGGTGGGCGTGGATACACCAAGTTTTGAGGTTGCGTTGAAGAATACCCTAAGACAGGCACCGGATGTGATTATGATTGGTGAGATCAGAACCCGGGATACCATGGACCACGCGATTGCCTTTGCGGAGACAGGTCACCTCTGCCTTGCAACATTGCACGCGAATAATGCGAATCAGGCGCTTGATCGTATCATCAACTTCTTCCCGGCTGACCGGCATCATCAAGTGTGGATGGATTTGTCCCTGAACCTTCAAGGGATGGTTGCACAGCAACTGGTGCCAACGGTCGATGGTACCGGGCGTCGGGCTGTGATAGAAGTTTTGCTCAACACGCCACTTGTTTCTGATCTGATCAAGAAGGGCGAGGTCTTTGCCTTGAAAGAAATAATGTCCAAATCCAATGAACAGGGTATGCAAACTTTTGACCAGGCGCTCTACAAACTTTTCAAGGAAGGGGAAATTTCTTACGACTCAGCAATTGCCTCAGCCGATTCAGCAAACGATCTGAGATTGATGATCAAATTGGCTAGTGGTGAAACGCCTGGTGAAGGTAGCGGTGCCCCGGTCTTTTCCATGGAGACCAACGAGGATGATCTGGGCATGTGATCCGTCTGGTGAAGGTCATGCGTCACGACGTGAAGGATCCTCTTCCGCTACCCCCGAACTAAATCTGGGTAGATCTCCATAGCCTAAGTCGATCTAGCCAGCTTCTCAAAATATGATTCGAGAATAATCTTCGCTGCGATATCATCTATTGCCTTATCCGGAGAATTCTCCATCTGCCTTGCTTCAAAAGAGGTTAGTCGTTCGTCCATCATCTCAAAGGGCAGATTGAACCGTCCACTCAGTTTTCGGCCGAATTTTTGTGATAGGCGAGACATCTCACTTTCAGTGCCGTCCATATTTATTGGAAATCCAATGATAAAAAGGGATGGCTGCCATTCGTTGATGAGCTTTTTGATCTCCTCCCAGTCAGGCACTCCATTTTTTGCCTTCAGAATCGATACAGGTGTAGCGGTCGCAGTGATACGTTGACCGACAGCCACACCGATTCTCCGCGTTCCAAAATCGAATCCCATGACAATTATTTGGTCGCTAAGGTTAATCATGGCCAGACCGGGAGCCGATGAGGTTCAGGTCAATGCCCATAGATTTTGCTGCGTCCTGGGGTTTCTGTTCATGATTTGTAGAGTAAAGAATCGAGGCATCGAAAGGTGTGACCAGCCATGCATCTGCCACGATTTCATATTCCAGCTGATTCGCTCCCCAGCCTGCATAGCCAAGCATCGCTAGCAGTTTTTCTGGCGGTTTGTTGTTTTCAAGATCCTTTATCAGTTCATCTGATGTTGTCAGGGTTACCTCAGGGTGAATGACAAGTGAACTGTCATAGTGCTTATCCGGTGAGTGTAGGAAGAACATTCTGTCCTGTTCTACGGGACCCCCCTCCAGGATGTCTATACTTGCCCCTTCTATTTCGGGAAAGACTTCGCCGAGGACCATGGAAGTTGGTGTGTTGATGACGAGACCAAAAGCACCGTCCTTACTGTGTTCGATAAGCAATGTGACGCTGTGATGAAAATAGTCGCCTTTCAACGCCGGCATGGAACCCAGAAACATGCCCTTCAGGGACTCCAAGTCAGTAGCTCCTCAATGAACTATTTTTACGGAATTGCCAGGTGCGAATTATCTCAAGGACATCTGTTGTTCGCCTCAACTCATCAGGAAAAGGCGCGAACGGAGCTGCAAGGCGGACGATTCGAATGGCGGCAGTGTCGAGAACGCCATGGCCTGAACTTTCAAGCAGCTCAACATTTTTTAACGATCCGTCCGGCAGCACAGCGACCATGAGTCGCAAGCTGCCGTAGAGTTTTTTCCGCCTAGCCTCATCCGGATAGTTCAGGTTGCCAATCCTCTCGATTTTTCTTCGCCATGAGTTGAGGTAATAGGCATCAGCACTTGATGCAGTAGAGAGGCTGGTCAGTCGCTTTATCCTCGGGCGCTTCGCATAGATCTGGCGTTGTTGATCCAGTCTGGCTTCAAGGCTTGCGATCTCGAGGCTTCTTTCCAGCAGAGATTTTTTTTCGGTGTTTTTCACTTCACCGGTGTTCGGATTGAGCAGTTTGGCATCCAGCTCGGTCTTGTGTTGGCTATTGCCTGTCGTGGTGACTGCCGGCTTTTGTAGTTTCTCGACTGCTTGTGCGGCTCTTTGTCTTTGCGGAGGAGAGGTATCACGAATTTCAGTATCGTGAAATTCTGATTGGGTGGGTGATGTGATCAGTGCCTTCTTTTCGAGGGTGCCACTCCCAGTTTGATTAAACTGGGCAAGGAAATCCGCCTTGTCAGGTCGATTGTTGCTCCGGTGCTGGGCCAGCGTGACTTCCATGGTATGGGTGGAAGGCTTATTGGTAACATAGGTGAAGGTGACGCCGAGAATCAACGCAGCATGGACCATTACTGCCAGAAATGTTGTGAAACTCAATCTGTCGGCTGGTGAGATGGCCGGAGCGAGAGTCGCCATTAGCCTGGATTAAAAATCTCTTTGTCAATGAAGTTCATATAATCCCCGGCAATGTCGAGGCCAAATGATGAATCCAGCTCACGGATACAGGTGGGACAGGTGACATTGATTTCAGTCAGGTACTCTCCGATGACGTCAATGCCGACAAAATACAAGCCTCTTTCCTTCAGGGAAGGCGCCACCTGCTCACAAATCCACAGATCGCGATCGTTCAGTTCTCTGCCGATACCTTCTCCACCTGCAGCGAGATTGCCGCGAGACTCGCCTTTAGCGGGGACCCTGGCAAGTCCGTAGGGAACAGGCTCGCCGTTAATCATGAGTATGCGAGTGTCGCCAGCTTTGATTTCTGGTATATATTTTTGCGCCATCGTCTGCTGGAGACCGTGATTTGTGAGGGTTTCGATGATGACACTGCGGTTGCTGTCACCGGGTTTAACATGAAATATGGATGTACCACCCATGCCGTCCAGAGGTTTATAGACGACGTCTCCGTGGACTTCGTGAAATTCCTTGAGTATCTCGGGATTGCGACTAACCACATGAGGCGGGCAGCATTGTGGAAACTGTAAGGCAAACAGCTTCTCGTTGCAGTCACGAATGCTTCCTGGTCGGTTCAGAACCGGTGTACCAAGGGTTTCAGCCATTTCCAGCAGATAAGTCGAGTAGATATACTCCATGTCAAACGGTGGATCCTTGCGCAATAAAACAGCACTAAGGCTGGAAATCGGGAATTTGTGGGGCTCAATTGTGTGATACCAGCATTCGAGATCATCAAATACTTCTATCTGCTGGCATTGGACATGAACTTCACCATCCTGAATATAAAGCCCATCCTGTTCAAATTGATAGATCTGCCAGCCTTTTGTCTGGGCGGCCAACATCATGGCTAATGTACTGTCTTTCTTGGGGTTTATCGTCGCGATAGGGTCCATTAAAACCCCAAGTTTAATCACCAAAATCCGCTGACCTCGTTTTTTTACCGGGTAAATTCTACAATAACCATTGTAAACCAGAAATTTTGAGTTAGAAGTAAAATTCCCTTAATTGTCGGGTACTTATGGATTGAGTTTAACAACTGTGTTAAAAAATAACGTGCAACTTACGGGCAGCAATGCACTTTTAGTCATTTCTGGTGATTTCTGGTGCATGAATGAAGTTAATTCAGGGTAGAACCTATGAGTGAGAATTTCGAAGGCGTAAAGGTAATGGTCATCGACGATAGTAAGACTATTCGTCGAACTGCTGAAACTCTTTTATCCAAAGCTGGTTGTGAAGTTATAACGGCAACAGATGGGTTTGATGCTCTCGCCAAAATTGCCGATACAGATCCAGCCATTATCTTTGTAGACATCATGATGCCGCGTCTTGATGGTTATCAAACCTGCGCGTTGATTAAAAACAACAGTGCCTACAAAAACACACCAGTGATTATGCTCTCCAGTAAGGATGGTCTCTTCGACCGCGCCAAAGGGCGAATCGTGGGCTCGGATCAATACCTAACCAAACCATTTAGCAAGGATGAATTATTAGGCGCAATCCGGGATCACGTAAAAATCGGGTAGCGTTAAGGAAGGGAGAACTAGGGATGTCGAAAGTGCTGGTAGTAGATGATTCACCAACGGAAATATTTCACTTTAAGGAAATATTGGAGAGCTTGGGGCATGTTGTCATCGTCGCTGAAAATGGGCGAGACGGGGTTGCACTTGCACAGAAAGAACAGCCCGATGTGGTATTGATGGATATTGTGATGCCCGATATGAATGGTTTTCAAGCGACCAGGCAGATTTGCAGAGGGGCGGATACCCAACATATCCCCGTCATTATTGTTAGCAGTAAAGATCAGGAAACGGATAAGGTCTGGGGTGAACGGCAGGGCGCAAAAGGGTATGTAACCAAGCCAGTAGATACAGAGGAACTGATAAATCTGATGGCCAGATTGTTGTAGGTGACCTGGGAATGACTGAGAAAACACCTTTTGCAACACTGCTATCCGTAGCTGAGCGTAGTAACCAGCTGCAGGGGGAATTGCCATCACGGGATAATGCACAGACGCTGTGGGCCGGTCTGGGGTTCAACCTGCTGGGCCAGAGATTTGTTGTGCCGCTCGATGAAGTTGCAGAGACCATGCGTGTACCACAGACAACTAGATTGCCTGGAGTTAAAGATTTTGTGATTGGTATAGGTAATGTTCGCGGCAGATTAATGGCGGTGCTTGATCTGGCGGTATTTTTTGGAAAGTTGTCTGAGCTTGCCATAAGTCAGAGAAGAGTTTTGGCGGTAGAAGATGAAGAACAATATTTTGGTTTCATCATCGATGAATCACTGGGGATGCAACATTTTCCAAGTGATGCATTTGAAGAAATTGTAGAAGAAATTGATGACATGTTTAAGCCCTACGTCCGGGGTGCCTACCATGTTGCAGGATCGAGCTGGCCAGTTCTGAGTCTGGCGGCTCTTGCGGAACACCCGGAACTCGAACAATTGGCGATAGCGTCATGAGAAAATTAACATGCGAAGGACTTTGTGATGGCTGAAAAATCCAGTGTGGCCAGTAATATGATGCGTAATCCAGTGTTCGCGGTCATGGTCATCTTGTTGCTTGTGATGATCGCCGGACTCGCAGGTAATTTCTATCTTGCCGGCCAGAGTTCACAACAACAGAATCTTTACCTTGGAGCTGCCAACCAGATCAAAATATTATCCCAGCAGGTAGCCAATCACAGTGTGAGTGCATCTTCAGGCGAGATGAGTGCATTCGCTGCGCTGAGTGAATCATCGAATCAGCTAGACAGAGCGATAGCGAGCCTGCCGGGTAGCAGCGAGTTGAGAGCGGTCAGCGCGCAGTGGAATGATATGAAGACGAACGTTGATATCATCGTCGGCCATCAAAATGAGGTGCTTGTCCTGCGTGATATATCCGGTGACCTTGCGATCACCATGTCAGCGATACAGACAGAGAACAACAAGGTCGTGGCTGCCCTTTTGAGGTTAGCTGTAGCCGCCAATGAAGTCGCCCTGGCACAAAGACAATCCATGCTTATCGAGCGAATGTCACGGAGTCTGGACAAGGCAATCGAGGGTAGCAGCAGCAAAAGCCTTTCGGATAATTTCAACCGGGATTCTTTGCGCTACAAACAGGTACTTGCCGGGTTGAAAAATGGTGACAAGGAACTGTTGCTCACTGCCACGACCAACGCAGGTATTCACACCAGCCTGACCAAGATTGAAGAACTCTACGGGACAGTCTCCACACGGGCCAGTGAAATAATGACGAGGTCCGGTAATGTCGCCCGGGCAAAGTCTGCCTCTGACCTGGTCTATGCAGGTTCATCAGAATTTCTCGAAGCATCGGATAGACTAATCAAGTCATTTTCCGGGCATGGTGGTGGCCTCGGTTCCCCCCTCCTGTCGCTTATTTTTGCACTAGGTGCAATTATCACTCTAACGGTTATCAGCTTCCTGATATACCGTGAAGGAAACCGCGGTAGAGGTGAAACCAACAGGCAGAACGAAGAAAATCAGGCGGCTATTCTGCAATTGCTGGATGAGCTGGCGGATCTCGCCGATGGTGACCTTAGAGTCCAGGCAACTGTCACAGAAAGTTTTACCGGCGCAATTGCTGATTCAATCAATTTCTCGATTGACCAGATGCGTGGAATGGTTTCGAGAATTAATGAGACTTCGGTAAAGGTTTCCGCTGTAGCGGGAATGACCCAGGACACTGTTGTAGAACTTGCAGATGCTTCAGAACGTCAGTCCAACGAAATTGGCGTTGTATCAGACGCGGTAAATGAAATGGCTGTCTCGATTGATATGGTGTCATACAACGCGGCGGAGTCATCATCAGTTGCGGAACGATCAGTGGAAATCGCCAAGACCGGAGCATCAGTTGTGCAAAATACCATTGATGGCATGGACAAAATTCGAGGCCAGATCCAGGAAACGGCAAAACGAATCAAGCGCCTTGGTGAAAGTTCTCAGGAGATCGGTGACATTGTTGCATTAATTAATGACATTGCGGACCAGACAAATATTCTGTCACTCAATGCTGCTATTCAGGCGTCGATGGCGGGTGACGCCGGTAAGGGTTTTGCTGTGGTTGCTGATGAAGTGCAAAGACTTGCAGAACGATCTGGTGCTGCTGCGAAGCAAATCTCGGCATTGATTAAAACTATTCAAAGTGACACTAATGAAGCGGTGAATTCAATGGAACAGACGACTGCGGAAGTTGTTCAGGGAACTCGCCTTGCCCAGGATGCTGGCGTCGCACTTGGTGAAATTGAAGGCGTATCTAAATCGTTAGCAGAAATTATTGAAAACATATCAGATGCGGCCAGGCAACAGGCAGCATCGGCTGGCAAAATATCCAATACAATGAAGAGTATTCAGGAAATATCATCGACAACCACGGAGGGGGTTCGCAAAACAGCGGAAGCGATCGGGGGCCTGGCTGAAACGTCGGATGAACTTAGAGCCTCAGTGAACAGCTTCAAGTTGCCAGAATAAGGGTTGATTGAATGAGCGCGACACAAGACTATGTGGCACTGGACTGGATCAAGGGGGAAATTTCACAAACCCTTGAGCAAGCCCAGTTTGCATTAGAAGCGGTTGCCGAGTCCCCGGAAGACACAAGTAGTATGAGGTCGTGCCTCACTTCCCTGCATCAGGTACACGGGACCTTGAAAATGGTTGAGCTTAGCGGTCCCTCCCAGGTAGCTGATGAAATGGAACAGCTTGCTCAGGCGCTTATGAATGAGAGTGTGCCTGATGTCGGCCAGGCTCAAGAAATACTGATGCAAACGATTTTGCAGATGCCAGGTTATCTTGATCTTATTCAACGTGAACAGAATGATTCCGAGAAGAACTATCTGCCGCTGGTTAATAACCTGAGAATAGCCAGGGGTGAGGAGAGAATAGGTGATCCAGGGCCTGAAGAAGTCGAGGCCAGTCCAAATCTTTCGCCGATTCAAGATGCTCCATCTGACGATGTAATAGAGGCTTACATTGCGCAGAATGGAGAATCAAATGCTCCTAAATTACGCCAAAAGTATCAACAGTCATTAACGGCATTGCTCAAAAAATCGAGACCACGGGAAAATCTGTCAGTAATGGGTAAAGTTTTTGCCATGCTCATCAAACTGTGTGGAGAATCACCCATGGGGAATCTCTCTCAACTGGGCCTGGCGCTGGTTGAAGGTGTGGGAGCGGGTGCCATCAGGTTGAGCGCTCCAGTGGCGAAGGTATTGAAGGCAATTGACTCAGAAGTTGGGAAGCTTGCAAAGGGTGGATCAGCAGTCTTATCAGAAGCCGTACCTTCCGAACTGGCTCTCGAGATCCTCGAGATTCTTGAGGATGCCTCAAAAGATACAGCCAAGATCAGCGCCGCGAAGAAAATCTTCGCGTCAGAAGCTCCTGCAGCAATGGCGGTAACAGAAAGTATCACCATTGGTCCAGATGATGAAACACTGGCCGCTGTGGCCGGGATACTCATTGAAGAATTGCATGGGTTGGTAGACAAGCTCGATTTATACGTTCGATCCAGCAATAAAAAAGCGAGTGACCTCATAGACCTGTTACCTGGCATGAAGCAAATATCAGGCACCCTGGCGGTTGTTGGTTTGGCTGAGCACCAGGAAGCGGTAGACAAGCAGGTGGAAATTGTACGTGCAGTGGAAAAGAGTGGCGAGAATCCTGAAGAAGAAACCTTGTTGGATATGGCGAAGGATCTCCTTGGTATCGAAGCAGCCCTCGGGGCAATCGCCGGTGACAAGGATGGTGCTGGGGATGCTGATAGTTTCGGTGACCTTGATGAGGCACAGGCAGCGGTGGTGCGTGAAACCCGAAACGGGCTGGGTAAATGTCGGGATTCGCTGATTGAGTTTGTTTCCTCTGATTTTGACCACAGCAAGATAGAAAATTTGCCTGCTGAACTTTCGGTTCTTCGTGGCGGTCTCTTGATGGTGAATCAGACAAGGTCAGGTGATGTGTTAATAGCGGCCGCGCGATATACGGAAGAAGCATTACTAAAGAATAAATCAAGGCCAGAATTGTCAGCAATGGATGATCTGGCAGATGCAATCACCAGTATTGACTATTTCCTTGAACGATTACTCGAGAGTTCCCGGGATCCCTATATCCAGATGATTGAAGTGGCTGAAGAAGCCGTAGAGAAATTAGGCTTCAAAGTGGGTTCAGAAGCTGTACTGGCAGAGGTCAGACCCGTCGAAGAGGCACCGGTTGAAGAAGCTGATCTTCTCGTTGAAGAAGAGCTCGAGGAAACTGAGCCTGAAGAGATCGAGCCTGAAGCGGTAGAGCCTGAAGAGATCGAGCTTGAAGCGGTAGAGCCTGAAGAGGTAGAGCCTGAAGAAGTAGAGCAGGAACAGGTAGAGCCTGAACAGCTGGAACCGGAAACGGTCGAAGCTGAAGAGATTGAACCTCAGATGGTAAAACTTGAAGAGATTGGCGAGGAGACAGAAGAGGAAACAGTACAGGAAGAAGTTGCAGAGCAGGAAGTTGAATCCGCAGCTGAACCAGAAACGGCTCCTGAACCAGAGACGTCAATTCCACAAGATGAAAACGATAGCCTTATCGATGAAGAGATCCTTGAAATATTCGTCGAAGAAGTTGATGAGGTGCTTGAGAATATTGGTGAGTACTTCCCGCAGTGGAAGAATAACACCTCCGATAGCGAAGCATTGACCGAATTACGCAGAGCTTTTCATACCTTGAAAGGTAGTGGCCGGATGGTGGGGGCTACCGTTCTGGGTGAATTAGCATGGTCAGTTGAGAGCATGCTGAACGGTGTATTGGAAAATACCATAAGTGTGGGTGAGGAAATGCTGTCTCTGGTTTCTGATGTCATCGACAGTGTTCCAGAGGGGCTGGAATTTTTTAAGAACCAGAACCAACAAGCATTCCTGGTTGATGCCATGGTTGCCAGAGCTGAAACTATTATTCATGGCAAACCCGCCGGCACCGAAGAAGTCAAGGCCCAGACTGAAGAAGAGATAATAGAAGCGGAGACAGTTGAAGAAGAGATAGCGGTCGAGTCGCCTGATACTGAAACAGTGGATCTAGATGAAGTAGCGCTTGAGGAAATAGCACTCAGTGAGCCGGAACCAGAGGCCGAGCTCGAAATCAAGGATGAAGAGGAGCGCCCTGAAGCTCTGGATCTTGAAGAAGTTGAAGAACTCGAACCTCTGTCAGTTGAGGAATCACCAGCTCTTGATGGAAGTGACCTTGTTAAATCAGAGCTGGATGAAATAGAGCTGGATGAAGTCGAGATAGAAGACGTATCACCGGCTGAACCGCAGACTGCAGAAATAGCAGCCCCGGAAGAAGAAGTGGCTGATTCTGAAGATATCGAACTGGATGAGATCTTCCTTATGGAAGCGAGTGAGCGACTCGAAGTGATCGATCAGTTTCTGGCATCTCCAGATCACGTGACCGGAGACCTGGTGGCGGCATTCCATACACTCAAAGGCAGCGGCGCAATGGCAGGAGTCGAAAGTATTGCAATAATCGCAGCGCCTCTTGAGCACCTGGCGAACCACTACCTGACTAGCAACAGGGACCCTGATGAAAGCCTGCTGGCCTTGATAGACAAAGGAAACACGCTGATCAAGGCAGTAACCGCTGATCTTGCTACACATCGGAATCAGATTGCCGGAATGAATGATCTGGTTGCTGAGATTGAAGCTGCCGAAACGTCCAGCCCGGATGTGGTAGTCGAGTTTAATTTTGAGAATATAGACATACTCAGCGAGCAGGACGTTATAGATACGGCATGGGAAGCTGACAACCGTGATCGGGTCAGATCTGAACTTCAAGGTGTGTTTGCCCAGGCTGAATCACTGAGCCAGATTGATCTTGCTAACCTGATTCAAAGTCTGCTGAGAATCCATGATCAGGTGGAGTCATTGCCGAATGAAGAGATTATGGTCGCACTGAAGTCTGGTCATAGGCATCTGGTCAGGATGTTTGATCACATAGCTGCGAGTCAGGAAGTTGAAGATGCTGTCGATGTCATCGCCGTGTTGGATGCCCTTGACCTTAGTGTGGGAAAAGAAGTTGAGATAGAAGAAATTCGGGCTGAAGATATCCAGATAGAAGAGCAGATTGAAGAGGTTGACTCTCAGGAACCAGCCGGGCAGGCATTGCCTGAAGATCAAGTTGATGAAGACATATTGCCGATATTTCTTGAAGAAGCTGACGAGCTACTTGAGGGGATAGACCAGAGTATTCTTGACTGGAGTGAAAATAGCACTCAGATGGATAGCCTGGACTTGTTACTCCGACATCTCCATACCCTGAAAGGTGGTTCCAGAATGGCTGGGTTGAACAGCCTTGGGGAATTCACACACAATTTCGAAACATACCTCATTGGTGTTCAGCAGAATCCGGTTGATTTCGACCTGGCATTTTTTGGCTTGTTGAACGAGCGTCAGGACGATATTACCCGGCGGGTTGAAATCTACAAGAAATTCGAAAGCGGACAGGCAACAGAAGAAGAACTTGCCTCGTTGAGAATTGAAAAACCCATGGGTGCAGGTGTGGCTACGGCAGTTCAGGCTGAACAACCACAGGCACCCGAAATTGTTGAGCCCGTGGCGGAAACAAGCGTACCAGCAGTTGCGGGAGTTGATCTTCCGGCGGATGAAATTGATGAAGATGTTATGCCTATCTTCCTCGAGGAAACTGATGAGTTGATGGAGGGAATAGATGAAAGCATTCTAGGATGGAGTGAGGAAACCACAAATCCTGAATTCCTGAATAACCTTCTCCGTCATCTGCATACCCTGAAAGGGGGTGCCAGAATGGCCGGAATGAATTCGCTGGGAGAATTTACTCACAATTTTGAAACCTTCCTGATTGGCTTGCAGCAGAATCCAGTAGATCTGAATGCCCAGTTCTTCTCTTTGCTGAATCAACGACAGGACGAGATCACTCGGCGAGTTGGCATTTACTCGAAGATGGCCAGTGGTGATGTATCTGAAGATGAACTCAGTTCTCTGACGAAGGATGTATCCGGAGAAACTGTCGTCGCGGCCCCGGATGAACAGGTTTCAACAGATGAACCGAAACAAGAAACGAAAGAAGCGCCAGCCAGGGACGACACCGCGAAAGCCGCCACCCAGTCCCAGGAAATGGTTCGGGTATCAGCTGATCTGCTTGAAGAGCTTGAAGGCCTGGCTGGCGAATCAAGCATCATCCGGGGAAGGGTCGAGCAGCAAATCACTGACTTCGGTGAATCCCTCCAGGAAATGGAGGATACGATACATCGAATCAGGGATCAGGTGAGGAGACTGGAAATTGAAGCCGAATCCCGTGAGACGTTAATAAGGTCTCAAAGTTCTGAAGACTCGGAATACGATGAGCTTGAGATGGATCGGTACACCATGTTGCAGGAGATCTCGAGGACATTAAATGAGAGCTCATCTGACCTGCTTGACCTGAAGGAAACCCTGGTGAATCGAAGCCGGGATACAGAGACACTGTTACACCAGCAGGCGCGGATAGGCAGTGAACTTCAGGAAGGTCTGACTCGTACTCGTATGGTACCTTTTGCAAGGCTGATCCCAAGACTTAGAAGAATCGTTAGGCAAATAAGTGCCGAAATAGATAAGTCTGTTCGGTTTGACGCATTCAATATTGAAGGTGAACTCGATCGAAATGTACTGGAGAGGATAATCGCACCGCTGGAACATATGCTTCGAAATTCAGTTGACCATGGTATTGAGTCTGCTGAAATACGAAAAGCAGCAGGAAAGCCGGAAGAAGGACGCATCAGCCTGAGAATATCCAGGGAAGGGGGATATGTAATTCTTGATGTTAGTGATGATGGCGGTGGCATTAATGTTGATGCCGTTCGATCGAAAGCTATTGAACGTGGTCTGATGACCGAAGATTCGAGTCTGACTGACAACGATATTATGCAGTTCATATTGAACGCAGGTTTCAGTACCGCAACAAAAGTTACGCAGATTTCAGGCCGGGGGGTCGGAATGGATGTCGTCGTCAGCGAGATCAAATCTCTTGGTGGCTCCATTTCCATCGATTCCACACTGGGTGTGGGTACTGAGTTTACTATTCGAATTCCGTTTACTGTATCCATCAACAGGGCGTTGATGGTTGTTGTCAAAGAGGAAACCTATGCTGTCCCGCTGAATACCATTGAAGGTATTGTCCGGGTGAGTCCTTACGAACTGGAGGCATACTACCAGCCTGATGCGCCCATGTTTGAATATGCCGGGCAACCCTATCATCTGGATTATATGGGCAAGCTGCTGGAAAAATCCGAAGTACCGGATTTTGCAGGGCAGGTTGCGCCATTGCCAGTTCTATTGGCAAGAAGCGGTGACAGCGCTGTGGCAATACAGGTTGACCGGGTTATTGGTTCTCGCGAAGTTGTTGTTAAGACGCTGGGACCACAGTTTAATGGTGTCGGTGGTGTTGCCGGGGCAACTGTATTGGGTGATGGCCGTGTTGTCATCATCCTTGATGTTATGGCCCTGGTGCGAACGCATGAAATTCGAGGTGCCGAATCCGGCTCAGAGTCTCTGGTAGAACCGGAAGCGAAGGTTCGTACAATTATGATAGTTGATGACTCGGTCACGGTTCGTAAAGTTACCAGCAGGCTAATGGAACGGCAGGGATGGGAAGTTGCGACGGCCAAAGACGGGCTGGATGCAGTGAACCAGCTCCAGGATTTTTATCCGGATGTGGTTCTACTGGATATTGAGATGCCGAAAATGGATGGCTTCGAAGTACTGAAAAGAGTCCGTCATGACGAGAGGCTAAAAGATCTGCCCATTATCATGATTACTTCAAGAACCGGTGAAAAACATAAGCAGGAAGCCCTGGAATTGGGCGTCAATCGTTATCTGGGTAAGCCGTTTCAGGAGGCTAATCTGCTGAGCACGATTGAAGAGGTCATCAGCGAAGCCAGTAGTGCGAAACCATAGTGTCGTCACTGCCAACTTATGTTGTCTCGATGCAAAAGCAGGTAATACTGTTGCCACAAGCAGCCGTTGCTGAAATTATACCTTACGAGCCACTGCAAAGGTTAGAAGATACACCAGATTGGTTCCTGGGATTGTTAGGCTGGCGTGGTGTGCAGGTGCCTGTGACCTCTTTTGAAATGCTGACCGTTGAACGCGCGAGCTTCTCACTGGTCAGTGTGTCCTCTGCAAGCCTGGTGGTTGTCAAAGGGCTTAGTAACCAGAATGAATTACCCTATCACGCAATGGTTGCCCAGACAGCGCCTCGTCTGGTGGAATTGGTGGAAGAGATGCTATTTGAGACCGGAGAGACTCCAGAAAAAACGGAAACCGACAGGGTCCGGTTTGAGGATGAAATTATCTCGATTCCCGACCTGGACTATGTCGAAACGGCTATCCTAAAGGTAATGGTTGCCTAGGGAACTTCTGATTAAGTGGATATTTTTGTCAGGGCAAGGAAGAGGCGCACGGAGGAAATTTGTTAACATGTTGTAAGTTAGCAAATTTTGAGTACGACTCTGACGCCGTCATGGCGTAAATAGACCTTAAACAGACGTTCCCTAGGTTTCTGCAGAGAGTCCTCGACATAATGACACTTCAGGTTAGAAATCTCCCCAACGATATTGTAAGAGTGTTAGCAGTACTGCTGGTGCCGTTTCTGCTCTCAGGATCCTTTTTCCGATGCTCACGGGTTGGAAGCCCTTTTCAACGGCGAGTGTGATTTCTGCATCGGTGAAACCACCTTCTGGCCCAATGATGAGGCTGATGGATTTCGCCGGATGCTCTATTTCGCTTATGCACATTTTAGCCGTCGTAGATGCAATCAGCTTTAGGTTTTCACTATCCGTGTACTGATTGGTGCATAGATCGGTGCATAAATCGATGCACAGATAGTCATTGAAGGAGTGTACAGATTCCAGAGCGGGTACCTGAGTACGACCACTCTGTTCACAAGCGGTTACAATGACCTTCTGCCATTGGCTTTCGCGTTTTTGAAGGTGCGCTCTGGAAACGGTGGTGTTGGTAGTCTCCACTGGAACAATTTTGCTGACACCGAGTTCAGTTGCCTTTTGCAGTGCAGTGTTCATTGCATCGCGTTTCAGGATACTTAACCCGAGTGATATCTGAAGAGGAGACTCCCGGTTAACATCAGTGTATTCATGGATGTTGACGGTTACATTGTTACGGTTAATGTCTGAGATTTTTGCTGAATACTCACCACCTTTCCCGTTAAATAGTATGAGCTCATCATCGGCTTTTTTGCGCAGTACGTGGAGCACATGGTGAGCAGAATTCTCGGCAAGGATTATTTCCTGGCCAACTTCAAGATTCCCATCTATAAAGAGCCTGGTGATGTGCACTTTAAAGGCCCAGGTTGCGCCAGATTCTAATTGTTGGCAATGATTGGTTCAGCGTATAGAAGTGTAATCCAGGTGCACCACCATCCAACAGTCTCTGGCAAAGTTTTGTCACCACATCATCTCCGAATGACTTCAGGCTCGCAGGGTCATTTTCGTAGGCTTTTAGATGCTTTGCTATCCATCTCGGAATCTCTGCTCCGCAGTTTGCTGAAAATCGAATCAGACCACGATAATTTGTGATGGGCATAATGCCGGGAACAACTGGAATATCGATGCCTAGCGCTGCACAGGCGTCCTGATACCTGAAATAGGCATCAGCATTATAAAAATACTGCGTGATGGCGCTGTCTGCCCCGGCATCTACCTTCTGCTTGAAGTATAGGAGATCCGATGTTGCATCAGTTGATTCCGGATGAATCTCTGGATAGGCCGCAACTTCTATATGGAAGTGATCACCGGTTTTTTCCCTGATGAAGCTGACTAGCTCACATGCAAATGCCATGTTGCCTGATGTGCCCATGCCGGACGGGATATCGCCACGAAGGGCAACCACCCGTTTGATCCCGGCGTTCTTGTATTCGAGGATGAGTTGCTCGATTTTCTCTGGGCTGTCACCCCCGAAGGAGAGGTGAGGAGCAACTTCACTGCCCGCACTATTGATAGCAAGAACGGCCTGTTTGGTACCGTCCTTGGTCGAACCCCCGGCTCCGTAAGTCACTGAAAAAAAATCAGGATTAAATTCGCAAAGTCGCTTGTGCACCTTCTTTAGTTTCTCTATTGCCTCATCACTTTTTGGTGCTGAAAATTCGAAGCTGAATCGTTTAACAGTTTGAGTAGTCATTGAAGAAGATTTCTACAAGGCCTTGGCCAGGTCGTCGGCTTTGTCTGTCTTCTCCCAGGTAAAGTCTGGTCCAGTGCGGCCAAAGTGCCCGTAGACTGCCGTTTGCCTGTAGATAGGTCGTTTCAGGTTGAGCATGTCAATCAGGCCTTTAGGTCTTAACTCAAAATGTTCACGAACGAGTGCTTCTATTTCAGCTTCAGGAATTTTACCGGTGCCAAATGTATCAATACTGATTGAAGTCGGTTCTGCAACACCAATGGCGTAGGAGATCTGGATTTCACATTTATCTGCAAGACCCGCTGCAACAATGTTTTTTGCAACATATCGCCCTGCATATGCAGCGCTTCTGTCGACCTTGGAAGGGTCCTTGCCGGAAAAGGCTCCACCACCATGCCGGGCCATTCCACCGTAGGTATCAACGATGATCTTTCTGCCCGTTAAGCCGCAATCGCCAACAGGACCGCCAATGACAAAACTCCCAGTCGGATTGATGAAGTATTTTGTATCTGAATGTAGCCAGTTCGCAGGCAGGACGGGTTCGATGATCTCTTTCATCACTGCTTCACGAAGATCTTTAAGAGAAATATCAGGATCGTGCTGGGTTGACAGTACAACAGCCTCGATGCCAATCGGTAAACCATTCTCGTCATACTTGAATGAAATCTGGCTCTTCGCGTCTGGTCGAAGGAACGGCAGTTTTCCACTTTTCCGTACCATTGCCTGTTTTTTTACCAGCAGGTGGGAGTAGGTAATGGGTGCAGGCATGAGAACTTCGGTTTCGTTTGTCGCATAGCCGAACATCAGGCCCTGGTCACCGGCTCCCTGCTCATGGTCTTCAGTCTCATCAACACCCATGGCAATATCAGGTGACTGTTTACCGATTGCATTAATAACCGCGCAGGTCGCTCCATCAAATCCGACTTCGGAACTGTTGTATCCGATTCCCAGTATCACTTCGCGACAGATTTCTTCAAGATCAACCCAGGAACTGGTCGTGATCTCACCGGCAATGATTACCATTCCGGTCTTCACCATGGTTTCACAAGCTACCCTGCCATTGGGATCTTCTGTGAGGATTGCATCGAGAACAGCATCAGATATCTGGTCCGCCATCTTGTCTGGATGACCCTCAGAAACAGATTCAGAGGTAAATGTGGTATTTGCGACCATATTGACTCACTTAGGTGTAAAAGCAGGCAATTCTACCGGCATGGAGTGAACTTGGGTAGCGACCACTTTGATAATCCCTCAAGTTGAAGTGCAATTCGCTTCATAGGGGATGTTTCTCATTGATGATTTCAAACCACTGGGAGAGAATAGCGCCGCAATTTCAACCACAGCTGGTATTTATGAGTTCACCGCAGATTTCCCATAGAGAAAAAGCAAACGCAATCCGCGCGCTGAGTATGGATGCCGTTCAGAAGGCAAAATCCGGCCACCCTGGTGCGCCGATGGGTATGGCGGATATTGCCGAGGTGCTATGGACCGATGTGCTGAAGCACAATCCTGGCAATCCAGAGTGGGACAATAGAGACCGATTCGTGTTATCGAACGGTCATGGTTCGATGTTGCTGTATTCGCTGCTGCATCTCACGGGTTATGACCTCCCCATAGAGGAAATTGAGAGCTTTCGGCAGCTCGGGTCGAAAACACCGGGACATCCCGAGTATGGTTATACGCCCGGTATAGAAACGACAACCGGTCCGTTAGGACAGGGACTGGCAAATGCAGTTGGCATGGCGATAGCTGAGAAGATACTGGCGGCAAGATTCAACCAGACTGATGACGCTGGCAACGATTATGTCATTGTTAATCATCATACCTTTGTCTTTGTTGGCGACGGGTGTCTGATGGAAGGTATATCCCATGAAGTTTCTTCACTGGCCGGTACCCTTAAGCTGGGCAAACTGATCTGTCTTTACGATGACAACGGCATTTCAATTGATGGAGAAGTAAAAGGGTGGTTCACAGACGATACAGCGAAACGCTTCGAGGCTTATGGCTGGCATGTTCTTGACGAAGTGGATGGGCATGATGCAGAAGCGGTTGCCGTGGCCATCAAGTCTGCGAAGGCAGAGGATAATCGACCAACGCTTATTTGTTGTAAAACCCAGATTGGTTTTGGTGCACCGACCAAAGCAGGTACAGCCGCGAGCCATGGTTCACCACTGGGTGATGATGAAATTGAAGGGACGAGAAAGGCATTAGGCTGGCAACTTGAACCATTCAAGGTTTCTGATGAGATTTACGCTGCGTGGGATTGTCGTGTTAAAGGTGCTGAACTGGAGAATGTCTGGCAGCAGCGGTTCACTGAGTATGTCGGAAAATTCCCGACTCTGGCTGCAGAATATGAAAGACAGTTAAGGGGTGGTTTGCCAGGCAACTGGGAAGCAAAGCTTCAGGAACTACTTGAGAAGACCAATGATGAGGCCAGGAATATGGCCTCAAGAAGCGCCTCTGCGGAGGTGATTCGTGAACTGGCAAGACTGTTACCTGAGTTGACGGGTGGTTCGGCAGATCTGTCCATTTCAAATCTTACCCACTGGCCAGAAGCCAGAACCCTTACCGGCGATAATAGTGATGCAAACTATATCAACTATGGCGTTCGTGAATTTGGTATGACCGCCATCTGTAACGGCATTGCGCTTCATGGTGGTTTGATTCCCTTTAGCGGTACATTTCTGATTTTCATGGAATACGCGCGCAATGCCGCAAGGATGGCTGCACTGATGGGAGTCCGCAACATTCTGGTGTACACACATGACTCCATAGGCCAGGGTGAAGATGGTCCAACTCATCAGCCGATAGAGCAACTTGGAAATCTTCGTGCTACACCTAACATGTCAGTGTGGCGTCCCTGCGATGCTGTAGAGACGGTGGTCGCCTGGAAGGCTGCCATAGAAAGACAGGATGGTCCCACTGCTCTGGTTTTTTCCCGTCAAGGCCTCCCGCATCAGCGACGTGAGAACCTGGATGACATCGATAAAGGCGCCTATATCCTGATTGAGCCTTCTGAAACACCAAAGGCGATTATTATTGCTACGGGTTCTGAGGTTGATATTGCCGTCAGAGCGGCTGCAATACTTGGTGAAGATGGCGTGCCGGTCCGCGTTGTATCCATGCCGAGTGCAAGTGCATTCGAGGCACAGGAAGACCAATATAAAGAGCGAGTCCTGCCTGATGGTATCCGCGCCCGGGTCGCTGTAGAAGCTGCTCATGTGGACTACTGGCGCAAGTGGGTCGGTCTCGAAGGAGACGTGGTGGGTCTTTCCACATTTGGTGAATCCGGCCCCGGTGCGGAAGTGCTGGATCACTTTGGCTTTACACCCGAATCGGTGGTGAAGGCTGTTAAAGGAGTGATCTAGGTCGTGGCGTATAAAAGGCTGTCTGACCTTAATATTGAAGGTAAGCGGGTGCTGATACGTGAAGACCTGAATGTCCCGGTTTCTGATGGTCAGGTCACCAGTGATGCGAGAATAGTCGCAGCCATTCCAACCCTTAATTATGCCCTGGGAAAAGGTGCGAAGCTGATGGTGATGTCTCACCTTGGTCGCCCGGAAGAGGGCGTCTCCATTACATCCCAGCTGTCGTTAAGCATGGCGCCGGTCGCCAAAAGAATTGAAGAACTCACTGGGCTCAAAGTACGGTTGTTAACGGACTACTTGAAAGGCATAGAGTGGGGTGATGAAGATATGGTGTTGTTCGAAAATGTCAGGGTTAACGAGGGTGAGAAAAAGAACGACCCGGAACTGGCGAAACGACTTGCAGCACTCTGTGATATTTTTGTGATGGATGCTTTCGGCACTGCGCACAGGGCGCAGGCATCAACAGAAGGGGTAGCCAGGTTCGCCGCCATTGCCTGTGCAGGTCCCTTGCTAGTCAGTGAACTGGATGCTCTCGGTAAGGCTTTGGATCAACCGAAACGACCCATTGTGGCCATTGTCGGTGGCGCGAAGGTTTCAGGCAAACTCGAGGTTCTTGATGCCTTGTCCGATAAGGTAGATAGTCTTATTGTTGGCGGTGGAATTGCAAATACATTTTTGGCGGCCAGTGGTGTAAATGTCGGCAAATCGCTGGTTGAAGTGGATTTGCTGGAGACAGCCAGGAGGTTGCTGGAGAAGGGAATGATTCACATGCCCACGGATGTCGTGATTGCCACAGAGATGAACGAGTCGGCCATGGGGACCGTCAAACAGGTTTCAGAAATCAAAGATACCGAGATGATACTGGATATCGGGCCAGACACCTCTGACATGATTAGCAAGATTATCGCGGATGCCGCGACTATTATCTGGAATGGTCCGATGGGTGTTTTTGAGATCGACCAGTTTTCAGAAGGCACCAGAAAACTGGCACAGGATATTGCCAGCAATCGGGGCTTTTCTCTGGCGGGTGGTGGTGACACACTTGCAGCAATAGATCTCTTTGGTATACAAGAGCAGGTTTCTTATATATCAACGGGCGGTGGCGCCTTCCTTGAATTTATCGAAGGGAAGAAACTGCCCGCGGTTGCGGTACTGGAAGACCGCTTTTAATGACAGTTTTTTAAAGAACAGGGCTAAGGAACTTCTGATTAAGTTGGGTTTTTGTTGGCACCATGAAGAGGCGCGCGGAGAAAATTTGTTAACATGTTGTAAGTTAACAAAATTTAAGTACGACTCTGACGTCGTCTTGGTGTAAATAATGATGCGGTATACCGACCTTGATCAGACCTTCCCGAAACAATGAACAGCAAACTTAGGAGACAATCATGGCACTAGTCAGCATGAGACAGCTATTGGACCACGCGGCGGAAAATAACTACGCCATACCAGCATTCAATGTGAACAATCTTGAGCAGATGCGTGCCATCATGGAGGGGGCAGAGGAAACTAATAGTCCGGTTATCGTTCAGGCATCAGCCGGTGCAAGGAAATATGCCGGGCCTAATTTTCTTCGACATCTTATCCTGGCGGCAATTGAAGAATTTCCAGATATCCCGGTTGTGATGCACCAGGATCATGGAGCTTCACCCGATGTTTGCCAGCGGTCCATTCAATTGGGTTTTTCGTCGGTCATGATGGATGGTTCTCTACTTGAAGACCAGAAAACTCCAGCCAGCTATGAGTACAATATTGACGTCACTAAACGGACGGTCGAAATGGCCCACGCTTGCGGCGTCACAGTTGAGGGCGAACTGGGTTGCCTGGGTTCTCTTGAAACAGGTGAAGCCGGTGAAGAGGACGGAGTTGGTGCTGAAGGCAGCCTAACAATGGATCAGCTGTTGACTGACCCCGAACAGGCGGAAGATTTCGTCAACCAGACTGGCTGTGATGCACTGGCCATTGCCATTGGAACGAGCCATGGCGCCTACAAGTTCTCCCGTCCACCAACAGGTGACATATTGGACATTGATCGAATCAAACAGATACACAAGCGGCTCCCGAACACACATCTTGTCATGCATGGTTCATCCAGTGTGCCCCAGGAATGGTTGGCCGTCATAAATGAATATGGCGGTGAAATTCCTGAAACCTATGGTGTGCCGGTTGAAGAAATTCAGGAAGGTATTAAGCATGGCGTCAGGAAAGTTAATATTGATACAGACCTCCGCCTGGCCTCAACCGGGGCAGTGCGCAGATTCCTCGCCAACAATCCATCTGAATTTGATCCAAGGAAATTCCTGACTGAAACTCTGAATGCCATGAAGGAAATTGTGATTGCAAGGTACGAGTCATTCGGTGCGACCGGAAATGCGTCAAAAATTAAGCCCATGTCACTTGACGCCATGTCGGAGTACTACTTGTCTGCAAAGTAGGATCGACAAGATGCTTAGCCCCGTACAACTTCAAGAGTTGAAGAAAATAGCCGGTGCTGACAATATACTTGATGATCCAGATTCATTTGAAAAGTATGGTCAGGACTGGACAAGGTTCTATAAACCTGCGCCTTCTGCCATAGTTTTTGCGCGAGACCCTGAGCAGCTTCAGAGAATTGTCAGGTTTGCCAATCATGAAACGCTGGCACTGGTACCTTCCGGTGGACGCACAGGAATGAGTGGCGGTGCGATCGCTAGTCAGGGCGAGATCGTCGTCAGCTTCGAAAAGATGAACAGGATCCTCTCCTTTGACGAGGTTGACCAGACAGTGACTGTCGAACCCGGCGTCATCACACAAACACTGCAGGAATATGCTGTTGACAAAGAATTGTATTATCCAGTTGATTTTGCATCTTCGGGCTCAAGCCAGATTGGTGGTAATATCGCCACCAATGCCGGGGGCATAAAAGTATTGCGCTATGGCCTTAGCCGGGACTGGGTCGCTGGTCTGAAAGTCGTAACAGGCGCCGGGGAACAGCTGGAGCTGAATCACTCCCTGGTTAAGAATGCTACCGGGTATGATTTAAGACATCTGTTTATAGGTTCAGAAGGTACGCTTGGTTTTATAGTTGAGGCAACGATCAGACTCACCAGGTTGCCAGATTCTTTAGTCGTGACACTTTTGGCTGTACCTGAAATGACGGACGTCATCTCAATCCTCACAGAGTTCAGGAAAGAAGTGGAGTTGACCGCATTTGAGTTTTTCTCAGACAAGGCTTTGACTCACGTGCTTAGAAGAACAGATCTGGTCAGCCCCTTTGAAGACTCGTCTGATTACTACGTACTTCTTGAATATGAAAATGCTGACAACGCGGCGCAGGAATCCGCGATGCAAGCATTTAAAGCGTGCGTTGCAGCACAGTGGGTGGTGGATGGTGTCGTTGGTTCAAGTCAGCAACAGAATCAGAACCTGTGGCGCTACCGCGAGGCCATTTCGGAGTCGATTACCCCCTATACTCCCTATAAAAATGATATTTCGGTAAGAATTTCACAAGTGCCGGAGTTTCTGAAGATGATTGAACAGTCGGTCGTGGAACAGTATCCGGACTTCGAGATAGTCTGGTTCGGACACATTGGTGACGGCAACCTGCATCTGAATATCCTAAAACCGGAATCCTGGGCGATTGAGGATTTCAGGCGTGAGTGTGAAAGCGTCAGTGAAAGTGTGCTTGGCATCGTTGCCCAATTCAAAGGGAGTATCTCGGCGGAGCATGGAGTTGGACTTTTAAAGCGAGACCAGCTTCACTACTCGCGTTCTGAACACGAAATTGAACTGATGCGTTCATTGAAACGGGTGTTTGATCCAAACGGTATTATGAATCCTGGTAAATTATTACCCGCACCTTCCTGAGGTCCCCCTTGCGCTATTTAGTTGTCTCTGCACTTTTTCTGCTGATTGTCAGCTGTACTTCTGATGAAGAACCTGTGGTCCATATTGAACCTGGGAATACCGAAGCCAGCCAGTTAATTACGTGGCTGGATGATGAATTTACTCATTACCTGGATTTCAGCCCCCTGGCTAAAACCCGCCTCGGGGATAAGAGTGATTACGACAAGCTTGATGACGTGTCGATCGAAATGCTGGATAAGCGGCTTCAATGGCGCAGGGAAAGTGTCAGGCGAATGAGGTCGAAGTTTGATCGTGCCAGCCTGGATGAAGAAGGCAAGCGATCTTTCGATCTATGGGTCTACATGTTGGATCGGGCAGAAGCGGGTGTCGAATTCAGGTACCACAGCTATATTTTTGGTCGTCGTGGTCCTCATACCAGTTTTCCGAGGATTTTTATCAGCTATCACAAGGTGGATGATTTGTCTGATATGCAAGCATATATTTCAAGGCTGGGCCAGGGTGGTCGATATCTGAGGCAATACCTGACTCGCGCGAAACATTCTGCAGAACAGGGAGTTCGCGCCCCTTACTTTGACTACGAGATTGCGCTCAGCCAGATTGAACGCGTGCTTGGGGGTGAACCTTTTACCCGTGATGGCGATTCTGCGCTATGGGCGGATATTTCTACAAAGATATCTGCTCTGGTTGATGCGAAAAAGATCACCAAAGAACAGTCGGAGTTGCTTTTCGAAGGTGCTCGGGTGGCGCTGCTCACCGAAGTGAAGCCCGCATATGATGAAGTGACTGCCTGGCTGAAGGCTGATCTTGAAAATGTGCCTGATGATGCCAGGGGTGTCTGGGCGTTGCCTGATGGCAAGGCCTACTATGACTACTCGCTTGCTCAAAGGACCACGCTGTCACTGACAGCGGATGAGATTCATAAAATTGGCTTGTCCGAAGTAGCACGGATTCGGGCTGAGATGGAACAAATTAAATCCAGGATAGGCTTTGAAGGCTCGCTGCAGGAATTTTTTGCCTATTCCCGGGAAGCCGGGCAGTTTTACTTTGCCAACACGGACGAAGGTCGTAAGGACTATCTTGCTCTCGCGAACACGCTACTCGACGCTATGAATAAGAAGCTGCCAGAGTTTTTCGGCATTTTGCCCAGGGCGCCTTTAGTCGTGAAGAGAGTCGAAGCCTTCCGGGAACAGGCAGGAGCGGCCGCGCATTACTCTCGTGGGACAAAAGACGGGAAACGGCCGGGCGTATTTTATGTCCACCTGGCTGATATGAATGCAGTATCCAAAGTTCGTCTTGAGAACCTGGCCTACCATGAGGGTCTTCCAGGTCACCACATGCAAATCTCCATTCAGCAGGAGCTTGAACGTATTCCGCGTTTTCGCACCTACCACGGTTATACAGCCTATAGTGAGGGCTGGGGATTATATGCTGAGCTGCTAGGTAAAGAGATGGGTTTTTATGGGGACCCTTATGCTGATTTTGGGCGATTGTCCGGAGAGATCTGGCGCGCCATTCGGCTGGTAGTCGATACC
>SMVB01140058.1_pt1 | contig 25097 bp, 22 predicted proteins | sample 2456461 | NCBI WGS metagenome assembly SMVB01 (sample SAMN11095934, study PRJNA526329) | marine sediment metagenome | biome: Marine sediment; feature: Surficial sediment; material: Deep marine sediment; isolation source: Hadal surficial sediment | place: Pacific Ocean | collected 2014-05 | depth...
GAAAAAATCAAAGACAGAGCGGTAGGCGAAAACGCTCGTCGGCTCCGGGTAGTTCGGAAGCCGCGTGAGATCCCGTCCTTCGTGCACCGGCCAAGAGAAGAAAGTCTCTCCGTTGTGATCGCTCCCGAGCGTCATCGGATAGATGAAGCGGGTTCCCGACCGGTTGGGAAACGCGGTGTTGTTCCAGAAGTAATAAGGATGGAACCCATCGGTCGGGTTATAGAGACTAATCGACTCGTCGAGAAACGTCCGTCCGGGATGGAGCGTGAGCCGAACTTCCCACCCCGTGCGAAAGTTCATCTCGATATTGCCGATGACGAGTGATGCGGAACCGTCTGAATGTGCGACACCGACGACGTCGACGGGAGAGAAGCTCGTAACCGTATGCCCTCTCGGGCCGCGGTTCCACTCAATCCCGCCTGACACCCAGGCGCCGCGAAGCGCGATGTGCCCGGGCCGAATCACGCGATTGTGGTAGAACATCTCCTCGCCCCGCCTCTTGTCGTAGACGTATTGAATACGGCCGCCAATCTCCGGGAGCGCCATCAGTTTCAAATATTCGTTCTCGAGAAACCACGCCCGATAAGTACGATCGACTTTCTCCGAGGTCAAGTTGTCCTGCATCGTGTAGGGATAGATGACGGAACCCTCGAGATCGAAGAAATGCGGATTGACGTCGTCCGGCGCCAAGGGATAGGTGGGAATGACGACATCCTCCTCCCACACGCGCACTTGGGCGCTCGCGATAGACACGGAGGAGAGCATGAGCAAAATCAATGCGAGAACGATCATGCAAACACGAATCCTTGAAACGATGCCGGGACATGAAAGCTGGGGCTTCCCGTCGGCGAATAAGCCGAGAACGCGACGTTCTCGTTTGGCGCCGTGGGACCACCCGGCCGCTCGATACGATACACGTTGAACCGCCAGCGATCCCCCTTTTCCGGCGGCAACGCAATCGTCCACGACGACGGCAGCGAGCGGAACCCGTTCCAGGGAAGAAACAGCAGCCCGCTCCAACCGTCTTCACGGTGCAAGACTCGCGTCGAGAGTCCTACAAGCTCCCAGGCCAGGTCTATCTTCTTGTCGGGAGATCCCTGGATCATGCGCACGTCGCAGGTAACGTTGGCAGGGCTCAGCTCGACCTCGGCATAATGCGTCCCCGAGCCATCGAGATCGAGAAAGATCTCCACAACCTCCTCGTCCCAAAGCGGGTCGTCACGGTTTTCCATCGTGTGCCACGGATCGGGGTCGCACACATCGAAACGGAGATACAGGCCACCCAGGGTCTCGGGCGTCCAGAGCGCGCGAAAGCTCGTACGGTAGGCAGCAGGGCCCCAAATAATGCGGTCGGCCTCACGCCAAATCTCGTCCTCACCCGTCAATAAAGAAGCGGATGAGGCGTCAGCCTCAGTGCTTCGAACGAAATATTGTCCTTCAGCCATGGGCGATTCTACACCTCAGCGAAGCGCGCGGAACAAATTGGAGAAGTCGTCCGTCCAGAGAAAATCTTCGAGACGGGTAGCCACGTCCGCGCGTCGCGGCGTCCACAATGATTGGAGCTCCGGGTCAGAGAGAAACTCGCCATTCGTCGTCACCAACATCCAATCGGACACGAAGAGACCTCTTTCCTCGTCCGCGTTGCTTTCGACGAGGACCGCGACGAGATTCATAGCCTCCGCCCGGGCACGAATGACAGGCTTGAGGTCGAAATGAAGATTGGAGACGTGGAACGCGAGAATGCCATCGGGCGCGAGATGCTGTTGGTAAATGGCGAAGGCCTCCTCCGTCAATAAGTGGACGGGGATCGCGTCGCCATTGAAGGCGTCGACGATGAGAATGTCGAGCTCGAGGCTACCGCGCTCGCGAAGCTCACGTTCCAAAAGAAGACGCCCGTCACCCGTCTCGATCACGACCTCGGCCGGTGTGTCTTCGAGATAGTAGAAATATTCGCGCGCGACATCGACGACGTCGGGGTTGATCTCGTAGAAGCGCCACTGGTCTCCGGCTCGACCGAACAGTACGATGCTTCCCGTGCCGAGGCCGAGTACAGCGATATGACGACCCTGTTCAGCCTGTCCGGCTTCACCGTATCGAAGCGCGAGACCCACCCCCGTTTGCCGACCATAATAAAGGATAGGAGTCTGTCGTCGGCCGGGCGCCAAGAATTGGCCGCCATGCGCGATCGGCCCGTTCCACAAATAGCGCCGCCAGTTCTCCGTGTCCCGAGAGTGCTCGTAGACGCGGACGACGCCAAAGAAGCTTCGCCGCATCGTCAGCGCGCCGGCGCTCTGCAAACGGACATAGCTCCCGAGAAACACGACGAGCGCGACGCCCCCGCCCAGCCAATAGAGCCGCTTTTGCCCCGTGAACGCCATCACGGATCCGCCGAGTAGATAGACGGCTGCGAGCCCAACGGGATATTCCCAGTAGCCATCGAAGAGCGCAGGCGCAACGAGGCTCACGAGCACGCCCCCAAGAACCCCGCCGGCGGCAACGTAGAGATAGAAGGAGGTGAGCCGCTCGGTGCGGGGACGACGCCGGGCTAGCTCGCCGTGGCACACCATGCAGCCCGAGAGAAGATTGACAGAATAAACAACGAATTGAACGTACAGATCGGGCTCCGTGTCCTCCACGAGCAACTGGAGCACGCCCAGGAGCGAGCCCACGAAAAGCGGTCCCCAGAGCCAGCGCACGTACCAGCGATCGCGCTCGAAGGACACGATGAAAGACAGGAGATATAGGCTCAGCGGCAACACCCAAAGAAACGGCACCGCCGCGACGTTGCGCGTGAGCTGGTTCGACGTCGCCATGAGCAGAATCGACCCTGTTGCAGAGAGGCCGAGCCAAATGACTCGCTCGAGCAGGTCACCCTCGGCCCAGGTCGCGGCTTCTTTGGTCTCTACCGTTGGTGTCGCGTTTACCCGAGCAGCACGGAGTACGCAGACCATAGCGAAAAGCGCGAAAACCACATAGCCGACCGACCAGGCGCGAAGCTGAAAAGCGACCGTGGTCCATGGCTCGAGCAGGAAGGGATAGCTCCAGAGCCCGAGGAGCGAGCCGAGATTCGAGAGCGCGAAGAGCCGGTAGACGCTCGACCCCTCCGCCTCCGTTGCCGTCCTCGAGACCCAGCGCTGTAAAAGCGGGTTCGTCGCGGACAAAGCCACGAGAGGCAAGCCCAAGCTCGCAGCGAGAAGCCACAGGATCGTCGTCGTGGGATTAGAGGAAGCCGCGTCGACAGGCTCCGCTGGGTAGATAGGCAGAAAGAGGAACGCCGAGACGAGAAGGGCGCCATGCAAGAGCGATTGCCGCCGAGCATCGAGATAGCGGCTCGAAAGATGTGCATAGACATAGCCGGCGAGCAGCACGGCTTGAAAAAACAACAGCGAGACCATCCAAACCGTCGGGCTACCACCGAACCACGGGAGAAGTTTTCGCGCGATGAGCGGCTGGACGACAAAGAGAAGTAAAGCGCTCCAGAAAATGGTGGTCCCGGTGACAATCATCTATAATAGGAAGTTACAACACTTTTGAGGCAAGGCGAGACCCATGGCAAAGAAACGAAAGAAGAAAGTCGCGACGGAAGCGCCGCAAGAGACTGCAGCGCCAGGCAAAAGCGGTAATGCCGGCCGCTGGGTGGCCATCATGCTCTTGGTGCTCGGCAGCGGCGTGTTCTTGTACGCGCTCACGACGGACGGACCGCCCGCGCAAGCGATCGACCACGCCGGCCATACAGCCCCCGCCGTCACGACGCAGCGTGACCCGGGGCAAACCCATCAGTACCGCTATTTCGAGAATCCCGACGCGGCACGTCCCTTCCCGGTAACACTGCCGCCGAGTCAGTTCCAGAATGAGGGCATCAAAAACTCCTATGCCGTCGCAAAGGAGATTCCCGAGGTCCTCGCCCAGCAGCCATGCCTCTGCGGCTGCGACAATACCTCCGACGACCACTCGAGCCTTTTGGACTGCTACATCGACAATCACGCCTCGACCTGCATGATCTGCATGAAGGAAGCCGTCTACGCGAGCAACATGACCGAGGCGGGCGAGTCGGCCGAGTGGATCCGCGACGCGATTTTGAGGAACGAGTACGCCGACACGAATATCGGCAACTAACCTCCACTCCGTCAGACGCGAATGCCGTTGCGTTTTACAAGTAGATCAATTCGGTTCTGATGGGTTAGAGATTTCCGGAGCAGCGGTTCTGGTCGAGGATCCGCAGGAGCCAATCGAGCTCCATTCCCATATGACTGAGTAGCGTACCGGCTTTGTCGTAGTCTTCCTGCTCGGCGGCTTCGACCAACTGTCCCGCCAGCGTCTCCATCCCCTCGGCACCGATCTGGTGTGCGGTCGCGCGAAGCTCTTTGGACACTTCCCCGATGCGGATCGCGCGCTTGCGTTTCGCAGCTGTTTCGATCGCCTTCATGACCGTCGGGATCTGCATCTGAAAGTCCTCGAGAAGCTCTTCCAGCCGATCGGCATCGCCATCGAGGCGTTCGAGGGCGGCGCTCCGGTCGAAGACTTCCATGGATCACCAGATCGGGTTGGGCCGATAACGCGGGCTGGCCCAAGGGCTCGATCCCGTGTCCGCTTCATTGTCGAGGCCTTGAGTCACAACGAGATAATCCAGGATCCGCGCGCGGATATCGGGCTCGAGCTCGACGAGGCCTTGCGTTTCCTGCATCCACGTAAGCGTCGTATCCCATGTTTTGCGGCTCATATGCGAGGAGACGATGATCTCGGCCGTATGACACTGTGTACAGGCGGCCATCACGATGTCGCGTCCTTGCCCCGGCTTCAATATGGTGTCGGAGGAGCCCTCGGCTTGCGCGAGAAGAGCGAGAAGAATCCAAAGCTTCATGAGCTCATCCTACGCGCACCGCAATGCGATGCATGGCGTTATTGAGATAGCCACGAGGATTCCATCCCGGCACGACCATCGGCTGCTGGCGACCCGCATGATCGGTGGCCCGCGCCCACACCTCGTAATAGCCCGGCGTCTCCAAGCGAATTCTTGCCGACCACTGCTGCCATGCAAAGGGATTCTTGGGCGGGCGGAGCTCTGCTTCGATCCAAGTCGCGCCGAAATTGTGACTCACGTGCATCGCGGAGACAGGTCCGTCGCCGCACCACGCGTGGCCGCGGAGCGCGAGAGCCTCGCCCGAGGCAACTTCGATGCCCGTCGAGGGGCGCGTGATCATCGACTTCACCGGCATCGCTTCGATGATCTCCATTGCCTCTTCCGGCACGTCGGCGCCTGGCTCTACCGGGTAACGCGGGACGCGATAGGAGTAGCCGCCCATCTTCGGCCCGTCGTGAACGCGGTCCCGCACCCAGAGCCTCTTGAGCCACTTTCCCGACGCGGAGGCGGGATAGCCCGGCACGACGAGACGGAGTGGGAAGCCGTGTTGCGCGGGCAGCGGCTCGCCATTCATCTCCCAAGCGAGGAGCGTCCACGGGTCGAGCGCCTTCGCGATGGGAATGCCGCGCGAGATAGGCACCGCGTCCGGATTACCGCTCAAATGAAGATCTTCGCCATAATACGCGACGTAGACCGCGCTCCCGTCGATGCCGGCATCCTCCAAGACGTCTTTCAAGCTCACGCCCATATAGCTCGCACAACCCACAGCACCGAGCTTCCACTGGTTCCCCGCTGCCGGAGGCCGGAATCCGGCGCGGCCATTTCCGCCGCACTCTATATGCAGGAGCGCCGTCTTGTTTGTATAGCGCTCTTTCAAATCGCTGAGAGTGAGGTTCAACGACTGACGCACGAAACCATCGACCGTTAGCGACCAGCCGCTGAGATCGCGCGTGGTCGCGCGTTCGGGAACGAGGCCGTTATTACGAATGAAATGCACCGCGTTTCCGGTCACGTCCTCATCGAGAAGGGCAATCGGAGTTTCCGCGTTGATGGGGCGGTCATTCAAAACGGTGAGGCCTTCTTTGCCTTCGATGACCGACCGTTCTCCCTTCTGCGCGAACGGTATTTTCTCCGAGAAGAGCCACGCGGCCGAGGCCGAGCCCACGGTGCGGAGGAACTGCCGTCGGTGTTTTCCGGTCATGCCCACGATTATATCAGCGACCTCACCATGCTAATATCGTGTCATCCCATCCAAATGAACGACTCCGAACCACGCGTCACTATTGTGTCCGCCGGACAGCTCTCGACCTGTCCGCGTATGGTGAAAGTCGCGGACGCACTCCACGCCGAAGGCTACCGCGTGCGCATGGTGATGAATCAGCGCACGGACTGGGCGTCCCAATCTGACAGGCTTCTCGAAGAGGAACGGTCTTGGCTCGACGCCGCAACGATCGACACGCGCCGTTCAGCCGGCGCCGGAATATTCTGGCCGGGAGCTGCGCGCTACCATATCGCGGGGCGCATCACGCACACGCTAGGTGTCGCGCGAGCGAGCGCCTCGCTCAGGCGACGTGCGCTCCTTCGCTCGTCCGAAGCTCTTCTCGAAGCGACGATGTCGAAGCCCACCGACTTTATTTACTTCGGAGGCGGCAGTTATCCTATCGCTCGAGAAGCCGCGCGGCGGATGAGCGTGCCCTACGCCATCGACTTCGAAGATTTCCACCGCGGCGAGCACGGAACCTCCGCCGAGGGACGGTTCCAAAGCGAGCTCACCGCGTCGGTCGAGGCTGAAGCGGCTCGCGACGCCCGCTTCGTATCCATGGGAAGCCCACTCATCTCGGCCTGCTACGAAGAGTGTCTCGGGGTCGGAGGTGTGGTGGTGCACAACGTGTTCCCGCTACCGAGTGAAGCGCCGGCGTTCGAGCTTCCGCGAGGACCACTGAAGCTCTATTGGTTCTCCCAAACGATCGGACCCGGCCGGGGGCTCGAGCAGGCGATGCGCGGCTGCGGCGCCGCGGATATCGAGACGGAGCTTCACCTGCGCGGCCGCATCGACGGGAGCTATCGCGAGGGCCTCGCGTCGCTCGCACGGCAGGTAGCGCCCAAGATGAAGCTCACGATCCACGAACCGAGCCCATCCGCCGGCATGATCGACGCCTGCCGCCCCTTCGACATCGGACTGTCTCTCGAGACGGGCGTGAACCCGAACAACCGCTTGGTCTTGTCCAACAAAGCCTTTACCTACATGCTCGCGGGGCTTACAACGATATACTCCGACACAATCGCCCAGCGCGCCTTTCGCGATGCGCTCGGCGGGCGCCAGCCGCTCTACGCTCTCGACGATACGGCCGCGTTTGCGACGATCTTGAAGACGTGGGACACGGATCGGGCCTCGTTGCTGGTCGCGCAGCAAGATGCCTGGCAATGGGCCAAGCGCCGCTGGCATTGGGAACATGACGACGAGCGCGGCAGAGTCCTGAAACTCTTCGACGAGCATCTTCCCAAGGTGGCTAGATGCGCATAGCCGTCACCGCCGACCCCTACATTCCGGTCCCGCCAGAGCTCTATGGCGGCATCGAGCGCGTCCTCGCTCTATTGGTCGACGGGCTAGTAACAAACGGTGATGACGTCGTCCTGCTCGCTCATCCGGAAAGCCGTACGAAAGCTCGACTCGTCCCTTATGGGGCGCCGCCTCACACCGGGCGATTGGACCGGGCTCGAGAGCTCTTTCAAGTCGGAGCCTGGTTGTGGCGGCATAGCCATGAGCTCGATGTCGTCCACAGCTTTGGGCGATTGGCCGCGCTCCTCCCGATTCTGGCTCAGACTCGACTCGTCAAGATTCAAAGCTACCAGCGCGCGATACCTTGGGCCGGCGTTCGTCACGCCGCCAGCATCGCACGGCAATCTCTGAGTTTCACCGGATGCTCGACGGCCATGTACAACGACCCAATAGCCGGAGAATGGCACACCGTCTACAACTGTGTGGATGTAGGCCGCTACGATTTCGTGCCTCGCGTCCAGGACAAGGCGCCGTTGATGTTCTTGGGTCGTATCGAATCCATCAAAGGGACACACGAGGCCATCCAGATTGCCCTGCAAAGCGGCCGCGACCTCGTCGTGGCCGGCAATCGCGTCGACGAAGACGGAGGCTATTTCGAAGACAAAGTCGAGCCGTTCGTCGACGGTCGACAGATCCGATATGTCGGTCCGGTCGATGATGAAGCGAAAAACACACTGCTCGGACAAGCGGCGGCGTTCCTGATGCCGATAGGATGGGAAGAACCCTTCGGTATCGTCATGGCCGAAGCCCTAGCTTGCGGCACCCCGGTCATCGGTTTCGCCCGTGGCAGTGTGCCAGAGGTCGTCCGCGAGGGCGAAACGGGCTTCGTCGTTCGAAGCGTCGCCGAAGCGGTCGATGCCGTTCAGCGCATTCCGTCTTTGTCGCGCGAGGCGGCGCGACGCGACGCCGAAGAGCGGTTCAGCTCAAAAGCTATACTGCGCAATTATCTCGAGCTGTACGACGCCCAACTCGCGATCGCGCGCGGCGCCCAGTTCGACACAGCCGCCTCCACGGCTTCGATCTTTCCAGCAAAAAAGTGATCGCGGAAGCACGTCGACCGGAAGCCCCATAGCCAGCAAAGCCGCGACGCGCGGGTCTCGAACGCCGACGCGCAGCCTGTTCGGGGGGCTCTTTCGGCGTCATCCATATGGCCTCCAGGCGACCAACCGGACCCTCAGATTTTGTATACATACTTTACGTCGGCTCAGGACTTCAGAATAGACTAGAGCAGTGAATCACCTAACTGCTCTTTTTGGGGTGGTCTTGATCGGGATGTCTCCGATTTGGGTCGTGCTCGCGGGTGTCTCTCCCACCACGGCGACATTTTACCGTTGCGCCTACGCGCTCCCTGCTCTTCTCGTCATCTGGTTTGTCGGGCGCAAGCGCGACAGCCGCTCGCCACGTATGCGCCTCATGGCCTTCGCGAGCGGTCTCATCCTCGCCGCGGATTTGACGATCTGGCACCACAGCATCGAGCTCATCGGCGCAGGCCTGTCCACGGTGCTCGCGAATATCCAAGTGGTCTTCGTCGGTCTACTAGCGTGGCTCTTCCACCGCGAGCGTCCGACGCGCGTGGCGTTTCAAGTGATCCCTGTCATCCTTGTCGGCGTCACCCTCGTCTCGGGATTGGCACAAGACGACGCTTACGGCAAAGCGCCGGTGACAGGCGCGATACTCGCGGCGCTCAGCGGTCTTCTTTACGCAAGTTTCCTTCTCACCTTTCGCGCGTCGAACCGTGCCCTCGCGCCGCCCGCCGGCCCATTACTCGACGCGAGCGCCGGCGGCGCCATCACAGCTCTCGCAGTGGGGCCGCTCTTGCCTGACTTCGACCTGAGCATCACATGGCCGAGCCATGGCTATCTGGTCGCGCTCGCACTCGGCTCCCAGGTGGTAGGCTGGCTCTTCATCACCTATGTGCTCCCACGGCTCGCCGCGCTCGAGACGTCGCTCTTGTTATTGTTGCAGCCGATCTTCGCCGTCGCGGTCGCGGCTCTTTGGCTCGGCGAGAGGATTTCAGCACTGCAAGGATTCGGTATCTTCCTTATCATCGGCGGCGTGGGTTACGTCTCGACGAAGGGGGCGATCAAGGGTCCTCAGGAGAAAGACGACAAATGGATTTCGGAAAACACTATCTCGAGAACGCGGGCTTCGAGCTCGGGCGCCTGAAGCGGCTCGCGGAAGCCGCGATGGACCAAATCCCGGACGATGCAGGATTCCACATGGAGCTCGACGAAGCGTCGAACTCGATCGCGGTGATCCTCCAACACTTGAGCGGCAATATGGTCTCTCGCTGGACCGACTTTCTCACGAGCGACGGCGAGAAACCGGATCGACACCGTGATCGCGAGTTCGTGGCTCAACGCGACCGCACTCGGGACGAGCTCATGGCCCTATGGGAGCGCGGCTGGTCAACGCTCTTCGCTTCTTTCAACGCACTCACGCCCCAAGCACTCGAGCGCAACGTGACGATCCGCGGAGAAGCGCTCACCGTACCCGAGGCCATTCAGCGCCAAGTCGTACACGTCGCCTACCACGTCGGCCAGATCGTCTATCTCGCCCGCCACGCGAGCGCCAAAAGCGGCTGGAAGAGCGTGAGCATACCTAAGGAAAGCTCGGAGAACGCGAAGGGCGGGTACAAAACGCTATAATTCCGGCCATATGAAAAGGCGTCTTTTCGCAGGCGCGCTCGCGCTCGTGGCGGCTTCCGCGTGCTCCGGCCGCCGCGCGCCCACGGCACCGGACCGGCCACCGTCGCGCGTCCAAGAAGGCCTCGCCTCGTGGTACGGGCTCGAGGAAGCCGGCCGCGCTACCGCGAGCGGCGAGCCCATGGCCCCCGAGAAGCTGACAGCCGCGCATAAAAGCCTGGCTTTCGGATCGCTCGTGCGCGTCACCGATCTCGACACCGGGAAACGCGTGGATGTGATCATCAACGATCGAGGCCCTTTCGTCCACGGCCGAATCATCGACTTGTCCTTCGCGGCCGCAAGGGATCTCGGGATCGTCGAGAAAGGCGTCGCCCGCGTCCGGATAGAAGTGATCGGTCTCGCGGGCCCCCTCGCCGAGCGGCGGTGGCGGGTGCAGACAGGCTCTTTCGAAGCCGAAGCGCGCGCACAGGAGCTACTCACGTCGCTACAATCCCAAGGTCAAGGCCCCGTTTTGATCACCGAGTTCGAAAACGAGGGCGTGCTGTACCATCGCGTGTGGGTCGGCTCGTTTCGTGAGCGTGACGGCGCCGAGCGTCTCTTGCGGGAGCTTCAGCTCCAAGGCTTCAGCGGCTTCGTCATCCTCGCCGCCGCTACTACTCCCTAGCCCTTCACCCCCCGACGTGGACAAAGGGACTGAACCGAGCACTGGTCGCATTTCGGGCCGATAGGCCTGCAGACGAGCTGACCGTGAGCGACTAACAACAAATTGACGCGCCCGCGCCACCGCACCGGTACGTGAGGCGTGAGCCGCAGTTCGGTTTTTTCGGGCGTTTTGGTACGGACCCAGTCGAGCCGATTCGAGATGCGATGGACGTGGGTATCAACGGCAATGGTGGGCTTCCCGAAGCAATGGGCGAGCACAAGGTTCGCGCATTTGGGGCCGATCCCAGGAAGCTCCGTGAGGCCTTCCCGTGTCCGGGGTACAACACCGCCCCGCTCCATGATCGCGTCGGACAAGGCGTGGAGCGTCCGCGCCTTTTGACGGTAAAAGCCGGCGCCGTAGAGCAACCGCTCGAGCCTCCGGAGAGGCAGCTGACGGAGCTCTTCCGGCGTGGTCGCCTCAGCAAAGATTTTCGCGCAGACCTGCGTCGTTTGTTCGTCCCGAACGCGCTGGCTCACCAGGCAGCTCACGAGCTCGAGAAAAGGCGTCCGGTTCGTGGAGAACGGACCACCGTAGACAGGTGCGCCGCGATAGCGACCCTTGCGCGTCTCGCTCGCAAGCTTCTGCAAAACGGCAACGATGCGCGTTTCGCGAGCGGACCGGCTCCGGATCATAGAATCCCAGATAGTACCCGATAAGCATTGGAACCTGGCGCCAATCGAGCCCCAAGAGGGGTGCCACTAGAAAGATCGAGCTCTGGTTTTTTCAGGGTCAGGGAAAAAAGGGCACACCCGCATTCTTCTACCTCTTGTTCTTCAAGAGAGAAGATGTCGGCGATTACCGCCTGTACCATCCCATGATCGATGGGCCGGTCCTCGTCGAGGGGTCGAATTCCTCAACGCTACCAACAACATGCTCGCGGTGGAGACGCTCGAAGAGACGAGCTCGAGGTTCTATACGACGCTCGAGGTCACGGTCGAAGTCAGGATCCCGAGGGAAAGCTGGCGCACACGAACGTACGGTCTAGCTTTATCGAGCTGACTCCGGCACATGTGGCACCTCGAACGGTTGAGAAGCCTCGGCTACATCCAGTAGCAGTAGCAGCCCACCCTTGACCCTCGTTGGACAAACGCATTTAATACACTGCGCTCCAGGAGGGGTCCCATGCGTCTTCGTATCTTTCTTGCTCTCTTTCTTGCGCTACCGGTGCTCGCCGGCGCGCAATCGAGTCCACCCATCGATCCCGAGGCGGCGACGGAAGCCTATCTGGCTTCCGTTTCGGACGCGGATCGCGAGCGTTCCGACGCCTATTTCGAGGGCGGCTACTGGCTGCAACTCATCGCATTCCTGTACGGGCTTGGCGTCGCTTGGATCTTGCTGGCGAGTCGCCTCTCGGCGCGCATGCGCGATTGGGCAGAAAGACGAAGGGGGAGGGGCTTCCTCGGCAGCGTTTTATATCTCCTACCCTATTTTGTCGTCAGCTTCGTGCTCGGCTTTCCGCTCTCTTTTTATCGGGGGTTCATCCGAGAGCACCAATACGACCTCGCGACACAAACGTTCGGTCCGTGGATGCGCGATCAGCTCGTCGCTCTCGGCGTCGGCTCCCTGATGGGCGGCCTCGCGCTCGCCGCGCTCTATATCGCGATCCGCAAGACGGGACGGCGCTGGTGGATCTACGGAACCCTTGGAGGCGTCGCGTTCCTTTCGTTCATGATGCTCATCGGCCCCGTTTTCATCACACCGCTCTTCAATACGTTCACGGTGCTCGAAGACCCGGTCGTGAGAGACCCGATCTTGAGCATGGCCCGCGCGAACGGTGTCCCGGCGACCGACGTCTATCAATTCGATGCGTCACGCCAGTCGAATCGGATCAGCGCGAACGTCAGCGGGTTCCTTTCGACGATGCGCATCTCGTTGAACGACAACTTGCTCGACCGCTGCACCGAGGCGGAGATCCAAGCCGTCATGGGACACGAGATCGGGCACTACGCGCTCACGCATGTATGGGAGAACATCCTTTTCTTTGGGCTCGTGATGGCGGGCGGTTTCGCCTTCGTCAACAGTTTTTTCGAAAGGGTTCGAGCGCGCTTCGGGGGACGTTTCGGGATCCAGGATATCGGCGACATAGCGGGGCTACCGCTGATCGGCGTGCTCTTTTCCTCCTATATGTTCCTGATGACCCCGATTACGAACAGCTACATTCGCACGAACGAAGCGGAGGCCGATATCTTTGGGCTCAACGCGGCCGGCGAGCCCGACGGATTCGCCACAGTGGCGCTCAAGCTCGGCCAATACCGAAAGTTGAGCCCGGGCCCCATCGAAGAAATGATCTTTTTCGATCACCCGAGCGGCCGCTCGCGCATTCTCATGGCGATGACGTGGAAAGCGGAGCAAGCGCAAAAACAAGGCGCTACTCCCGAGCATGAGGAGCTCGACCCCGAGCCGGAGCAACCGTCAGAACGGGAGGCAACGCAACACCCTCATCCGACTGTTTCGACAAAGTAACCCTCAGCCCAAGATCTCCCTTCGCCTGCGCTGAAGGCGGGCCGGGCAGTTTCTCGCCGTCCCGCGGTTGCTTCTCCCTGCGCGCAAGTGTTCATTTCTTCCTGTCTCCCCGAGTAGAGCGGCCAGGTCAAGCACGGTCAGGGCAAAGTTGCAGTGAGCCGACCCGCGTCACGTACGGCCACCATTCGTGCGGGGAGCGCAGAGCTATTCGGCGTAGGCACCCGGTCGGACCTCTCGCATCTTGGCCCAGCGGACCCCAAGATGTGAAAACTCCGGATACCGCTGTCGATACCGACGCCACAGCCTCCGGAGCAGCTTGGCCTTGCCACGGTTTGGGAGAAACTCCTCCACGCCGCTGTCCAGGCCGATGCGGATCCCACCCACATCCGCGGTTGGGCCGTGCGGGCCTTCCGCGAAATCTAGGATCACCTCGCGGGGCTCGTCTTGGTCGATGTAGTACAGGTCGAAGACCGCGTAGCACCCGTCCACGCCGTGCAAGTTGTCTTCGCGCAGGGTTTCGAAGAGACCCTCCCAGGCGACCGGCTGGCCTAGCTGCCAATCGGACCAGTCCCAGTCGGTGCGCCTCACTCCTGCTCGGTTTTCCTTTCCCCGCTCCGTCAGCTATCTCTCGGCGAGCGCATCGAGTACCTGGCCGTTGATCGCTCCTTCGAGTCCGGCGAGAGCGGGTGTGGTGACTGTATCCACGATCCCACCTTCGCCATAGTAGAGGTAGCCGCAATCGATCCCGAGTCGTAGATCGGATGCCGGCTCGCCCGTTGGGATCGTGCTTCCCGACACATCAACGCGGACTGGCTGCGCCGTGAGAACCACCTCGCGGTCGCCACCGCAGCATGGCTCGTGACGAGACACGCGGCACAGCAGCCCAGTGTCGCCTACGTCAGCAATCACAAATGAGGGCTCGGGCGATAGCAGCATGGCCGTATCGATCTGAAAGGACATGGCTCCACCATAGTGTGTGGCCGTCTAGACGGTCAACTGCTAACTTGGTGACGAAGCCCAATTCGACAATCGAATATCGGAAATATACCGTTCGGAAGTACGCATCCGACCTGAGAAAATCCATAGCCTTCTACACGGAGTCTGCCGCGGGATGCGCCACCATGCTACGCCGCCGGTGGCCTCACTCATGTGACGCGTTCCTCCGGCGCTGATGATGTTTGGATGACGTGATCTGAGCGCCGAGCCAACGCAGGTAGGGCTATACTGTGCCACCCCACGCTACGATTGGAGGCGTCATGATGCGGCCTACGAGGTTATTGCCGTGCGTACTGCTCGCGCTTGCGAGCTGCGCTCCCGAGAGCGAGCCCCAGTCAGGTTCCGAACCCATTGGAGCAGCGAAGACAGCCGCCTTGAAGCTCTACGTCTTCGATTGTGGTCGCGTCCGCTTCGATGACGAGCAGCTCGACGCCTTCGACTTCGGACTCACCAGCGAGGAGACCGACGTGCGCGTGCTCATCGCGTCCTGCTATGTGGTCGAGCACGAGCGAGGCCTTCTTTTGTGGGATGGTGGACTTCCGCTGGCGACCGCCGACACCGAGGGCTGGCAGGATGCGGATGGAAAGGAGCTGCGTCTCGACCGCAGGCTCGGCGATCAGCTCGCCGAAATCGGCCTCGATTTCACCGCCTTCGACTACGTTGCCTTCTCGCACATGCACTATGACCATGTCGGCGTCGCGAACGAAGTCGAAGGTGCCACGCTCCTGATCCAGGGGCCGGAATACGAGGCCGCCTTCGCCGACGAGATAACCGTCTACGGGTACAGACCCGCACTCTACGAACGATTGCGCAACGCCGAGAGACAGATCCTCGACGGCGAGCACGACGTTTTCGGAGATGGTCGCGTTCGGATTATCCCCGCGCCGGGCCACACGCCAGGCCATCAAATGCTGTTCGTTGACCTTGCGGAGACTGGCCCCGTCCTGCTCTCCGGCGACCTCTATCACTTCCAGTTCAATCGAGACAATCGGCGTGTTCCCTCGATCAACGTCGATGCCGAAATGACCCTGGCCTCCATGGATCGGATCGAAAAGTTTGTGGAGGAGAGTGGCGCCGAGCTCTGGATCCAGCATGAGCTCAAACGCTTCGAGAAGATCGAGCAGGCTCCGGCTTACAACCAGTGAATCGTGAGCGAGGGGGAAACGCCAGAAATGACCGGTCAGAGAGTTCTATCTAGGTCTTTTGTCTTGGTGGCGATCGCCTATGGACTTGGCTGGGCGGCCGGGAATCAGGAGGAGCTGACATCCACAACTCCCGACGAACTATCTTGGTCGGAACTCCCAGATGGACGTGGGACGGCCTCGGTGTCTCGAGGGTTCGGAATGTGTTTTCGCCATCCACCAGCACGACGCGTTTGACCGGTTCATCGCCGAATGAGGGCGCGGCATCATACCCAGAGGCTCGAGCAAAGCACTTCGAAGACCAGGCAATGAACATGAACAAGAGTACTTTTGCCACTACCGTCGTTCTTAGTATTCTGACGATCGTCCCACCGATGGCTTCGGCGCAGCAACGCTGGCCGAACATGCCTGAGATTACGACGGAAATTCGCAAGGAGCGCAGCGTGTTCGTGCCCATGCGAGATGGCGTGAGGCTGTCCACAGACCTTTACTTCCCAGTAGGTGTCGAGGGCAAGGTTCCCGTCATCCTGGTCCGGACGCCTTACGGCAAGGAAGGTACGTACCCGTATGGCGGCATGATTCCGCTTCTGGTGCAGCAGGGATACATTGTCGCGATTCAGGATGCACGCGGCCGATACGAATCCGAAGGCCGATATCGTGTTCGCTATTCCGACCGGAAAGATGGTTACGACACCATTGATTGGCTAATCCATCAGCCGTGGTCGGACGGTCAGGTCGCCACGTTCGGTTGTTCCTACCTGGGAGAGACGCAGATAACCCTCGCCGCTGAAAAACATCCCAATCACGTTGCGATGATGCCGATGGCGTCGGGTGCGGCGTATAACGACGCCGGACGCCCGTTCACGTCTTTTGACGGCGGCGTCCTCGAGCTGGCACAAACGGCAGGCTGGTTCATGAGCTCGGGCAGCACCGTCTTTCACGGACCACCCGCATGGCTCGATCGGCAGGAGTGGTTTCAGTCAGAGCAGGCGAACATGTTCAACACGGGGTACGAGTCGCCAAGATCCCTGTCCGACTTTTTCTGGAAGTCGTGTTGTATGTCTCATCCGACGCGAAAGATACAGATTTCACCGCGAAGCTCGTCGACGTATATCCGGACGGGAGCGCATTCAACTTGCAGGAAGGTGCCAAGCGCATGCGATTCCGGGAAGATCTGCGGCGCAAGGTGTGGATGGAGGACGGCGAGGTTTATGAGATCCACCTCGATTTGCACGCGACCAGCAACTATTTCGACAAAGGCCATCGGGTTCGGCTCGAGGTGTCGAGCTCCAATTTTCCGCGTTGGAGCCGCAATTTGAATACTGGCGGCAACAATTACGACGAGAGCGAGGGAAGACCGGCCAACAACACGGTCCATCACTCAGCAGAGCAACCGTCGCACCTCATTTTACCCGTCGTAAACGACTGATAAAGGGACTACGTAGCGAGCGTAGGGACGTCGTATCGCACGATATCCGGGTCGTGTGTGACGAGGGTCAGGCCATCGACGAGACACTGCGCGATGAGCAATCGGTCGAAAGGATCCCGGTGGTGCAGCGGAAGCTCAGAAACCTTGAACGCATGCTCGATCGTCATATCCAAGCGTTGGAAGGGTTCCGCTTCCAGAACTGCGGGAAGATCGTCGGGAACCTCCAGTTTTCCAAGCGCCTTCTTGATGACAATCTCCCACACGCTCACGGAGCTTACGTAAACAAGCCCTTCGGGATCGGCAATGGCTTTTCTCGCAGCCGGCTTCAGATCTTCAGCGTCGGCCAACCACCAAAGAAGCGCGTGAGTATCGAGCAGAAGGTTCACGTGGACTTCGCACCGAGCGCCTCGGCAAGATCCTCGGGAAGCTCGTCGAAGTCCGGAGCGATACGGATTTTCCCCTTCAGCGCGCCGGGCTTTCGCGGTTGCTCGGCCTTTTTGTAGGCGCGGAGTACGGCCACGGGCCGGCCCGCGCGGCAGATAACGATTTCCTCACCCTGCGAAGCTTTGTCAATGAGCTCGGAAAGACTCGATTTTGCTTCGGAGACCGTATTCACTACCATATTGTTTGCATTTTTAGGACCAGATCTGGTCTGGTCTGATACTTAGACTACTAGAATGGGTCCACCGATGCAACAGCTTTATTACATTGCATGGATAGAGTGGACTAGATCGCGTCGCTCACACTAGCGAGGTTGAACGCGCGCACCTTGAGGGCGGGAACGACGATCGGGGCCCCGACCGAGCTGTTCTCGCCCGCGGCCACCCGGACGGGCTCCCCCATCATCTCGATGCTGTTGAGGAGATCCGCCAGCGAATGGTTGAACCGGAAGTTGTTCACCGGGCGGCTGATTTTCCCGCCCTCGATCAAGAAGGTGCCGTCGCGAGTCAAGCCGGTATAGGCGATGCGTCGAGGATCGAGGCCTCGGATGTACCAGAAACGCGTGATGAGGACTCCGCGTTCGGTCGACGCGATCATTTCTTCCACGGAGTCGCTCCCGCCAGACATCAGAAGGTTTGCGGGTTCGGGTCGCGGGACGGTTTCCTGTCGGTCGGCCCAGAACCGGGAATAGGCGAGGTTTTCGAGCACACCGTCCTGTACCCACGTTTCGGGAGCTCGCGCCACGCCGTCATTGGCGAAAGGTGCCGTCTCTGCGTCCGGAGCACCAGGGTCGCTCACGAGGGTCACGCGAGAGTCGAAGAGCCGCTCCCCGATGCGCGTCCCGCCATCCGGATTGGCGAAGAACGAACGTCCCTCGTCCGCAGAGCGCGCGTCGAACGTGTTGCGCATGCGCAGCATCAACATCCCGACAGCGGTCGGCTCGAGAACGACGTCGTAGCTGCCCGCATCCAAGCCGGTCTTGCCTCTCCAGTCTTGACACTTGCGTGTCGCGGCGCTCGCGATGCGCTCCGTTTCGATCCGGGTCCAGTCCGCCGCCTCGTCGCCGGCCCAGCCCGATGTCGAGCCGTCCGGCGCGCGCACGGTGAGCGTGGACGCCACGCCGGTGGCCGCTTGATAGGCGAACAACCCATTCGATGTCGCCACCGCAGTCGAGCCGGCTCGAACATCGATGTAGCCGGACGCGACGTTTCCGGACGCGCTCGCACGTTCTATGCCCTGCGCAGCCGCTTCGGCCAACGCATCCGGAGTAACGTCCGCGGTCGAGCCGTAATAGCCCTCGACCTGCACATAGCTCTGCTGTTCGAGCTCGCTCAGATATTCCGGGTCCTCGGGCGCGAGTCGCGCAAGAGATTCCGAACGCTCGACCGCTGCCTTCAGCGCCGCTTCGTCCAGGAGGTTGGTCGTCACGGAGGCGACGCGCTTTCCGAAGACGCTCAGGATCGTCACCGAGACGTCGGCACTTCCTCCCGCCGTCGTGATGCGGTTGTCGGCGCTACGGATGAATCGGCGTCGTCCCGACGTCAGGCTCACGCGAGCGTTGTCCGCGGTGGACAAGCCCAGGATCGTTTCTGTGAGCGCCCGCGCATCGTCTCGCGATAGCCCCGTTCCGGCGTTCGAGCTCTTCCCCTGCATGGTTCAACCCCTAGGCTGTGTTGATGATTGTGGCGTCGCGAAAAAGAGCCGTCGGACACCCGTGCGAGACGGCGTTGGCCTGACCGGGTTGCCCCTTTGCATCGCCGAACGTCGCTCCGAGCCTGTATGTCTGCGCTCCACCGAGAACGGCGAGTGAGTTCCAGAAATCCGGCGTGCGCATCACGTAAGCCACGTCTCGGAGCATGCGGTGCCGCTTTCCGTTTTTGATCTCCCAAAAGGCTTGCCCGCCAAACTGAGCGTTGTACCTTTGCTGGTCGATTGAGTAAGAGCCACGGCCCTGGATCAAGATCCCCCGATCCGTTTGCGCAATCACAGCCTCCTCGTCGAGGTCCTCCTCCCCCGGCATGAGACTGACATTGGGCATACGTTGGAACGGGATGCTCGACCAGTTCTGGCCGTAAGCACATCCCTGGCTGCGCGTCATCCCGGTGATGTCCGAGATCCATGCCGCTTGCTCGCGCGTGGTCTGGTAGTTGACGAAAATGCCGTTCTCGATGATCGGCCACTCGAACGCAGGCACGCCCTCATCGTCCCAGCCACAAGTGGCGCAGCCACCCTCCTCGGTGCGGTTCCCCATGAACGTCATGAAGTCGGGGCCGAGCCGGGTCTTGTTGAGAACGTCCTCGGGCGGCGCGAGAAACGACGTGCCCGCGTAGTTTGCTTCGTAGCCCAAGACACGATCGAGCTCGGTTGGATGCGCGATCGATTCGTGAATCGTCAGCCAAAGGTTCGACGGATCGAGCACGAGATCCCACGTCCCCGGCTCGACTGGGGTCGCCGACAACTTCATCGCCGCCTCTTCACCGAGCGGACCCGCGAGTCCGCGTAGATTCAACCCAGTCACGTATTCCCATCCGCGTCCGGCCGGAGCAACATCCAGCGCACGCGTTTGAAAGTCCGACCGGTCCGACGACACGGCCGTCAGCCTGAGCGACGGGTTGATGCGCAGGAACGTTTGCTGGATGACCGAGCCCTCGCTCGTCGCAACTAGGCGACGTTCTTTGACCGCCATGATGCTGCCGGTGACGAACTGGACGCCGTTGACGGTCATGGCCTCCGCACTCGCGGCGAAGAGCAGGTCGGCCTTCTCTTCGAGCGGCACGTCGAACGGATCGATCTCATGCGGTGTGGTCCATTCCGCGTTGGGATAGACGTCGACCGGTGCCAGCTCCGTTTTCTGAGGAGCGATGCGGTCATTGGCGGCCGCGATGGCGGTTGCTTCGCGCGCGGCACGGGCCACCGCTTCGTTCGTCAGCTCCCGCGTACCGCTGAAACCCCAAGAACCTCCGACCAACGTGCGGATGCCGATCCCGTAGGACTCGGTGAAGTTCACTCCGGTGATTTGCTGCTCGCGCGTACGGACCGACTCGAACCAATGGCGAGAGACACGAACGTCCGCGTAGGTCGCACCCGCCTTCATGGCTTCGTCGAGAGCCAAGAGCGCGAGCTCGCGCTCGAAGGGATCGCCCACGCTGACGAGGGGATCGCTCGCGCATCCAAAACCGCCCGCCGAAAGCGCGAGCCCGAGTGCTCCAGTCTTCAGGAACTGACGACGCGATGGATGTTCTACGGCACTCATCTCTGCCTCCTCGCCCCTTGTCGGGCGTCACGAGGGAGAGATTCTATACGAACCGAGAACCTTTTCCATAAGAGGGTTGATCTGGAGACGCGCGCAGGTAGCGTAAAAAAATACGGCTGTACTGCTTTCAGCGATCCCGTCGCTGGATTCCGACCATCCGGCAAAACACAATACCGCTAATCGGCGAGATACCCAGTGCGCTCGTGCCGCGGTCGGGGTGCCGGTTTCACACACGGTGTGCGTTCGCGCGCGAACGCTGTCGAAGCGAGACGCCGCGGTGGCGCGCCGCGCCGGCCGAGGCCCAGGCTCGATCCACGACGCCCACATCGGTCGACGATGACCACTTCGTGGCCTGTCACTTCGCCGATGACCTGAACCCGTAGCGATCGGGCGCCTTCGCCCAACAAGCGTTCCGGTCAATTCTAAATTTACCCGTGCGGCACCACTTTTACGAATGAAGTAGCATGAGGTGTGCGCGAACGCTCGGAATAGCACTCACGAGTGTTGGTCGGAGGCACGTTTCTCGTCACCCCCCCGATCCGGCCGTGCGTTGAGGCTGGAACCATCACCGCAGCGAGGAGGCACAAGTGCCACGTACAGTCAGAGATCTCATGCCCACGGATCTCGAATTTCAAATGTTGTTCTCGATGAGCTCGCCGATATCCTTATCGAGGAGGGCGCGGACGTTTTAAAGCTCACGATCGGAGTAACCGAGCTACCCATGCCCGACGCCGTACTGGAGCACATGGTAAGTAAGCTCCACGATCCGGGGTTTGTTCGGCGCGTATACCCTGAAGGACTTCCCGAGCTACGTGAAGCCATCTCGGGGTTTTACAACCGGCGCTATGGCGCTGGGGTGACGGCGGCAAACGTGATCGTCAATACCGGTAGCTCTCCCATTTTCCGCAACCTGTTTCAACTGCTGTCGGGACCGGAATACGAGATCATGGTTCCACGCCCTTACTATGCGTTATATCTGTATTGCGCAACGTTGGCAGGTGCGAAGGTCGAGTTTTACGACATCGACGTCGACACCAAGCGCGTCGACATGGATTCGTTCCGGCGGAATTTCTCACCGGAGCGCTCGTCCTTGGTGGTCATCAACTCACCTGGAAACCCACTCGGAAACATCGTTACGCTCGACGAGATGCGCGAGATCTACGAGATCGTCGATCGTCAAGCCTATGTTTTGAACGACGAGATTTATAACAACACCCAGTTCTATCAGGAGTTCCGGACGCCGCTCGAGGCCCTTCCGGAGTATAAAGACATCACGATCGTTACAAACAGCTTTTCCAAGGGCTATCGTATGTATACGAAGCGGGTTGGCTTCGCGATCCTGCCCGAAGAGCTACAGATCAATCTACGCGTCATTCAGCAGCACACGCTGTTGTGCACCGACCCTTGTTATCAATCCGGAATGATCGAGGCTCTGTGTGACGAAGAGAGCGTGGAGGAGCTTAACCGCACGTACAGGTCTCGCGCTGAATACACGACGCAGCGTCTTGCGGGCACCGGATGTACGCCGGTTGCGGCCGAAGGTGGTTTTTACGCCATGCTGCGGTGTGGGCAGTGGAACGCTGACCACGGCTTTGAGTCCTCGAAGGAGCTTGCGCGCAACATCCTGGAAAGCGTCCACGTCGCCGTGGTGCCCGGAACCGATTTCGGCGTGCCCGACGACTTGCGTCTTGCCTTCTGTCACGATCGTTACAACGAGGGGATCGATCGATTGCGCGACTACTTCACGTCGACTGCCGGTGCGCGATCCTCGGCCGAGCGTGTCGCGGCGACCGCGAGGGCGGAAGCGTGACAGGCGAGCTTGCCGATCCCATCGCGACGATTCGCGATGATGTCACCGCGAAAACGCGTTGACTGGCGATGTTGCGAAGTGGCTGGTGGAAGTAGGCGGGGAACCGCTGCTGGAGCGCGCGCTACGGGCGCTTGCCTCACAAGGAGTCACCGAAGCCATAGTCGTCGTCGGCTATATGTGCGACGTCGTGTCCGTTCGGATTTACCAAGTTTGCTGATCAACCACATGGTCGGTCGCCGCTCGTTTTGTCCGGACTTTGTCCGTCTTGCTGGCCGGATAAAGGTCGATTCCGCTTCTCCGGAGGCTTGCAATCCAAGCGAATGGAAGTAAACCAAAACGGACCACAAGCGACCATTAGAGACCACATGCTCACGCGTGCCCTGAAAAGTCTGGGCGCTCGACCTCGACCTCCCTTCTCACATAATTAATCGCCAAACCGAAGTCGATGATCTTAAGTCGCCTCTAGGACTGAGCGCTCCCTGACGAATCAGCTTCACCTGACGGATGATAGTATGTGGTCCGCGATTATCATTAGAATACGACTAAGTTGTTCTTATCGCCACGTACTCTCGTTTCCAGGGAGCTTGCCATGACTATCTTTCGTTCATCCTTGGCGCGTCGGGTTTTGCCGATCGCGGCCATCGTTCCTTTTCTCACCGTCAGCTCAGCGGGCGCCGCGCGAGCGGGAGCCATCCAGGATCAGGCCCTGCATCCGATGACGTTTCTCGACGTACAAATGTTTGCTCGGCCGGGTTCGTGGACGCCCAGCCCCGACAAGGCGTGGATGCTATACACAGTGAGGTCCACTGACTGGGAAGAAGGTGAATACCATAGTGACATCCATCTCGTGTCCATGCAGCAGGGAGTTTCCTCGAGTCGTCAGATGACGTTTACGCCCAAAAAGGACGAGACATCGCCTCAATGGGCGCGCGACGGAAGCTTCTTCGTGTTCGCGTCGAACCGTGACGCCCCTGGTGACAAAAAACAAGACCAGCTATATCTGATGCGGCCCGACGGCGGCGAGGGGCGCCAGTTGACCGACACGAAAGACGGTGTTGCTGATTTCGCTTTCAGCCTCGACGGAGGCTGGCTAGCATACCGGAGCGGAGAGCCGGCACAGCAGCGGCTCTATCGCCTCCCCGTCGACGATCTCTTCTCGGCGGAGCCCGAGCCGCTGACGGACGATGCCTCCGGCGTCCAAGATTGGCAATGGGCCCCAGACAGTCAGAGTATTTATTTCATCCGTGCCGATGCCTACGACGCCGATGAAGCCGAACGCCGCAAGAAAGGATTCACGGTAGACGTCAAAAACATGGAAACGCCCATGAACAACCTTTGGCGACTCATATTGGATCCACGCGAAACGGAGCAGCTCACGAGCGATCCTGCCGTCAGTGTTTCTTCTTTCGAGGTCTCCAAAAACGGAAGGTGGGTGACATTCACCGGAGGATCCGCCGAGCGGTATGAGCGCAACATCACCGCCCAACGGCTCTACGCGGACCCGTTTCTTTTGGAGGTTGCAACCGGTCACGTCGAGCGTCTCGCGGAGAATTATGAAGTCGCCGAGAGCGGGCTCTCCATATCGCCGGACGGGCGTTTCATCGTGTTCTCTTCCCCGGACGATAGGACGCGCTACACGATGACGGAGAACCGCATCTACATCCGGCCGGTGGCGAACCGCGGTGAGCCCTTCCGAAAACTCGGCGAGGCCTTCGACGGAAGCCTCAGAGTCGGGGTCTGGTCGGATGACGAAAACACGTTGTACTTCAACGCCGGCGTCAGCGTGACGACGCAGCTCCACGCGCTCGACATCCAAACCGGCGAGGTCCGACAAGTCACCGACGAGCGCGCCGTTTTGAACGTGAGCCGCGACAACGACTCGGGCGCGATCCTCATCGGCTACTCCGATCCGAAGACACCACCGACCGTTTTCACCACGGCGCGGATCGAGGACGTCGCGGACCGGTCCGCCTGGATCCGACTCGTGGACGCCAACCCTCAGGTTCGCGACATGGCATTGGGCGAGGAAGTGGAGATCGAGTGGCGTTCCACCGACGGGAAGATGGCCGGCGGCATTCTCGTCAAACCCGTCGGCTATCGAGAAGGAACGCGCTATCCCCTGATCGTCGCTATCCACGGCGGTCCGGCCTCTGCCGACGTGTTGCGCTTCAACGGAGGCTACGGCGCGCAGGTCTATGCCGGTGCGGGCTACGCCGTCCTCAAGCCGAACTACCGCGGCTCGAGGAACTACGGTAATGCGCACCGGACCGACATCGTCGGTGACTACTTCACGCTCGGCTTCGACGACATCATGACGGGCGTCGACCATCTCATCGAAGAGGGCATCGTCGACGCGGATCGCATGGGTGCTCTCGGTTGGAGCGCCGGTGGTCACTGGTCGAACTGGATACTCACGCATACCGACCGTTTCAAGGCGATAAGCTCCGGAGCCGGGACGATGAACTGGATCTCGATGTACGCGCAAAGCGACGTACAACGAAACCGTCAGTTCTATATCGGTGATGACTTCCTCTATGACAACTTCGAGCCTTATTGGAACCAATCGCCGTTGAAATACATCAAGAACGCGAAGACACCGACGATGGTCCACGTCGTCGAGGGAGACCCGCGGGTGCCGAGCCCTCAATCGGTGGAGCTGCACATGGCGCTCAAGAAGCTCGGCGTGCCGACGGAGCTCTTCATGTATCCGGGGCGAAGTCACGGCATCCCGGATCCGCGCAACCGCCTCGTCAAAGCTGTCAGTGAGATGGCGTGGATGGATCACTACGTCCGC
>SMVB01397517.1_pt1 | contig 25079 bp, 23 predicted proteins | sample 2456461 | NCBI WGS metagenome assembly SMVB01 (sample SAMN11095934, study PRJNA526329) | marine sediment metagenome | biome: Marine sediment; feature: Surficial sediment; material: Deep marine sediment; isolation source: Hadal surficial sediment | place: Pacific Ocean | collected 2014-05 | depth...
CCGATAGGACTCCACTCTCCTACTGCAATAAAATCTACCCAACCATCATTATCGAAATCAGTTGCTATTATCTGATTAATAATACCAAAATCGATTAATTGAGGGGCTATCTCTTTTGTGACATTTGTAAAACTTCCTGAATCATTACGCAAAATAAATGACCTTGCCGCCATTGGATAGTTCTGGGGAATAATACGGTTTCCAATAAGCAAATCCAAATCACCATCATTGTCATAATCAATAACAGCGACAGATTTTCCGCTTTCAGCAAGGGCGTTAATCGTCTTATCTTTTGACTTTGTAAACCTTCCAGATCCATCATTTATATATAATCTATCTGTGTAATTTTTTGAAAATTGTTTAAATTCATTACCTCCGCTTACTACATATAAATCGTTATCACCATCATTATCTACATCAAAGAACACAGCCTCCATATCTTCATAAGCCTTATCCAACACAAGACTTTTTGAAGTATGAGCTATAAACCCGGAATCGGTTTGAAGAAATAATTGTCCCGGTTGGTTAGCTGCTCCCCCGATAAAAATATCATCTCTTCCATCTCCATTTATATCACCTTTGGCCATATATGGACCAAAAGTTGATTGTTTATAAGGTAATAAAACCTCCTTTTCAAAATCATTATAAGAATTTTCTCTATGGATAAAATTAATCCCTAAATTATTAGTTACAGATTCAAAATAAATGTTATTATTAGCTTTTATAAATGTTTTAATTGCATTAGTTTCTTTAAATACAACTTCGGTATTAATAGAAAGGTTATACTTCTCTTCATATTTTCCAGAAGGCCAAACCACACGAATAGTATCAATTTTTTCTGTATTTCCAATACCAAAAAATGCATCATTTTGAGTTGCAGAAAGGTATCCTTTAACTCTTTTGGTTTCTATAAATTGCACCTTTTTACCTATAATAACAGTAACCTTGGCAAAAGGTTCAGATGTTTTTCCTTTGGTAATAACTTTTATATAATTATTTAGGCCTTTTTCAATAGTATTATTTTTATACAAAAAAGCTTCAGAATTAATATTACTCACGACCAAATCTAAATCTCCATCATTATCTAAATCGGCATAAGATGCACCATTTGAAAATGAGGGATTATAAAGACCCCAATTATTTGTTTCATTAGTAAATTGCAGGTTTTTTTGATTCCAATATATTATATTAGATAACTTTTCGGAAGGTAATGCATCGTATAAACGCTGTTTTATTTCAAGGGGAACCTTTCCATTATAGGCTTGTTTTACTTTAACTATCTGTATGCGCATATCATTGTCTAGTGCGTAGCGTCTATACCCATTTGTAACATATATATCTTTATAGCCATCAAAATCAAGATCCACTATAAGGCCAGCCCAACTCCAATCTGTTTTTGAAAGTCCAGCTTGCTGAGAAATATTGTGAAACTTATTATTACCCATGTTTAATTGAAGCGAATTATACATGTATTGATATGGCATATTTAATTTATCTACAAGCAATGAAAATCGTTTCTGGTTCATGGAAGCCATAAGTGTTTTCGCTCTAACATGGTCGCTTGATGCCATATCTAATACAAAAATATCTTGAAGCAAATCATTGTTTATATCGGCAATATCTACTCCCATTCCGTAGAAAGAAACTTGATTTAATTGCTCTTTAATCTCATTTGAAAATGTTCCGTTTTTATTGTTTATATATAAAGCATCTGGTATGTAATAATCGTTAGCTATGTATATGTCTAACCAACCATCATTATTGATATCACTTACTGTTACTCCTAATCCAAAAGAAGCGTTCAAAACCCCGGCTTTCTTAGAAACATCTGTAAATTTTCCATTGTTGTTTTGATATAAATGTGTAGCACTATTATATAAATTTGAACTAATTTTCATCAGATTGTAAAAGGAATTGGGATCTAGACCATAAAATTCATTTTCATTGGATACTAAACAATCCAGATCTCCATCATTGTCATAATCAAAAAATACAGACTGTGTACTAATTCCGTTATCATTTAGACCAATTTCTTTACCAATTTCCTTAAATGTGAGATCTTTTTGATTGATAAAAAGCAAATTTTGTCTGTTCTTGCTTTGTTTTGGTCCTCCCTGGGATATATATATATCCATCCATCCATCTCCATTAACATCTGCAAATGTTACTCCATTTGCCCATTCTTTTCCAATGTTTATTCCAGCCTTTTCGGATATGTCTTCAAAGACCAAATTTCCTTTATTGAGATATAATTTATTTTCAACTTGATTACCGGTAAAGAAAATATCTTTTAGACCATCATTATTAATATCTTCAATACCTACTCCTGCTCCATTATAAAAAAAATCGTAGTCAAATAAATTCTCCATGGTTGCAATATTCTCTTTTAGAGTATTGGAAAATGTTAATCCGCTTGCAGAAGAAGGAATATTTTCGAATAAATTGTTTCGTAGAATATCATTGTTTATCGATATGTCATTTTCCTTTTTTTGTTCTTTTGAGGATTCTTTTTTGTCAGAATTACAAGCAAAAAAAAGCATTACAACAACTATCCAAAAATATTTCATTGTGATACTAATCTTTATTTTATATCAATTTTAAACTTCATTATTACTAACTCGGTCTCTCCTTCAACTTCCCTTTCAATTACAAATCCCTGCTCAGTTTTATAACCGACACCATTAAATTTAGAAGTAGTAACCAAAAATATTTTTTTTACAGAGGTAGGCTTTATTCTACCAATATTTATGTCCTTATAAATAACAGAAAATCCTTCCTCTAAAGGAATTAATAAATATGCATCGTTAGAGTAAGAAAATGTGTTTTGCTTTTTTACAGTCGTTTTAATCTCCGAATTTGAGGTTGTAACAATATCTAATTCAGTGTTTTCAATAACTGTTGGTTCTTTATTAGACACAATACTTGAAACGACAACTGCTTCATTTTTTACTTTATTTTCTTTTTTTACAGGAATTTCAGATACCATTTCATTTTCAACAACTGTTGTATTCACATTTTGGTTTACCTTAAGTGAACTAATACTATTAAACGATTTTCGAACAGCTTCATGATAAGCTTTTTTATATTCTTTTAATTTACTTTTCCCTTCAACACTTCGGAATACTTCCTCCCCATTACAATCTTCTAAAATCACTGAAATTTTAGTGTAAATAAATCCTGAAGTATATTCTAAATTACTCCAAAGCCCTTCACATCGTTTAAAATTATCGGGTAATTCATTATTAAAATATGCATCAAACCCGTATTTGTTAAAGAGAAATTTTGTGAGAGAATTTAATTGAAATTGGTCTTTCTCACTTAAAAAATTATACTGCAATGGAACCACAACATATCTATAATTATTTAAAGATTTTTGAGAAAAACTATTTGATACAAAGCCAGTTAAGAAAAAAACAACAAAATAATATTTTCTCATTCTTCGTCAATTTTTATATTAAACCCTAACTGTAAAGATATGCTTTTTGCTTTTGCCAGGTTTCCGTATCTCAGCAAATTGTCGGCAGCTATATAAAAATTGAATTTCCCCAAATCGGTAACAAAACCCAATCCCAAATTAGTAGTTGAATACGAATCTATAGTATAGGTAGCTTTAGCAGAAATATAATCTGTAAACCTCCGATAATAAAATAAAGTCCCTGCCATTTGTGCACCTTTTGGTCTAGAAATACTGTAAAACTGGAGTCCTACTGATTGATCTCGGTCTATACCTGAGTTACTATTCCTACAGTCACATTCTGCGTTATTCCCAATTATCTTTCCAAAATTGTAGGAGAGACTTGCATTTACTTTTAACGGCCGAAATTGGGTATAAGAGTTATAAAGTGTATCGATGGGTATTTCTCTTTCAATTTCATCTTCCAGGTCATCCCAATAGGGTGGAGCCGGTTCTCCTATGTTTAAAGGTGGAAATAGAAGCTCAATCCCATTTAGCGTATAATTTCCACTAACATGATATGTTTCTATATCCTTTGTGTGAAAAATGGCACCAAAGTCTAAAATACTGGCACTTGCCGTAAATTTGTCATTTATATCATAGGTTCCACCAATATCGACCCCTAATCCAATATTACCACCAAAAAAAGCTCGTCCTAATATTTCACCTATTACTTGCGAGGACCCGTTTAATTCTCTTAATGATGCAAATCCAGACGTTTCTACGGTCATATCTATATCTTGTACTGTATGTTCATAAATATTAAAAGTACCATCTCCCAAATGTGTGACAAAAGTACCATAGTTATTGGTACTTCGATAACTAATCATACTCGAGTAGATCTTTGCTCGAATCCCTAAAATGAGTTTCTTTGTTACCTGTTTGTTAGCTCCAAAATGGAAAACGGTCATCAAATCTCCAGTGGTGCTAATTTCACCCAAATCAAATTCATAATCTATATAATCCCTATTACCCTCCCATGCTAAAATGGCAAGATCTCTTGGAAAATAACTAATAAAGTCGAATTCTTGATATATCCCACCTGAAAAATAAATTTCGTTTTGAGCTCTCCATCCAAAATAAATAATCTCTAATTGTTGGGTGGCTGTAAAAAAGTCTGTGTTTTTTAACTCAAATATTTTTTTTCGAATACGCTCATTAATATCCCCACCCGAATCTTCAAAAATATCAAAAACTGAAACTCCAGAAGATCCGCCACTGATGTGAATTTGTGAAAAGAACGGTATCCCAAAATGATATTTCTGAGTAACCGAAATTTTACCTCCCGGATTTAACAGCAACGACTGTGGAACTTCTTCCACCCCATATAGCAATTGTTTATTTTGTGCAATTGACATTATAGCCCATAGAGCGAATAAACAAGTTAGTACTTTTCGCATTGCATTAAAATTCTAGGTAGTATGTAGTTTTAGACTGAAGATTTAGTATACCTTCTAAGTTTGCATTTGAAGATGGTATAGTTACTGAAACCACAACTTTGTCAGATTGTGTCAAATCAATAATATCATCACCTTCTACATTCTGAATAAACTCGGTAATTATTGGCATTTGTAGGCTTCCTTGAATTACCGGAATTTGCGTTGTGTAGGTAGTATCATTATCCTCACTTAAAAATCGAATGTCAACCAAAAAATCTCTTGGAATGCTGTTGTTGAATCTATAGAAAAACTCAGCTCTAATAAGGCTTTCCTGGATTTCAGTATCGTTTAAAATTCGTATTTCGGTAGTATCCCGTATGGTCAGGATTTCAGTAAAGGACGTTTCATCAAAAAATTGTCCTGCATCAATATTAAAATATATAAAATCTACCTCTAATATTGGAGTAAGGGCAATATCTTCGGCTTGATCGAAGTCTGTGTCTTTTATACAAGCAACAAAAAAAAATAGTATAATAGCACCTATAAAAAATAAGTTAAGATTTTTTTTCACGGTTGGGGATTTAATATGTAACGTGCTTTGTTAAGATAATATTATAATTATAAAAAGTTTCTTATCTCTTCAAGGCTATAAATCATTCTATTGCAAGTGGGAATTTTAGACTTTCTATGGTTATAAAACAGTGTTTTCATCCCTACAGCTTCAGCACCTAAAATATCAGCTTCAAAGGTATCCCCTATCATAATACTATTTGAGGCATTCACATTTGCTTTCTTTAAAGCTGAAGAAAAAATCATTGGATTGGGCTTTTTTACTCCTACTTCCTCTGAAGTGGTTACGGTAGAAAAGTGTTTTTTTATTCCGCTGTTTTTAAGTTTTAAAAGTTGTACTTCTTCAAAACCATTAGTGATAATATGAAGTATGTATTTTTCAGTTAAATAATTCAAAATCATTTCAGCTCCATTAAAAAGGTGATTATCTAAAGGAAGTTCTTCTATGTAAGATATTGCCAATTCATCAATAACCTTAGTAGGAAAAACCATATTAAAGGTTTTAAATGTTTCTGAAAGCCTACCTCTCCGCAATTCCTGTTTACTCACTTTTTCCTCACGAAAAAGTTTCCAGTAATTAAAATTTATCGGTTCGTAAACTTTAATAAAAGTTGATACCTCAATATCAATATTGTGTTTAATAAAAACTCTATTAAAAGCTAACATAGAGTTTTTATCAAAATCCCAGAGTGTATGATCGAGATCAAAAAAAACATCTGTAATATTTTTTAGCCCCATACCGAATAATAATTACAAAGTGGTAATGAAATATATAACTTTTAATTAAAGTTTAAAAACAAAAAATAAAATCACTTATTAAGCTTTGGACCTATTTTGTTTTATCATACTGTTGAAGTTTTTCTGAAAAAAGATCTCGCCAAATCTTGTTTTTTGAAATTGGAGTAAAATCTTTATTTGTGAAAAACATAGAAAAAGTTCCATTTACTTCCTTTACCGAAGCTATTATCTTTTCAATTTCGTATATTTTTACTGAATCTTTTTTACCCTGCATTGCTATTGTAGTCAAGGCCAAAGGATGAATGATTAAAGGAGTATTTATCTCATAATCAAGGTCATAAAACAAAAAAGGGGTACAAGAACCAGCACGAAAACCAACTGTATTTTCATATACCATAGTAAAATCTCTTTCAATTTCCAACTCTACTAAATTGCGGTATAACTCCGGTAAATTTACAAGATATTGTGAATTCATTGAACTTATTAAGTTTCGATTTGTGATGTTCTCTAATTGCTTTTTTTCCTTTTTTAAAATTTCAAAATCCGAAAATGAAATTGTTGAAAAAATAAGTCCTACCTGCTTATAATCCGCAATAAATTTTATAAGCTCTTTTATTTTTTTTCTTTTTGAATTAATGCCTTCATTAAAAATATTATTATCGCCTAACAAAAAGAAGATTGAAAGGTTTATACTACTTTTTTTAACCCTATCTATTATCCAATTAAATGTATTATATGGATCTTCTTTAAATCCTAATAGTACGCGTGTTCTCCTAAAGTTCCTTCTAATTCTAAACTTTAAAAAATCGTTAGCATATCCCGCTAAAGAACGAAATAACCCTTTTTGTTTAAAAGCAAAGGGTTCATGAACTTCTATAACATTGTGAATTATCATTAATCTTTGAGGAAATTCCAAATAGGGAAAATGTAGTTGTAATACTTTTTTAAATTTATATGCCCAAATATCTACTACGGGTTGTTCTAAAAACTTCTCTTTAAAGGCCAAACTCTCTGAAACCGGGAAACGCCCTTTCTCGTCTTTTACATGAGGTAGATATTCCTCATACCTGCTCAACAAATAAAAACTTGCTGAAAAAATATCGAAAGGCAAAGCACTTTTATCGTGTACTGAAAAAAAACATTTTGTTTTTTCCCATTCTTTTACAGTTATTTCAATACTCTCGAATCCCTGTTGAGTTAAAAGTCCATGAGATTGCAAAAACAATTCGTTTCCCAAAGGTTGTTTTCCATAAGATAGTTTAGGTCCGGTATGTGAAATAAATTCTTCAATTACATAGGTAAACTCAACTTCAACACCTAAAATTCGCAAACAAATATGTTTGAAAATGTAATTTATTCTTGTGGAAGGTTTTTGTACGTAAATTAATAGCATAAAGGTATTACAAGAGGTTATCGTCTGCAAAGCTAAAATAAGCTTTTTCAGTAATAATAATATGGTCCAACACTTTAATATCCAGACTTTCTCCTGCAGTTTTAATCTTTTGAGTGAGTTGTTTGTCTGCCAGACTGGGTTGTAGGGTACCCGACGGATGATTATGAACTAAAATAATTCCTACCGCACCCAGCTGCAATGCATTTTTAAGTACAATCCTAATATCAACTAATGTCCCGGTTATACCTCCTTTACTGAGCTGTGTTTTTTGTAACACCTTGTTGGAATTGTTTAAATATACGATCCAAAATTCTTCGTGTGGTAACTCCCCAATTAAGGGTTGCATTAACTCAAAAACCGAATTACTTGATGTAATTTTCTTTTTCTCCAATACATCTTCTTCCCTTCGGCGGCGACCCAATTCTAAGGCCGCAATAATAGAAATAGCTTTGGCATTTCCTATTCCCTTAAATCCCGTTAAATTTCGTATAGATAATTTTCCAAGTTCGTTTAAATTATTCTCTATAGATGCCAAAATTCGTTGGCTCAACGCAACGGCACTTTCATCACGACTTCCGGATCCAATTAATATGGCTATAAGTTCTGCATCACTAAGTGTACTTCTGCCTTTTTGCAACATCTTCTCTCTTGGTCTGTCATCCTCACTCCAATTTTTTATAGAAAAGGGTGTTATTTTGTATTTCAAAATCTATGGAAATAAAAATAGGGGAGACTATAAAGATAATAATGTATATTTAATCTGATATAAAAGAAAACATTTTATGCTATGAATTCCTTATTTGAAACAGAATCCCTACAAGAAATAGAAAGTAGAATTGATAAACTAGATGAAAAAACCCAGCCAAAATGGGGAAAAATGAATGCAGGACAAATGGCTTGTCATTGCCAGTTCCCATTACGTGTTGCTTTAAATAAGGAAGACTATAAAATGAAACCCAATTTTATTTTAAAATTATTGTTTAAAAAATATATGTACAACGATAAACCATGGCGAAAAAGCCTACCTACTCTTCCAAAATTCAGAGTGACAGAAAATAAAAATTTAGAAAAAGAAAAAAGTAAATTATTACATCTTATTCATGAATTTCATGAAAAAAAAGAGCAGGACACTTGGATTGCACACCCTGTCTTTGGAGAATTTACTACTGAGCAATGGGGGCAAATACAATACAAACATTTAGATCATCATTTAACACAGTTTGGAATTTAAATGTATTCTCCTAAACATAATCAATCTAAAGACAAGCAAACAACTGCCTGCCTTGAATTACATTATTATACACCTCATAGGATAAATGTGAAGATCAATTAAGAGCAAAAGAAGAACTGATTAAAGTTAATAAGGTAAGTATTGAAAATAATTAAACAGATGTTTAATTAATAAGTCCCTTTACCTTTTCAAAGTCCAGTCCCCCATAATTACCACTACTCATAAGCAGTAAAGATGTATTTTTAAAATCTTGAGAAAATAAATATTGTTTAAAATCATCTGGGTTGGTATAAATAATAAGGTCTTTTCGCTGAAAGGCATCGGCTATTTGTTCAATTTTTATTTCATCCAATTTTTTAATCTTTACAGCGTGAGGAGAATAAAACACAACAGCTGTATCTGCTGCGTCTAAAGCACCTTTATATTCTTTTAAAAATTCGGGATTTAAACTGCTGTAAGTGTGTAATTCAAGACAAGCAATTAGTTTTCGGTTAGGATACTGATTTTTAACAGCTTTCGTGGTAGCCTCTACTTTTGAAGGTGAATGTGCAAAGTCTTTGTATGCAATACTTATATCACTTTCGGCTATCTTTTCTAAACGGTTACTGGCTCCTTGAAATGTTGCAATAGCTTCGTAAAAATCATCTTCATCAATTCCCATATGTTGACTAATCCACTTAGCTCCTGCTAAATTATTTAAGTTATGTTTTCCAAATATTTCAATAGGCATGGATCCTTCTTTAGTTTCAAGAAAAGTAATTCCATTTTTTACTTCATATTCAGGAGTATGGTATGGAAATTTTTTTATTGTATTTTCAGAAGCTTCTACTATATTTTTTACTTCAAGGTCTTCTTCATTATAAGTTATACTTCCACCCTTTACGATAGAGTCCACAAAAATTTTGAATTGCTCTACATAAAAATCATAGCTTGGAAACACATTAATATGATCCCAAGCAATTCCACTTACCAAAGCTATATTGGGTTTATACAAATGGAATTTTGGGCGTCGGTCCAGTGGAGAACTTAAATATTCGTCCCCCTCTAAAACAATAAAGTCATTAGTATCGGTCAATTTCACCATAATATCAAAACCATCTAACTGGGCACCTACCATATAATCTACTTCTTTATTGTGATAATGCATCACATGTAAAATCATTGAAGTAATAGTAGTTTTACCATGACTGCCGCCAATTACAACTCGTGTTTTATGTTTAGATTGCTCGTATAAAAATTCGGGATATGAATATATTTTTAATTCTAATTCTTGTGCTTTTATTAGCTCTGGGTTATCAGCTTTGGCATGCATTCCTAAAACTACTGCATCAAGATTTGAGGTTATTTTTTCGTGGAACCAACCTAATTCCTTAGGTAATAATCCTTTTGCTTCTAATCTGCTTTTTGAAGGATTAAAAATTTCGTCATCACTTCCGGTTATATAATCCCCTTTTTGGTGAAGGGCTAGCGCTAAATTGTGCATGGCACTTCCACCTATGGCTATAAAATGAATATTCATTTACCTGTCTTCATGTTACGTGTAAAGATAAAATATTATAAGTACCTCCATATCCTATTAGATTTTATATTCTAGTATACCCCTGAACATCTGTTAATAATGAATCATAACTTTATAAAAAAGAGACTATTTAATTTATTACTTTAGAAATCTAATCACAAAATTCAGATCTTATGAACTCAAAAGTTTTTATGGTAATCAGAATTATTTTTGCCCTAGCTTTATTGTTTTTTGGGGCTAATAAATTATTCCATTTTATGGATCCCCCTCCATCTCCTGAAGAATCAATGGGGTACTGGACAGCAATTATGGCTACTAAAACAATAAAAGTTGTAGCTCTTGTAGAAATTGTTTCCGGATTAACATTATTATTAAATAAATATGCTGCACTTATGATGATAATTTTAATGAGCGTTTCTGTAAATGCTATATTGTATCATATAGCAATGGATCCGGATGCAATTGGAATGGCTGTTGGTTTAATAATACTGAACATTGTTATGTTATATGGATATAAAGACAAGTATAAAGAATTATTTAACTGAATATCAAAGGCTGTTTTAAAAACAGCCTTTTTTATTTCTTGGGAGGGTACCCCTTTAGTATTTTACCAATCAATTTAATATAGTAGGCCTCTTTTTGTGTAGGGGTAGTTTTTTCTTTAAACTCTGCGTCACTTACCGCCTGCCAGAATAATATGTCTTTAGAAGTATCTATAAAATCGATGGTAAGTAGTTGATTGATTTTTCTGCCCCCTATGGGAATTCCACCACTTACTCCAATGCTACCGCTACTACCTCCACCCCCGACACCAATACCAATAGAACTATTAGATTCAGAAATGAACTCTTTGGCAAAAAAATTAATTAAGAAGTTAGGGTTTTCACTTTTTACAAAGCCACGAGATTGTAGCAGACTATCTGTTACATATATAATTCGTTTGTTATCAAATTCGCTTAGGCCGGAATCTATATCGTGAAAGAAATTATAACTTTTGTATTGTGAAAAATCGGTTTCTTGGTCATAATCATAATTTACTATCGTTCCGCAGGAAATTATCAAAACAGAAATTAAAAGAAAGGAAAGATTCTTCATTGCTTTTTTTATAAAGGTAAGAAAAAAGTTAAATTTATTCAATATCCTTATTCAACATATCCCAAAGTGTGTCTTTTAACTCTACAAGACCCTGTTGTGCCACAGAAGATATAAATAAATAGGGTATGCCCTTAAACTCTTTATCGAGTTCTTTTTTCATTTCTGCTTTCAATTCATCATCAAGCATATCGCTTTTTGAAATAGCAACAAGCCTGTCTTTATCTAACATCTCGGGGTTGTAACGGCGCAGTTCATCCAACAAGACATCATATTGTTTTCTTATATCATCTGCATCGACAGGAATTAAAAACAATAAGGTCGAATTTCGCTCAATATGTCGTAAGAAATAATGGCCAAGTCCTTTACCTTCGGCTGCACCTTCAATAATTCCGGGGATATCCGCCATCACAAAGGTTTGGTAATCACGATATTTTACAATCCCTAAATTGGGTTTTAAGGTTGTAAATTCGTAATCAGCAATTTTGGGTTTAGCTGCCGTAACTACCGATAGTAAAGTAGATTTCCCTGCATTAGGAAAGCCCACCAATCCAACATCTGCAAGTACTTTAAGTTCTAATGTAATATTTATTTCTTCACCTTTTAGTCCGGGTTGGGCATATCGCGGTGTTTGCCGTGTAGGACTTTTAAAGTGTACATTTCCCAACCCTCCTTTTCCGCCTTGGGCTACTATCCTGTCTTCACCTTCTTGAGTGATTTCAAATATTATTTTCTGAGTATCTGTGTCTCTAATAACTGTACCTAATGGGACTTCAATAAAAACATCATCACCATTTGCACCCGTACTGGTTTGTTTTCCTCCTGCAGCCCCATGGCCAGATTTAAAGTGTCGTCTAAATTTTAAATGATATAAGGTCCATAGATTTTTGTTGGCCTTAATTATAATGTGGCCTCCTCGTCCTCCATCACCCCCATCGGGACCCCCTTTAGATATGTATTTTTCACGGCGTAAGTGAGCACTCCCCTTTCCTCCATTTCCTGAAGTGAGATGCATCTTTACATAGTCTACAAAATTACCTTCGGTCATTTTTTAATGTCCTTTCTAAAGGTTGTCAAAAACGGTACTCAATCGTTCGGTTATTTCCTCAATACTACCTACACCATCAACATCAAAATATTTGTTCTGTGCTTCGTAATATTCTTTCAAAACAGTTGTTTTTGTTTCATATTCATTAAAACGGTTTTGAATTTTACTTTTATCCTGATCGTCTGGTCTTCTACTGGTCTCACCTCTTTTCAAAAGCCGTTCTACCAATAAATATTCGGGTACTTCTAAAGCTACCATTCCGTTTATTTTTTCACCTTTTTCATTTAAAAAATCATCTAAAGCTTTTGCTTGATACTCTGTGCGGGGAAAACCATCAAAAATAAATCCCTTGGCATCCTTATTCTTTTCCACTTCTGCTTTTAACATATTAATCGTTACCTCATCAGGAACTAGATCTCCACGGTCCATAAAAGACTTAGCAAGGATACCTAATTTGGTTTCATTTTTAATATTATAACGAAATATATCACCCGTAGATATATGTATTAATTGGTATTTCTCTTTTAAAAATTTGGCTTGGGTTCCTTTACCCGCTCCAGGAGGTCCAAACAAAACAATATTCTTCATTCTATATTTTTTAACTTATAAATGTCATTTAAATTTCTACCCAATCCATTATAATCCAGACCATAGCCCACAATAAAATCATTTTCTATTTCCAAACCTATATAATCAATTTTAATTTCTTTAGTATAAGCCATTGGCTTATAAAATAAAGTTGCAATCCTATAGTCTTTCACTTCTTCTTCCTCAAGTATTTTTATAATAGCTTCAATGGTATTACCTGAATCTACAATATCCTCAATAATAATTACCGAACGTCCTTCTAAAGACGGTTCAACTCCCAAAACTGTAGTAATTTCTCCACTGGATTTAATTCCTTCATATGATGCCACTTTAATAAAACTCATTTCACAATTCCCCTGAAACTTTTTTATTATATCAGAAGCAAATATGAAAGCACCATTCAGTACAATTAAAAAGACAGGATTCTTCCTTTTATAATCATCATTAATTTGTATGGCAATTCCATTAATCGCTTGACTAATTTCTATTTTGGAAATAATCTTTTCAAAAAATAAATCGTGTAATTGAATCACAATTAGGTCTTGATAAATTAAAGTTGCAAAGATAATGATTAACTTATTATTTCTGGAAGACTTCGCAGTTCGATTAGAATGATTTATTTTTGCTTTTTTATGTGATATTTTATGTTTAATTATTTTTCATCAGATTTTACTTTGGGTATATTAGGAGGTGGACAGTTAGGGAAAATGCTCCTATATGAAACCCGCAAATTTGATATTAAAACCCACGTATTAGACCCAAGTGATGATGCTCCTTGTAAGATTTCTTGTAATGTTTTTGAGCAAGGAAGTTTACAAGATTTCAATACGGTGTATAACTTCGGAAAAAAAGTTGATATACTAACTTTTGAAATTGAAAATGTTAACGTAAAAGCCCTTGAAAAGCTTGAATCTGAGGGAGTTACCGTATATCCCTCTTCTGAAACTTTATATATTATTCAAGATAAATCTATCCAAAAACGATTTTATAAGGAACATAAAATTCCAACAGCTCCTTTTAAGGTTTTTGAAAACAAAAACCTATTTACTGAAGCTCTTGTTCGCAATGAACTGCATTATCCATTCGTATGGAAATCCTGTTTGGGTGGCTATGACGGCAGGGGTGTGAGTATAATTAGAAATTTTGAAGATATAGTTCCCCTACCTGACACTGCATGTATTGTTGAAAAACTTATTCCATTTAAAAATGAATTGGCAGTTGTCGTTGCCCGAAATCCAAAAGGAGAAATTAAAACTTATCCTGTTGTTGAAATGGAATTTCATCCCCAAGCCAATCAAGTGGAATATGTAATTTGCCCTGCAAGAATAGATGAGGCAGTTGCAAGTAAAGCGCGATCTATTGCTGAACAAGTATCTAAGGCATTTCAACATGTTGGTTTACTCGCTGTAGAGATGTTTCAGACAGAGGACGATGATATTATTGTCAACGAATCCGCTCCCAGACCTCATAATAGTTGTCATTATAGTATTGAAGCGAGTTATACTAACCAATTTGAGCAGCATATACGTGCCATTTTAAATCTACCCTTAGGGAAAACTGAAAGTAAACTAAGTGGTATCATGGTGAATCTTATTGGTGACGAAGGCCACACTGGCAATGTAGTATATAAAAACCTGGAAAAAATTATGGCAATGGACGGCGTAACTCCACATATTTATGGTAAAAAAGAAACGAGACCTTTTAGAAAAATGGGGCATGTTACTATCGTACATAAGAACATGGATGAAGCACATAAAATTGCCGAAAAGGTAAAGGATACAATAAAAGTAATTAGTAAATAATAATAATATTATGAACAAAATAGGAATCATTATGGGAAGCACCAGCGATCTTCCAATTATGCAAGATGCTATCGATATATTGAAAGGCTTCGATATTCAAGTCGAAGTAGATATTGTCTCGGCCCATCGAACCCCCGAAAAACTTTTCGATTACGGAAAAAACGCACATGAGCGTGGATTTTCAGTAATCATTGCCGGTGCCGGAGGTGCTGCACACTTACCCGGAATGATAGCTTCACTATCGCCGTTACCTGTAATTGGTGTTCCTATAAAATCCCATAACTCTATCGATGGATGGGATTCTGTACTATCTATCTTACAAATGCCAGGAGGTGTACCTGTGGCAACCGTAGCATTAAATGGTGCCAAAAATGCAGGAATCCTTGCCGCACAAATATTAGGTGCTAATGACAAAAGTGTTCTCGACAAAATCATAGCCTATAAACAAGAATTAAAAATTAAAGTTGAAGAAGGAGCTAAGAATATAGATAAAAAACAATAATAAGATCTCCTTTAAATTCAATCAGTCAAACACTTATCCCTTAGAAGGCAATCGAAAGGATTTAAGACAACTATGAATAATCCACTAATAAAGAAATTCAACACCGCACCATTTTCAAAAATTAAAAATGAATATTTTTATCCTGCCATTAAAAAGCTTATTGAGGTCACTAATGCAGAAATTGAAAGTATAACAAACAATAAGGAAGCTCCTACATTTAAAAATACTGTTGGAGCCTTAGACTATACCGGACTCCAATTAGACAGGGTAACCAGTATATTTTTTAATCTCAATAGTGCCGAAACTAATGATGAGATTCAAAAAATAGCGCAGGAAGTTTCTCCCTTATTATCTAACTTTAAAAATGACCTTTTATTAAATGAAGACTTATTTAAAAGAGTGAAACAAGTTTATGAACAAAAAGATTCATTACAACTTTCAACAGAGCAACAAACCTTGCTAGATAAACAATATAAGGGATTTTCAAGAAATGGTGCTAACCTTACAGATGAGAATAAAGTAACGTTACGAAAAATCGATGCAAGCCTTGCTAAATTGAAATTAAAATTTGGAGAGAATATATTAGCAGAAACCAATGCATACGAGCTTCATATCACTGATGAAAAAGATCTTTCCGGTTTGCCAGAAGGATTAAGAGAATTGGCAGCACAAACAGCCAGGGAAAAGGAAAGAGAGGGTTGGGTTTTTACGTTAGATCACCCAAGTTATATTCCATTTATGAACTATTCTGATAGTAGGAAACTTCGAAAAAAAATGTTGCTAGCATTTGGTTCAAGAGGATTTCAGAAAAATAAATACAACAACCAAAAAAATATTTTAGAAATTACTTCCCTCCGCCATCAACGAGCCCAACTATTAGGATATGAGACTCACGCACATTTTGTATTGGAAGAACGTATGGCAAGAACTTCAGAAAAAGTAATTGGTTTTTTAGAAGAGATCCTTGAAAAAGCACAACCCGCTGCTAAAAAAGAATTTCAAGAATTAGAAACATTTGCTAAAGAACTAGATAAAATTGATCATTTGGAAAAATGGGATGGTGGATATTATGCCGAAAAATTAAAACAAAAAATCTTTGATTTAGATGATGAAAAACTAAAACCCTATTTCGAATTAAAAAATGTGATAAAAGGTGTTTTTGCCGTTGCTAACAAATTATATGATATAGATTTCAAAGAGGTCTTTGATATAGATACTTATCATCCCGAAGTTAAAACCTACTGTGTAACCGATATAAATAAAACCCTTGTAGCTATCCTCTATACAGATTTCCATCCTCGATCGGGTAAAAGAGGTGGCGCCTGGATGACTTCTTACAAACCTCAACAAATAATTGAAGGTGTAAATGAGAGACCGCATGTGTCCATAGTTTGTAATTTCACAAAACCCACAACTAGTAAACCCTCTTTACTCACTTTTAATGAAGTAACCACATTATTTCACGAGTTTGGACATGCATTGCACGGTATGCTCGCTAACACAACCTTCAAAGGACTTTCGGGGACCAATGTTTATTGGGATTTTGTTGAGTTACCAAGTCAGATATTAGAAAATTGGTGTTATGAAAGAGAAACCCTGGAACTTTTTGCAATTCACTATGAAACTGGTGAAATGATACCTGTGGAAATGATTAAAAAAATTAAAGCTTCTGCTACTTTTCACGAAGGAATAAAAACACTTCAACAAATAAGTTTTGGACTACTGGATATGGCCTGGCATAATAAAGATCCATCAAGTATTAAAGACGTTAAAGTTTTTGAAAAGTCAGCTTTATCCAATACAGAACTATACCCCGATATATCCGAAAATTGTATGAGTACAGCATTTTCACATATTTTTCAAGGTGGTTATTCTGCGGGATATTACAGTTATAAATGGGCAGAAGTATTAGATGCCGATGCTTTTGCTTATTTTAAAGAAGAGGGTATTTTCAATAAAAAAATAGCTGATAAATTTAAAGATAACATTCTTTCAAAAGGTGGAACACAAGATCCTATGGAACTTTTTATTAAATTCCGCGGCCAAAAGCCCAATCCGGATTCTTTATTAAAACGTGCAGGATTGATAAAAGATTAATATTGTTTTAATATCATTACTACTTAAAACTTTGTTATTTTTGATTAATCATCACTAAGACACAATGCCAAATCACAAATTAAATCCTGAAGTATGGGTTGACCGTTATTCAGACTACCTTTATAACTTTACCATCGTTCGTGTAAACAACCATGAGATTGCAAAGGATTTAATTTCTGAAACTTTTTTGGCAGGATTAAAATCTAAGGACAATTTTAAAGGCGAAGCCAGTGAACGCACCTGGCTTATTTCGATATTAAAACGTAAAATAATTGATCATTATCGAAAAATAAACTCAAAAAAGGGTAAAGCTGAAATACGTATGTCGTACTATACAGACGATTATGAAGGTGATTGGCTTGAAGAACGAGTAAGTGATCCATTCGATAAAACCGCTGAAGACACTATGGAAAATGAAGAATTAGGTATAGCAATTTTCGAATGCTTAGATACACTAAATGAAAAACAAGCTACTATTTTTAAAATGAAAACTATAGATGGTTTTGATACCGAAGCTATTTGTAATGAATTTAATATAACTCCGTCTAATTTTTGGGTAATAATACACAGAGCTAGAAAAGCGATGGCAGATTGTCTAGAAGAAAACTGGTTTTAATATGAAATTAAAAATAGACTGTAATAAAGCGGCTTACATATGTGATAAAAGCCAATACAAAGAAGCTAGTTTTTGGGAAAAAATAAGGCTTGGCCTTCATAATATATATTGTAATTTTTGTAAAAAACATTCTTTACGAAATAAAAAACTTACAAAAGTTTTAAAAAATTTCAAACTAAAATCAATAAACTCTTCCGAAAAAGAAGCGATAAGAAATTTAATAGAAAAGGAAGTTATTAAATAATACCTTTGAAATAAAATAATAAAATTACCCAAACAATCGGGATACTTTCAATCCAAAAAGACGCAAAGAACTTCGGTTGTTTTTTATTGGTAGCCAATAAAAACATGGTTATAATAAAAATCAATACAGTCAGACTTAACAAATGAGATTGATTAATATCTTCTTTAAAAAACTCAAGTAACAAAGTAATCCCCAAAATAATAAAACCTAAAATCTTTGATGTTAATACCCCTATTCTCTGCGGTAATGTTCCCAATTCAAGTGAATCATAAGAAAGATCTCTAATTTCAAATGGTATTGTTAAAACCAGAACGATAAAAAAACGTTGTATAAACGTAATCACATTGTTTACAGAAATAGACTGTGAGTCATCAACTAAAGGTATAATAACAGATACTCCTGCCCAAACCAAAGCCACGATAAATATTTTAATCCCTTTAAAAGTTCGAAGGGTTTTATTTTTCAGAAATGGTATTTCATATAAAAAAGTAAGCACTGCAAAACTACTTATAACCAAAAGGGTTTTAAATGAAAGTTTTAATGCAAAAAAAACCAACATTCCGAAGCACAAAAAAGAAAAAATCCGGATAGTCTTCAAAGAAAGTCTTAAATTTTGACGGCGTAATCCAGCTATTTCAACATATTTTACAAAATTATAACCCGTAATAGTTCCAAAAAAGACAAACCCAAAAAGTGATTTTGAAACTTCAATATCCAACTCTAATGAAGTAACACCTAATAGTGCACAAACAGCTATTGCAACATGGATACTACTGTTTATATAAAAACTGAATACGCTTTTAAGAAGATTCATAAAACAAAAATAACTAAAGTGATATAATTCATAATTAATCATCGAATAACGATGGGTTTAGGAAGTAAAATCTGTCATTTTATTGTATAAAATCGTAATTTCGCGCCTGTCTGTCAAGTGACAGAACTTAATTTTATTTGCGAACAATGAATACAGAATCTTTTGCACTTAGACATATTGGTCCCAGAAAAAAAGATCTTACCGAAATGCTTGAAACTATAGGAGTTGAATCAATGGATCAACTCATAGATCAAACAATCCCGGAAGATATTCTGTTACAAAATAAGCTACCGCTAAAAGCTGCCATGACCGAACAGGAATATCTGGAACATATCAACGAGCTTGCTTCAAAAAATAAACTTTTTAAAACATATATTGGACTAGGGTATCACCAATCAATCACTCCGCCCGTTATACAACGTAATATATTTGAAAATCCGGGTTGGTATACTGCTTATACACCCTATCAAGCAGAAATTGCTCAAGGTAGATTAGAAGCACTTCTTAATTTTCAAACTATGGTTAGTGACCTTACTGGTATGGAGCTTGCTAATGCTTCTCTCTTAGACGAAGCTACAGCAGCAGCCGAAGCCATGTCTTTATTGTTTGCTATTCGTGACCGTGACCAAAAGAAAAATAATGTGATTAAATTCTTTGTTTCTGAAGAAGTTTTCCCACAAACTATTTCATTATTAATAACACGCTCTAAACCATTAGGAGTTGAGTTGGTTATTGGTAATCATGAATCTTTTGATTTTTCTTCTGAATTTTTTGGTGCTATACTGCAGTATCCCGGAAAATTCGGAAATATATTTAACTATAAAGGTTTCGTTCAAAAAGCAAAAGAAGCACAAATAAAAATAGCCGTAGCTGCCGATATCTTAAGCTTGGTATTGTTGGAATCCCCGGGAAATTTTGATGTCGATGTTGTTGTTGGAAGTACCCAACGTTTTGGGGTTCCTTTAGGTTATGGTGGTCCCCATGCAGGTTATTTTGCAACAAAAGAGGCATACAAAAGAAATATACCAGGGCGAATTATTGGGGTTACCAAAGATATGGATAACAATATAGCTTTACGTATGGCTTTACAAACAAGGGAGCAACATATTAAACGTGATAGGGCAACATCAAATATTTGTACAGCTCAAGTACTATTGGCTGTTATGGCGGGTATGTATGCTGTATACCACGGTCCTAAAGGATTGGAATACCTAGCTAATAAAGTACATAATACAGCTGTAACGCTTGAAAATGCTTTGGAAAAATTAGGTTATTCACAATCTAACAATGTCTTTTTCGATACTATTTTAGTAAAAGCCAATGCTGTTGACATAAAACCAATAGCTGAAAAAAAAGAAGTTAATTTTTATTATACAGACGATTATAACATTAGCATTTCAATAAATGAAACAACGACACTTAAGGATTTAAATACGATTATTTCAATTTTTGCTGAGGCATCTAAAAAGGATTCTATCAAAGAAGTTTCATTGGTAACAGCGAATACAATTCCTACAGAATTAAAAAGAAACACAGAATTTTTAACTCATCAGGTCTTTAATTCATACCATTCAGAAACCGAATTGATGCGTTATATAAAAAAATTGGAGCGTAAAGATTTGTCTTTAAATCATTCTATGATATCATTAGGGTCTTGTACCATGAAACTTAATGCAGCTTCTCAAATGCTACCATTAAGTGATCCTCGTTGGGGAAACATACACCCTTATGTTCCTATAGAACAAGCTGAAGGCTATCAACAAGTGCTTAAAAACCTTGAAGATCAACTTACAATCATTACAGGTTTTGCTGCAACATCTTTACAGCCTAATTCTGGAGCACAGGGAGAATTTGCAGGATTAATGGTAATAAAAGCCTATCATGAATCGAGAGGAGATAAACAAAGAAACGTTTGTTTGATTCCATCTTCGGCTCACGGAACCAATCCGGCAAGTGCTGTTATGGCAGGAATGAAAGTAGTAGTTACCAAGGCAACCGAGGAAGGCAACATAGATGTTGACGACTTACGTGAAAAAGCTTCTTTACATAAAGATAATCTCGCTGCATTAATGGTTACCTATCCTTCTACCCATGGGGTATACGAATCTGCCATCAAGGAAATTACAGATATTATTCATAAAAACGGTGGGCAGGTATATATGGATGGTGCTAATATGAATGCTCAGGTGGCATTAACAAATCCCGGAGCCATTGGCGCCGATGTTTGTCATCTCAACCTTCATAAAACCTTTGCTATTCCTCACGGTGGAGGTGGTCCTGGTGTGGGCCCAATATGTGTAGCAAAGCAATTAGTCCCTTTTTTACCCTCTAATCCTGTGATAAAAACCGGAGGTGAGAAAGGAATTTCAGCTATTTCGGCAGCACCTTGGGGAAGTGCATTTGTATGTTTAATTTCATACGCATATATATGTTTGTTAGGAGAAAAGGGATTGAAGAAATCCACTCAATTCGCCATATTAAACGCTAACTATATAAAGGAAAGACTATATGGTTATTATCAGGTTTTATATTCTGGAGAACGAGGTCGGGCAGCCCATGAGATGATTGTTGACTGCCGTCCTTTTAAATCTAATGGTATTGAAGTAACTGATATTGCCAAACGATTAATCGATTATGGATTTCATGCACCCACAGTATCATTTCCTGTTGCCGGTACATTAATGATTGAACCCACTGAAAGTGAAAGCAAAGAAGAATTGGATCGTTTTTGTGATGCTATGATTGCTATTAAAGAGGAGATCGATAAAACAAGCCTGGATAATCCAAATAATGTACTTAAAAATTCACCTCATACTCAAGCTATGGTAACCAATGATGATTGGAAATACCCTTACAGTAGACAACAAGCTGCATTTCCATTACCTTTTGTGGCTGAAAACAAGTTCTGGCCTTCGGTTAGACGTGTTGATGATGCCTATGGGGATCGTAATTTAGTGTGCAATTGTGTTCCTATTGAAGCTTATATAAATAATTGATGTAACATAAAAAAATTATAAGAAAAGTCTTTTCTTCGGAAAAGCTTTTCTATTTTTACCAAATCATAAGAAAATGAGAAGCTTATGGCAGCAAAAATCACAGGTATTGGTAGTTACATTCCTACTAAAGTTACTCCCAATCAAGAGTTTGAAAAAAATCACTTTTTAAATCAAGACGGCTCTCAATTTGAATATGAGAATGATGTAATCATTGATAAGTTTAAATCAATTACCGGAATTGCCGAAAGAAGGTATGTTGAAAAACATTTAAATAATTCTGACATTGCGTCTTTTGCTGCACTTAAAGCTATAGAAGATGCCAATATTGATCCCGAAGAACTCGATTACATTATTGTTGCTCACAATTATGGAGATATTAAAAACGGTAGTATACAGAGTGACACCGTACCCAGTATTGCTTCTCGTGTAAAAAATAAACTTCATATTAAAAACCCATATTGTGTAGGGTATGACATCCTCTTTGGATGCCCCGGATGGATTGAAGGAATGATACAAGCTAATGCTTTTATTAAAGCAGGAATTGCAAAAAAATGTCTTATCATTGGTACCGAAACCCTATCTCGAATTATTGATAAACACGATCGTGATTCTATGATATATGGTGATGGTGCAGGTGCAGCAGTAGTAGAAGTTACAAAGGGTGAATCAGGTATATTAACACACCAAAGTGCTACGTATGCAAATGATGAAACCAACTTTATTTTCTTTGGTGAATCCTACAATCAAGAATCTACAGATCATTTTCGTTATATTAAAATGTATGGTAGAAAGGTTTATGAATTTGCCCTAATCCATGTTCCATCAGCAATGAAAAATTGTCTGGATAAAAGTGATATTTCCATAAATGAGGTCAAGAAAATTTTTATACATCAAGCCAATGAAAAAATGGATGAAGCGATCGTAAAACGCTTCTACAAATTATACAATGAAATCCCACCTGAAGGCATCATGCCGATGACTATCAATAAACTAGGAAACTCTAGCGTTGCTACTGTTCCTACATTATACGATATGGTTTTGAATGGTAAAATTAAAAACCAAAGCATAAAAGAAGGTGATATTATCATATTAACAAGTGTTGGTGCTGGAATGAATATTAATGCGATTGTTTATAGGGTTTAAATGTACGAAGGGAAGTTTCCTGATAAAAGGTATAAACATACCTTAGCTTTTTTACAAGAAGTAGTTACTACTGAAGAAAAAATTCTTGATTTAGGAATTTCAAATCCATTTTCTGAAATTTTAATTAATTTAAATTATTCAGTTACGAACACCCAAGGTGAGGATCTTGATATAAACACTTCAGTTGTTAAAACAGAAAATTTTGATGTGGTTACTGCTTTTCAAATATTAGAACATATGGTGGCACCTTTTAATGTATTAAAAGATATTAAAGCTAAAAAATTACTGGCATCTGTGCCATTAAAACTGTGGTATGCCTCCGCTTACCAGAGCAAAACCAATGAATGGGACCGTCACTATCACGAATTTGAAGATTGGCAATTCGACTGGTTATTGGAAAAAGCCGGATGGCAGATAATGAAAAAAGAAAAATTTACAAATCCGATAAATAAAATTGGTCTGCGCCCATTTCTTAGGCGATTTTCTCCTCGTTACTATCTGGTATATGCTGAAAGAAAATAATGAATTTCTATATCGTCATACCAGCACATAATGAAGAAGCTTACATAGCACAAACTCTACAGTCTTTGATTGAACAGACCTTTCCTCCAAAGAAAATTGTAGTTGTAAATGATAATTCTACAGATGGAACTCAAACTATTATTGATAATTTTTCTGAGAAATATACTTCTATTAGCAGTATAAAAACTAATTCAAAAGATGAACACATTCCAGGAAGTAAAGTAATTAATGCTTTTAATAAAGGCTTCGAAACTTTAGATGAACATTATGAAGTGATATGTAAATTTGACGCTGATTTAATTTTTCCTTCCAATTATATTGAAACAATTGAAACCATTTTCAGAAAAAACAAAGAATGTGGAATGGCAGGAGGATTTTGTTATATCAATAAAAATAGCACTTGGATTTTAGAGACCCTAACCAATAAAGATCATATTCGAGGGGCATTAAAAGCCTATAGAAAAGAATGTTTCTCAGAAATCGGTGGATTAAAAAGTACCATGGGCTGGGACACCGTTGATGAACTAATAGCACAATACCATGGTTGGCAGGTTTGTTTAGATGAAACTCTAAAAGTTAAACACTTAAAACCTACAGGAAAATACTATAGTAAAGCATCAAAGCATAAACAAGGAGAAGCTTTTTATAAAATTCGCTATAATTATATACTATGTTTGATTGCGTCGTTAAAACTCGCTGTAAAGAAAAAAAGTGTATTGTATTTTATCAACTGTATGAAGGGGTATCACAAATCAAAGAGAAATAATTTACCTTTTATAGTTTCAGAAAAAGAAGGAGTGTTCATAAGAAAACTTCGCTGGAAGAATATTAAAAAGAAATTTTTGTTGTTTTAATATTATTATCTTTAGAAAAGAGTTCATATGTGCTTTTGAAAATCTAAACCAAATCCTTTTATGAAAAAATATTTGACTTTAATTCTTGTTTTCTTGTTATGTGTATTTACTACTTTTTCCTGTAAAAAAGCAAAAGCAACAAACAAAACAGAACTTACATCTTCAGAAAATAAAACTCCAAAAAACATTATTTTATTAATAGGAGATGGCATGGGCTTAAGTCAAGTTTCAGCAAGTCAATTTTACAATAATGAAACATCAAACTTCGATCGTTTTTCAATAATTGGACTTATTAAAACGACTGCTCATGGAAGTTTAATAACAGATTCTGCTGCTGCCGCTACTGCACTAGCTTCTGGGGTAAAAACCTACAATGGTGCAATTGGTGTTACTAAAGATTCTATATCTGTTGAAACGATTGTAGAACAAATTTCAAATCGGGGAATAGCAACCGGTCTTATTGCTACTTCTTCTATC
>SMVB01179664.1_pt1 | contig 25074 bp, 24 predicted proteins | sample 2456461 | NCBI WGS metagenome assembly SMVB01 (sample SAMN11095934, study PRJNA526329) | marine sediment metagenome | biome: Marine sediment; feature: Surficial sediment; material: Deep marine sediment; isolation source: Hadal surficial sediment | place: Pacific Ocean | collected 2014-05 | depth...
CCAATAAAAAGAAACATAAATATACAAAAACACCGAAAAAAATGCTCTGAAACAATTGTTTTCGAGCTAAGAACCAGGCAATTCCTAATACGACTATTGATGGAATTAAAATTTTTAAGAAAAAAAATGAGGATAAATTAAATTGGTGTGCCGTTAGAATACCCAGCGCCAAAAAAAGGGAAAACTTTACTACAGCAAAGTTTATAAATTTCATGGAGTTGAATTATTAAACTAAGTAATAAATCAACTGAGGAATATTGTAAATATAGGAAATATTCTATATAACCTTCCTGACCTCTACAAAAGTGTTTTTCCAATAATTTTCATCAAGTGAAGATATGATTACTCCTTTTGAAGTAGTGGAATGAATAAAAAGTATTTTGCCTCTTTTGTTTTCTATTATTAATCCTACATGATTAATAACATTTTTATTCTTCAATGTTTTAAAGAAAAGTAAATCACCTTTTTTAGCTTTACTCAAAGATATGCGTTTGCCCGTTTTGGCCATATCTTTTGAAACCCGTGGTATAGTAATATTTTCTTTTTTATAGGAAACATAAACCAAACCAGAACAATCCATCCCTGATTTTGTAGTACCACCAAATTTGTAACGTGTGCCATCAAATGATTTTGCATATTTTACAATAGCTTCAGATTTTTTAATAGACGTTTTTTGGGTAGTATGGGTTGCTGTTCGTGAACTACCACAAGAAACCAATAATAAAGGAAATAAGACAAGTAGTAAGAATCTTTTCACAGGATAAAATTATGAAAATAATTAATACTTATTTAATAGCCTCAATAATAAGCTTTGCTGTTTTTTCACTAGCTCCTTTACCTCCTAGTTTTTGTTCCAAATCGTAATAATCTAAAAATAATACAGCTCTGTGGTAATCATCAAGAATATAGATAAGTTCTTTTTTTAGTCGCTTTGGATTGAATTCTGTTTGAATTAATTCTGTAACTACTTCTCTGTCCAATATAAGATTCACCAAAGAAATATATTTTAATTTAATAATTCGTTTGGCAATTTCATAAGAACCGCGACTTCCTTTATAACAAACTACCTGAGGAACTTTAAACAAAGCAGTTTCCAGAGTTGCTGTCCCTGAGGTTACCAAGGCAGCATTACAAATACTTAACAAATCATAGGTCTTATCGAGTAGCAAATGCACATTTTGTTTTTTAATAAACGGAGCATAAAAAGAGGCATCTTGACCGGGAGCACCCGCAATAACAAATTGATAGTTATTAAAATCTTCAACTACCGTTAACATGACGTGCAACATTTTTGATATTTCTTGTTTACGACTTCCGGGAAGCAGTGCAATGATTGGACGATCGTCCAAACCATTCTCACTGCAAAATGTTTTAGGATCAACTTGTATATGGTTTGAAATAGCATCAATAAGTGGATGCCCAACAAAGTGAACAGGGAAATTATGTTTCTTTTCGTAAAAATCTTTTTCAAATGGAAGGATAATATACATAGTATCAACATCTCGCTTTATATATTTTATTCGTCCTTCCTTCCAGGCCCAAATTTGTGGTGAAATATAATAATGAGTTTTAAACCCTCTCTGTTTAGCCCATTTTAAAATGCGCATATTAAACCCGGGATAATCTATAAATATGATTACATCCGGATTAAATTTTTCAATATCTTTTTTGCAAAAAGAAATATTATTAAATATGGTTCTTAAATTAAAAATCACTTCTATAAAACCCATAAATGCTAATTCGCGATAATGTTTTACCAATTCACCTCCAACTTGTTGCATTAAATCTCCCCCCCAATAACGAAAAGAGGCCTCTGCATCTTGTTGCTTGAGTGCCTTAATTAAATTAGATCCGTGTAAATCTCCAGATGCTTCGCCCGCTATTAAGTAATACTTCATTATCTAATAAAATTTTGAAATCAAAATAATAATCGCTGCAACCAATGTGGCAATTACCACGCCACGTGCTCTATAAATCTGCTTTTTTTTCAGATAAATGAAAAAAACGATCAAATTTAATATTGCACCAAGGGCAATAAGACTTCCCAAAATATTATTTTCCACTGCCATTTTTAAAGTCGTTTCCAAACTATAATCCGAAAAAAAGAAAATGTAAAGATAACTACCTGTTAAATTTGCAAAAATGCCTACTAAAAACCCTATCACTATTTCTTTTTTCATATATCCCAGCTGTTTATTTCTTTAATTGCGTGATGTGCAGTAAGATCAAATTGAGTTGGCACCACAGAAACATAACCGTTATGTAGGGCCCACTCATCGGTGTCTTCTCCTTTGTCTTCATTGACAAACTCTCCAGTTAACCAATAATAATCTTGTCCTAACGGATTGGTACGTTTATCGAATTTTTCTTCCCAATGTGCGTTAGCCTGTCGGCAAACTTTAAATCCCTTAATTTCATTTTCTGTAAGTTTTGGGATGTTAACATTTAAAACGACACCCTTTGGCAGTCCATTTTTAAGACATTGAAAAGCAATGGTTTTTACGTATTTTATGGTAGGGTCAAAATCTGCTTCAAGTGAATAGTCTAAAAGTGAAAACCCTATCGATGGAATTCCTTGTGTTCCTGCCTCAACAGCAGCACTCATGGTGCCACTATAAATTACATTTATTGAAGAATTGCTACCATGATTAATACCGCTTACACACAAATCAGGTTTGCGTTTTAAAATTTCATTTACTGCAATTTTTACACAGTCTACAGGTGTTCCACTACAACTAAATTCCATTTGTGGACTTCCTTTTGCCACAGTTATTTTATTACAATACAAGGTATCATTTATAGTAATAGCATGACCCATGCCGCTTTGTGGAGAATCTGGAGCCACTACACATACATCGCCTAGAGTATTCATTATTTTTATTAATGTTCTTATCCCCGGAGCATTGATACCATCGTCATTGGTAACTAATATAAGCGGTCTTTTTTGTGGCATTTTTTGATGATTTTCAAAATGCTAAAATACGTAATTCAAAACTCTGAATTATTAATTATGAATTTGTAATTTTACATTTCTTTCGGTTTAACAAAAAATTAGTATCATTACTAGCTAATGGCACGATTTTTTATATAAATTAGATGAAAACACTTAAAGATTATTTTATGAAATTGATGAAAAAGAATATTAAGGTTTTACTCCTTGCAGTATTTGTTGCAGCTGCTTCTTGTAGTTTTACAACCAAGGAGTTTAATGATCCTGATAAGGATAAATTACTTATAGATCTTATTACCTATGTATTACTGAAAGGTCATTACAACCCAAAAGATATAGACGATGAATTTTCATCAAATGTATATGATGATTATATCTATGGTATAGATCCATTAAAACGATATTTTTTAGCTTCAGATATAAAAGAATTCAGCAAATATAGAACTGAGATTGACGATCAAATAAAAAACAAAGAACTTACATTCTTCGATTTGGTTTATAACCGTTTTATGAAGAGAATGGAAGAGGTGAAAAAACTGTATCCTGAAGTTTTAGAGGTTCCTTATGATTATACTAAAAATGAAAGCATTAATATAGAATATGATGAATTGCCCTATGCAATAACAAAGAAAGAAATAAGAAAACGTTGGAGAAAACAATTAAAGCTTACTTCGATTGCAAACTATTATGACTTAATTGAAGATAATGGCAAATCTGATTTGAATAAAGTTTTTAATAATAAAGAAGAATTGAATGAATTAGATAACACTCCTAAATCAAAAGAGGAATTAGAAAAAAAAGCGAGAGAAAATACAAAAACCTCATTAGACGATTATTTTGAATTTGCAGATGATTTAGAACGCAAAGATTACTTTGCGATTTATCTTACGACAATTGTGGAAGAGTTTGATCCACATACAAATTATTTTGCACCACCGGATAGAGATCGTTTCGATTTACGTATGTCTGGAAAATTAGAAGGTATCGGTGCAAGACTACAGAAGAAAAATAATTATATAAAAGTGACAGAGCTAATTAGCGGAGGACCCGCATGGAGGGGAGAGCATATTGAGGTTGGCGATATTATTTTGAAAGTAAAGCAGGAGGATGAACAAGATGCTGTAAGTATAGTTGGAATGCGTCTTGATGATGCTGTTAAATTAATTAAAGGACCAAAGGGAACCAAAGTGACACTAACAATAAAACGTGTTGATGGTACTATAGAAGACGAAACTATTACTCGCGATGTGGTAGAATTGGAAGAAACGTATGCAAAATCAACACTCATTAGAAAAGAAGAGAAGAACTTTGGATTAATAAACCTACCGCAGTTTTATTTCGATATGAACAATTATAGAGAACGGAATGCTGCTAGCGATGTAAAAAAGGAAATCATTAGATTGAAAAAACAGGGAATGGAAGGACTCGTTCTAGATTTACGAAATAACGGGGGAGGTTCTTTGCGTGCTGCAGTAGATATAGCAGGACTGTTTATTAAAGAAGGACCTATGGTTCAAGTAGCTTCCTCTGGAAGTAAAAATGAGGTTCTGAAAGATAGGAATAAAGATATAATTTGGGACGGTCCCCTGGTAATTTTAGTCAATGAACTTTCTGCATCTGCTTCAGAAATATTAGCAGCTGCTATGCAGGATTATAAACGGGCTATTATTATTGGAAGTAAACAAACCTATGGAAAAGGAACAGTACAGAATTTAATAGATCTTAATCAATGGTTACGTAAAAGTGATATGGGCGATTTGGGAGCTTTAAAATTAACCACCCAAAAATTTTATAGAGTTAATGGAGGCTCTACCCAATTAGAAGGAGTTAAGAGCGATGTTGTAATGCCTAATCGTTACAGCTATATTGACATGGGTGAACGAGAATATGACAACCCGTTGCCATATGATAAGATCGAGCCTGTCGATTATAAAGTTTGGGATGGACATATAGATTTTGAAGAAATCATTAACAACAGTAATGTTCGTTTGGCAAAAAGTGAACAATTAATGCTAATTGAAGAAAATGCGAGATGGATCAAAAATCGTCGTGATGAAACAGAAGTAAGGTTGAACTTTAATGAATACAAAGCAGAAATTGAAAGACGGACCGAAGAAACTAAAAAATTTGATGCTATAGATGAATACGATAACAAGCTGAGTTACCAATCACTTCCCTATGAAGTTAAATTGATGGAACAAGATACTACTTTAGAAGAAAAACGAAAGAGATGGCATAAAAATCTAAGAAAGGATATTTATATAGAAGAGGCTATAAATGTTCTGGAAGACCTTAGAATAAGTAACATTAAAAATAGTAAGGTTGCCAATATAAAGAAATAACATAGATACTAAAAATGGATTTTCAATGAATAAGTCCACCTCGTTAACTAAAATAGCGCTTCAAAAGTTTAAGAAAAACAGTTGGGGCGTTTTTAGTTTCATTTTTTTGGTGCTATGTATTTTGGTGGCTATTTTCGCTTATGCTTTAGCACCTGATAATTCCCAAAATGCCAACCAGATGCATTTGTCAATTCATTCCAAGGAGCCTGGATTTAAGGTTACTTTGCTCACTATTCCCACTGAGTCAGCTACACAAAATCCCATTTCTAGATTTTTCTTTGGAAAAAAAACTGCATCAGCCGAAATACCTGTTTCCAGATATTCGATTGAAGAGAATACAATTCAAATAATTGAATATACTGCAGATGGCAGTGAAGGGCTTCAGAAAAAATATTCACTTTCATTATTTCCTAAAGCAAAAACATCGGGGGATATTCCGAAGCATTACATTACAGAGAAAAAATTCATACTCGGAACAGATAAATATGGGCGGGACCTTCTTAGCCGAATGCTGATTGGAATTAGAATTTCTCTCGCTATTGGATTTGTTGCCGTATTCATTTCGTTGGTAATTGGTATTACTTTAGGTTCAATCGCCGGGTATTTTGGCGGAAAAATAGATGCGGCAATTATGTGGTTGATTAATGTTACCTGGTCTATTCCTACCTTACTATTGGTAATTGCCATTACGCTTGCTTTAGGAAAGGGTTTTTGGCAGGTTTTTATAGCGGTAGGACTCACGATGTGGGTTGAGGTGGCACGTGTGGTACGAGGGCAGGTAATGAGTGTTAAGCAAATGCAATACGTTACAGCGGCTCGTGCCTTGGGTTATTCAGATTATAGGATCATTGTTAAACATATCTTACCCAATAGTATGGCTCCGGTTATTATAATATCGGCAGCTAATTTTGCAGGGGCTATTTTAATTGAAAGTGGATTAAGTTTTTTGGGTATTGGAGCACAACCTCCTATGCCAAGTTGGGGGGGGATCATTAAAGATCATTACGCCTATATAATTTTAGGAAAGCCTTATCTGGCATTAATACCCGGGTTTGCAATTATGAGTCTGGTAACAGCTTTTATGCTAATAGGTAATGCTTTACGAGATGCGTTAGATGTAAAGTCTACTTAACTTTTTATCGATTTATAAAATTAGATGCATCCAGCCTAATAAAAATAAATAACAGAATTGTAAACCCCCATAAGCTTGAGCCTCCGTAACTAAAGAACGGAAGGGGTATACCAACAGTTGGAAAAAGCCCGGTTACCATTCCAATATTTACAAAAAAGTGAATAAAAATTATAGAGGCCACACAATATCCATAGAACCGGCTAAATTGTGTTTTTTGTCTTTCAGCCAATTGTAAAATACGAATCAGCAAAGCAATAAATAGTATGATAACAGCAATACTACCCAGAAACCCCCATTCCTCACCTACCGTACTAAATATAAAATCGGTATGTTGTTCAGGAACGAAATTCCCTTTAGTTTGAGTACCTTGGGTCCACCCTTTTCCAATCCAACCACCACTTCCGATAGCTATTTCACTTTGGTTGGTATTATATCCAATTCCCTTAATATCAACTTCTTTGCCTAATACAATATTAAAGCGGTCTCGGTGTCTTTGTTCAAAAACCTGATTGAAGATATAATTAACTGAAAATGAAAAGCCGATACAAGCAAGAACAATAATACTGTATTTAAAAAGATTTGATCGTTTTTTTCTGTTTTTTAAATAAAGAAATCCTGCGATAAGTATTACGCTAATTGCTGCCCAACCAACTCCAAAAGCAAGTGTGATAATAAATAATGCTGCTATTATAAAGCCCAATAATAAATATATAAAGTGAAGACCCTCGCGATAAAGTGGAAAAATAAATGCAATATATATCAAAGCACTTCCCGGGTCTGGTTGAAGAATTATAAATAAAACAGGCAATGCTATAATTAAAAATGAACGAAGTTGATACTTAAACTCACCAATATTGGTATGTAAATCACCAACATATTTTGATAAAGCCAAAGCTGTTGCTATTTTAGCAAATTCACTGGGTTGGATACTAAATGCTCCAACAGCATACCAGGAAGTTGCACCGTTTACGTTTTTTCCAAACACAAAAAGACCTAAAAGGGATAGTAATGAAATTATGTATATAATACTGGAAAAGCGTTCATAAAATTTAGCATCAAAACCGAGAATAAAAATAATTAGAACTAAACATAGACTAATCCAAAGTAATTGTTTTACATACACTTGGTCAAAATCGAGGAAACTAGTAGAAATATCACTTAGCGAAACGGAGTAAATATTTACCCATCCAATAACCACTAAAGCTACATATAAAAGAATTGTATACCAATCGAATTTTTCAATACCTCTTCTTATTGCCATTAGTAATTAATATTAAATGGTTCACCATTGTAAGGTTTTGCATATTCTTCTTCCAGACTTCCATTAAGTACAAAAGCTTCCATATCTTTTCGAGAGATTTCTCCTTTAATATATTTTTCAATCATAAGTCCAGCAATTCGACCTGCCCACCTAGAACCCCAATAACCATTTTCTATAAAAACAGCAATTGCTATTGTTGGATTGTCTTTTGGGGCAAAAGCAACAAAGATTGAGTGGTCTGTGAGTTGCATACGTTTACCATTAATTTTGATATAGTTTTCTGAAGTACCGGTTTTACCACAAATTTCAATTCCCGGTATCTGTAAAAATGAAGCGGTACCTTTATTATATACATCGAACATCCCTTGTACTACGGGTTCAAAATACTTCTTGTCTATAGTGGTATTATACCGTTCGGTATATAATTTAGAGATAGTGTCGGTTCCTATTACATTTTTCAATATATGGGGTTTGTAATACCATCCTCTATTAGCTATAGCAGCAGTAAAGTTTACCATTTGCATTGGAGTTAAAATAATCTCACCTTGCCCAATAGCATTAGAAATAGTTGCTGTAGCATACCATTGGTATTTAGGATATTCATACCATCGATTGTAAAATTTTGAATCGGGAATTAAACCAGGCCTTCCTGCCGGTAAGTCATAACCCATATAATTACCCAAACCAAAACTCTCTAAATGACGCCTAAAATTATCTATTCCTTCTTGGGGTGTCGAATATTTTTCAATAATTCGTCTGTAAACTGTACAAAAGTAACTATTACAAGATTTGGCAATTGCTCCTACCATTGGTAAAGGGCTAATATGTTGATGGCAGCTCAAAGGTTTTTTCCCTCCATAATTGTAACTCCCGTTGCAATAAATACGTTCCTTGGTGTCTATTATCTTTTCCTGAAGTCCAATAAGTGCTATTAGTGTTTTAAAAGGGGATCCAGGAGGATACTCTCCTTGCAATACTCTATCAAATAGTGGTCTTGATATGGTATCATACCAAAGTTTGGTAAAATTTTTGGAACGTTCTCTTCCAACCAACAATGCAGGATCGTAATTTGGTGCCGTAATTAATGCAAGTATTTCACCTGTAGCAGGTTCTATTGCAACAATACCTCCACGTTTGTTTATCATGAGTTCTTCTCCATATTTCTGAAGGGTTTCATCAATAGTAAGCATAATGTCTCTTCCATTTAAGGGTAACGTATCGAAAACACCCTTTTTATACGCTCCAATATCACGGTTAAAACGGTCTTTTTGAATATATTTTACTCCTTTTATACCTCGTAATACTTTTTCATATTGTTGTTCTACGCCAGCACTTCCTATTAAATCTCCCATATGGTAATATGGGTTTTTCTTAATGATAGTTTTATTTACCTCGGAAATATATCCTAATACATTTGATGAATGACTCACCTGATAATCTCGTAAAGATCGTTTTTGAATATAAAATCCCTGATATTTGTGCATTTTTTCAGAGAGATATGCATACTCTCTTTTGGTTAATTGAGGAATTAAAACCGATGGAAGACGAGGTGAATATTTATGTGCTTTTTTAAGAATAGAAATGAAATCCTCTTTTGTAATTTTAAGTAAACCGCAAAATTCTAATGTATCCAAAGTTTTCACCTCTTTTGGTATAAACATCACATCGTACGAAGGTTGATTTGAAACTAAGAGTATCCCGTTACGGTCGAATATGTAACCCCGTTGTGGATAGTCGTATAAAACTTTAATAGCATTGTTTTCGGAAAGTTTCTGAAATGAGGTATTGTAAACCTGAAGGTAAAATAGTCGTGCTATAAATACTACCCCGGTAATTACAATAATAGCGATAAGTAATAATTTTCTCATTTTCCTTTTCGACTAAACAACGATAATGTGCTTAAGATTAATACAACACTAAATATACCTGAAAATAACGTAGATTTTAGTATTAACATTATATGATCAATGTTAAAAATTTCCAATGAAAATAATAAAAGATGATGTATTAGAACTAATAAGGAAATATATATAATGCGTTGACTAAACCCCATTTTATTAATTTTAACAGAGTTGTATTCATAACTTACACCAAATGAAAATTTAAGAATAACAGGACGTATGTATGCAATAAATACACAAGCTGCAGCATGAACTCCACCTGAATCACCAAACATATCGATAAAGAGCCCTAAAAAAAAACCCAATAATATTAAAAAGCTTTTATTTCCCGTAAAAGGGAAAATAATAATAAATAGAATGTACAAATAAGGGTTTATGTATCCTAAAAAATTAATTTGATTCAGTAGTAGTACTTGAATAAGAATTAATATTATAAAGCGAAAGATATTTCTAAATATTTCAATATTCTTCATTCTCTACTCCTTTTTCTATTGACATTATTTCTTGAATATCTATATTTTCAATAACATATACATACTCAAGGTTAGTCATATCATTAAATAACTGAATATTTATATTATAATAATTTTCATCATCACTTAATGAAAAATATTTAATGGTCCCAATTAATATTCCCTTTGGAAATATGGTTGACTTTCCACCTGTTGTTATAGTATCGCCTAATACCACGGGGGCTAATCTTGGTACGTCTATTAATTGAACAATATTAGAATTAATGGTATTCCAAATTAAAGTTCCAAAGTGGTTAGATGATTTAAGTTTTGCATTTATCTGACTTTTTGTATTTAAAATAGACTGAACTGTTGCGTAATTCTTAGAAACATTATCTATAATACCTACGATCCCATTAGAAGTAATTACGCCCATATCAATTTTGATATTATTCTTTGCTCCACTACTTAGGGTAAGACGGTTTTTAGTTTTAGAATATGAATTGTTAATGATTCTTGCTGGAATAAAATTATATTTTGAAGGGAATAAAAGACTATCTAATTCGGGAATTAAATTACTTTCTTTAAACCCTTCTATTACCTTTCTTATTCTTGCGTTTTCTTCAATGAGAAGATTGTTTTTATCTTTTAAATGAAAATAGCTTGTAACATTACTTTTAAGAGAGTAAATACCACCGCTTAAAAAGTTAGCGGAATTTACAAACTTACTTTTATGAAAAGAATGGGACTTGACAATAAGGGATAATGACAGTATGAACAAAACGCTAAACAACAAGAAATTTTTATTCCTTATAAAGAAAAAGATTATCTGTTGCATAGTGTGTTATTCCTTATTTAATCAATATGCTCTTATATTTTTTAATGTTTTTCAGACAAATTCCTGTACCGCGTACAACGGCTCGCAGAGGATCTTCAGCAATATAAACAGGCAGATCGGTCTTTTGAGATAGACGTTTGTCAAGCCCACGCAACATAGACCCACCACCGACAAGATATATACCTGTATTGTAAATATCTGCAGCAAGTTCTGGTGGGGTTTTAGATAAGGTTTCCATAACAGCATCTTCAACCCTCAATATAGATTTATCTAGAGATTTTGCGATTTCTCGAAAAGAAGTTTGAACTTGTTTTGGTTTTCCGGTCAACAAATCACGTCCTTGAACACCCATGTCTTCAGGAGGTAAATCTATATCTTCAGTGGCAGCTCCTATTTGAATTTTAATATTTTCGGCAGTGCGTTCTCCGATATAGAGATTATGTTGGGTACGCATGTAGTATATAATATCGTTGGTAAAAACATCTCCTGCAACCTTTATAGATTTATCACAAACAATTCCTCCTAAAGCAATAACAGCAATTTCTGTAGTCCCTCCACCAATATCCACAACCATATTTCCTTTGGGCTGCATTATATCTACTCCTATCCCTATGGCTGCTGCCATGGGTTCATGTACAAGGAAGACTTCTTTTCCATTAACGCGTTCAGCACTTTCTTTTACGGCTCGCATTTCTACCTCTGTAATTCCACTTGGGATACAAATTACCATCCGAAGTGAAGGAGTAATCCATTTTTTTTTAAGAGCAGGTATGTCCTTTATGAACATACTAATCATTTGTTCACTGGCATCAAAGTCGGCGATAACACCATCTTTAAGAGGTCGTATAGTCTTTATGTTTTCGTGAGTTTTTCCTTGCATCAGGTTGGCCTCCCTTCCTACGGCAATGATTTTACCTGTAGTTCGGTCTCTTGCCACTATAGAAGGAGCATCTACAACAACTTTGTCATTGTGTATTATAAGGGTATTGGCTGTCCCTAAGTCTATTGCTATTTCTTCGGTTAAGAAGTCAAAAAATCCCATATATTATTTGTACGGTATTGATATTAAAAGTGTGAAGCGCAAGCTTCTTACAAATGTAATAAAAATTAGTGCTTAAAATGACGTATTCCGCTAAATACCATTGCCATAGTATTATCATTGCAATAATCAATGCTTAATTTGTCTTTTATTGAGCCTCCAGGCTGGATCACTGCAGTAATTCCCACCTTATTTGCAATTTCTACACAATCCGGAAAAGGGAAAAAAGCATCACTTGCCATAACAGCTCCATTTAGGTCAAAACCAAAAATCCTTGCTTTCTCTATGGCCTGTCTAAGTGCATCTACTCGTGATGTCTGTCCGGTACCACTGGCACATAATTGTTTTCCTTTTGCTAATACGATAGTATTGGATTTAGTATGTTTACAAATTTTTGAGGCAAATAATAAATCTTCTAACTCATCTATTGTGGGTTTATTGTGGGTAGCATAAGATAAATTTTCAAGGGTATCTGTAATTGTATCTTTTTCTTGTACCAATATTCCGTTAAGACAACTTCTAAATATTGTTTTAGGTAAAGAATTTTGCTTTTGTACTAATATCCGTATGTTTTTTTTACCTTTTAATATTTCAAGTGCTTTTTCTGAATAAGAAGGGGCAATTACTACTTCACAGAATAGCTTATGGATTTCTTGAGCAGTTTGTTCATCAATTTCTGCATTGCAAATTAATATTCCCCCAAAAGCTGAAATCGGATCGCCTGCCAATGCATCTGCATATGCCTGAAGAACTGTTTCTCGCTGTGCAATACCGCAGGCATTATTATGCTTCAATATGGCAAAAGTCGGTGTCTCATGGGTAAATTCTGCCATTAAATTTACTGCTGCATCTACATCCAATAGGTTATTATAACTGAGTTCTTTTCCATGTAAGTTGTCGAACATGGATTCAAAATCGCCAAAGAAAAAACCTTTTTGATGGGGATTTTCTCCATAACGTAATACTTTGCCCTGCCTTTCACTTATTTTCAAAGTGGCAATATTATGATCGCTATTAAAGTAGTTAAATATTGTGGTATCGTAATGAGAAGAAACATTATAAGCTTTTGCAGCAAAATGTTTCCTTTTTGCTAATGAAATATTTCCGTTATCTTCTGAAATCATTTCCAAAAATTCTTGATAATCTTCCATTGAGGAAACACAGATTGTATCGGCATAGTTTTTTGCAGCTGCACGAATAAGAGAAATACCTCCAATGTCTATTTTTTCAATAATATCTTGCTCATTTGCTCCCGAAGAAACAGTTTTTTCAAAAGGATATAAATCTACAATAACCAAATCTATTTGGGGGATGTTATATTCCTCCATTTCTTTTATATCACTATCATTATTTTGTCGATTTAAAATTCCTCCAAAAACTTTAGGGTGCAAAGTTTTAACCCTACCACCTAATATTGAGGGGTAATTTGTAATGTTTTCTATTGCAATCACATCGATATCCAAATCATTTATGAACTTTTGGGTACCTCCGGTTGAATAGATAGTAACTCCAAGCTCATCAAGTTTCCTTACTATGGGCTCTAAACCCTCTTTATGAAATACGGAAATTAATGCTGAGGATATCTTTTTATTGTTGCCCATGAAATTTATTTTATTGTCTACCTATTTCTGTAAACAGGAGCAAAAATACATAATTACATACAAAATTTGTAACATAAGTTTACAGAAAACGACCTATATTTATTGCTTAATAAATTTCTGAATAACAGAGGATGATAATTTACCTTCGCGTATTAAAGGAAAGCTTCAATTTTGCGATAAATGCACTTAAAAATAATCGGCTTCGTACTTTTTTATCATTGTTGGGTGTTACTATAGGTATCTTTTCGATTATTGCGGTTTTAGCCGCGGTAGATTCGTTGAAAAAAGAAATAGAAGGAACTATCAGCACTTTGGATAATAGCACGATTATTATCATGCGTTTTTCGTTTGGACCAACAGATATTCCCAGATGGAAGTGGCAACAATTTCCTGATGTTACCTATGAGGAATACCAATATCTTAAAAGAAATTTGCCAAATATTGAAGCTATTTCTTATTCATTAAATGTGCCTGCAACATCAATTAGGTTCGAAGAAAAATCGGTTTCAAATGTTGAAATTGGGGCTGTCACCCATGAATATTTTGATATTGAGGCTTTGCAAATTGCAAATGGGAGGGTTTTTAATGAATCAGAATCAATTAGTGGTACTCCCATTGTTATTTTAGGAGATGAAATTGCAGAAAATCTTTTTGGTTCTAGTGATCCCATAGGAAAAAAAGTACGGTTTTACGGAAGAAAATTTATTGTTATTGGAGTTCTTAAAAAAGAAGGTTCGGGTATTTTTGGAAACTCAAAAGACACCGCTATTTTCCTTCCGGTGAATATGACCAGAAAAATTTATGGCGATAATAACAAATCTACTTTCCCTCAAATTATAATAAAACCAGAAAAAGGGGTAGACAATGCAGAGTTTATTGCCATATTAAAACAAAAGTTGCGTTTGTCCAGGGGTCTTAAGTTCGATAAGGTGGATACTTTTTTTGTAAACCAATTGAAAGGATTTACAGATTTTATAGATAATATTACGAGACAAATGAATATAATGGGACTAATAATAAGCGGATTTTCATTGTTAGTGGGTGGTTTTGGAATTGCAAATATCATGTTTGTAAGTGTAAAGGAACGTACCAGCTTAATTGGAATCCAAAAATCTCTGGGAGCTAAAAACAGGTTTATACTCTTTCAGTTTTTGTTTGAAGCAGTAATTCTTGCAATTATTGGCGGTTTAATAGGGTTAATTCTAGTGTATTTTGTTTCGATAATTGCATCTCAATTTACAGGTGATTTTGAGTTTATACTTTCTCCCTGGAATATGTTTATTGGCACATCGATTTCTGCTATTATAGGTCTTATTTCAGGAATACTTCCAGCAATATCTGCCTCTAAACTTGATCCTGTTGAAGCTATTAGAACGGGAATGTAATTTTAAAAATTTCTTTTTTGAGATTTTAAAGTATCCCGGATACTTTGTCATTTAACCAAACTAAAAAATCTTCATCATCTTGTGAAAAAGGGTTTAGGGTATGAGAATCAATATCTATTTGTCCTATATTTTTTCCGTTTTTAAAAAGAGGAATGACTATTTCAGCCTTCACTTTTATATTACATGCAAGGTAATTGCTATGAGATTTCACATCTTTTACCACGAATTTTTTATTTGAAATAGCAACTTGTCCACAAATACCTTTTCCAAAAGCAATTATGGTATGGTCTGTATGCTCACCGGCATATGCTTTTAAATGCAATGATTTTTCCTCTTGATCTGCAAAATAAAACCCTACCCAGTCATAATAAATAATCGATTTCTTTAATAATTCACAAATCTCTGTAAGACGTCGAGTTACAGTTAAGTTATTATTTTCTATTATGGTTTTTACTTTATACTGTAAAATTTTAAAAGACATTGCTTAATTCTTTATGTAAAAGTATTTTAAAGAGTGGACATACGCCAAATTCTATTTCTATATTTTTGTTATTAACGAATCATTAATTTGAAAGCCCTATTTCAAAAATATAAAACTGTTGTACGATTTGTCGTATTGTTTTTAGGCACGTATCTTGTTTTAAGTTTTTTGTATTCCGTGTATTTAAATTTTTCTAAAGAAGGAAATTACTCTCCCGATTTCATAACAAATTTGGTTGCTAAGCAGAGTAGTACTTTAATTTCGGGTTTTGGTTATTCTTCCGAAGTTATCCCACATATATCAAAACCAACTATGAAATTATTTATAAACCAACAATATTTAGCTAGAATTATTGAAGGGTGCAATGCAATAAGTATTATTATTTTATTCCTTGCATTTGTAATTTCTTTTGCACAAAAATTTAAAATAACCTTCTTGTTTTTATTTGCTGGGGCAGTTTTAATTTACGGCTTCAATATTTTGCGCATTGCAATATTGGCGATTGCATTATATCATTACCCACAACATGAAAAAATATTACACGGTGTTGTTTTTCCCGGGCTTATTTACGGAATGGTATTTTTACTTTGGATGATTTGGGTTCGAGTGATTTCAAAAAACAATATCTCCAAATGAAAAAGATTTTCAAAATAGTAATTATTTTAATGTTAGTCTCCATTTTGATGCTCATCAGGATATTTGAAGACAGCCTGTTTTACGATCCTTTATTATCCTTTTTTAAAACCGACCATACCACAAATCCACTTCCCAAATTTGATTCCTTAAGATTATTAAGCAATCTAGTGTTACGATTTTCAATGAATACTATTATCTCATTAGCAATAATTTGGATACTTTTTAAGGATACAAGTATTTTAAAGTTTTCAGTAATCCTTTATTTTATTTTATTGATCCCTCTATTCACAGTTTTTTATTTTTCGATTTCTTATTCAAATTCAGAAAATTTCTTAACGCTGTTTTATGTTAGACGCTTTCTAATTCAGCCATTATTCCTACTAATATTGTTGCCTGCTTTTTATTTTCAGAGAAGAAAATAAAAAACCCTCACTAAAAAAGTGAGGGTCTAATTTTATTAAACAAAAAATCTTTGTTTTAGTTCCGGACCTGATTACATCATTCCTGGCATTCCACCACCCATAGGAGGCATAGCAGGAGTATCTTCTTTAATATCAACCAAAGCACATTCGGTTGTTAATATCATTCCGGCAACGGAGGCTGCATTTTCAAGTGCAACACGAACAACTTTCGTAGGATCAATAATTCCGGCTTTCAGCATATCAACATATTTACCATTTTTTGCATCATACCCAAAATTTTTATTTCCTTCTTTTACTTTATTGGCTACAACTGAACCTTCACCACCTGCGTTTTCCACAATAATGCGAAGAGGAGATTCAATAGCACTAGCTACAATTTGTATTCCGGTTTCTTCATCTTTGGAATTGGAAGTTAATTTTTTTAATACTTCTTTAGTACGTATAAAAGCAACTCCACCACCAGCAACAATTCCTTCTTCTACAGCTGCACGAGTTGCATTAAGAGCATCGTCTACACGGTCTTTCTTTTCTTTCATTTCCACTTCACTGGCAGCACCAACATATAATACAGCAACTCCACCGGCTAATTTTGCCAAACGTTCCTGTAGTTTTTCCTTATCATAATCACTCGTTGTACTTTCTATTTGAGTTTTGATTTGGTTTACTCTTGCTTTGATATCGTTACTCTTTCCAGCACCTTTAATTAGTAAGGTATTATCTTTATCTATTGTAATAGTTTCAGCAGTACCTAACATTTCTAAGGTAGTATTTTCAAGTGTAAATCCACGTTCTTCAGAAATTACAGTACCACCTGTAAGGATAGCAATATCTTCTAACATAGCTTTACGTCTGTCACCAAACCCCGGTGCTTTTACAGCGGCAATTTTTATAGAACCGCGTAGTTTGTTTACTACTAAAGTAGCAAGTGCTTCACCGTCTACATCTTCAGCAATAATTAAAAAAGATTTACCTTGTTGCACTACAAGCTCAAGTATTGGAAGCAAATCCTTCATAGATGAAATTTTCTTGTCGTAAAGAAGAATCATGGGTTTTTCTAAGTCTGTTTGCATTTTGTCACTATCGGTTACAAAATAGGGAGATAAATAACCGCGATCAAACTGCATTCCCTCTACTACTTCTACATAGGTTTCAGTTCCCTTGGATTCTTCAACGGTAATTACACCTTCTTTTCCAACTTTATTGAAAGCCTCAGCGATTAATTCACCAATTATTTCATCGTTGTTAGATGAGATTGAAGCAACTTGTTTTATCATACCCGAGGAGTTGCTTACTTTTTTAGATTGTTTCTTTAAATCTGAAACAACAGCAATAACCGCTTTGTCAATACCTCGTTTTAAATCCATTGGATTAGCACCGGCAGCAACATTTTTGAGCCCTTCTTTTACGATGGCTTGTGCCAAAACAGTTGCTGTTGTCGTACCATCACCTGCTATATCATTGGTTTTGGAAGCTACTTCCTTTACCATTTGTGCTCCCATATTTTCTAGAGGGTCCTCTAATTCTATTTCTTTTGCTACGGTAACTCCATCTTTGGATATTTGAGGGCCACCAAACGCCTTACTGATAATTACATTTCTTCCCTTTGGACCTAAGGTTACTTTTACCGCATTTGTCAATGCATCCACACCTCGTTTAATACTGTTACGTGCTTCTACATCAAATATTATGTCTTTTGCCATGTTTAAATTTTTTATGTTAAATGATCAAATCGCAATAATTTTTATTGTGATGATATTTTTTTTAATTTAGTTATTTGTGTTTATTATTGGTTTTGAGGGTTGAGATTAAATAATTGCAAGAATATCATCTTCACGCATGATTAGATAATCCTTTCCATCAAATTTTAATTCAGTTCCGGAATATTTTCCATACAAAACGAGATCACCAACTTTAACCGTCATTTTGTGATCTTTTTTTCCTTTTCCAACAGCTACTATTTTACCTTGTTGAGGTTTTTCTTTTGCTGAATCGGGGATGTAAATTCCTGAAGAGGTTTTAGTTTCAGCTTCCTGAGGTTCTACCATAACTCTGTCTGAAAGTGGTTGAATTTTTAATGCCATTTATTATGAATTTTTAAGTTGTTAAATTAATGTTTGTCAATCATCTTAAGCAGAAATTATGCCAATGCTTTAAATATGACATTTTGAGTCCCATTTACACCCGTATCGATGATAAGAACGTTATGTTAATTAATATCGCTTATAGACAATCCAATGTTTATATGTGTTTTGAAACTATTTGCTTTTATTGATGAAAAAAAATACAACTTATGACAAGCTGGCATTTTTACCGAGAAATGGGTTTATAAAATAATTTTGGTTATTCACTAATTGGTATCTCCACTTGTATCTGTTTGTGTTTCTTTTGTGGTCGTATTTAAAACATTTTGAACTGCATCTTCATCAAATGCTTTAGAATCGGTATTTCTAACACCTCCCATAATAGAAATATTAGAAAGTAATATCAAAACCAATAAAAGGGTAGCTAATGTCCAAGTGCTTTTATCTAAAAAATCGGTTGTTTTTTGTACTCCACCTATTTGTTGTGTTCCACCACCACCAAACGATGAGGACAATCCTCCTCCTTTTGGGTTTTGTACCATAACTACGATTACTAATAAGAAGGCTACAAATATTATGAGGATTAAAAATATAGTAAAAGTGCTCATGATTCCCTTGTATTTATCAATTTTTTTATTGCCCGAATTTGGTCTGCAAAGAAACCACTTTTTTCGGGATATTTCAAAATTAAAATCTTATAAGCCTGTAGGGCTTTTTGATAATTTTTTTGCTGTAGATATACTTTGGCCAAAGTCTCTGTCATTAAGGAGTCTGGTGTTTGTGTAAAGGATGCAGCCAAATTTATATTTTCTGATATGGTATCCTTTGGATTAAGTTTGGGTTTCCCCTGAATGAATTTTTCAATTAGCTGAAACTTATGCTCCTTTTCTTTATTTTTGCTCTGTTGCTTAATATTTTTTTGGGTCTCTTTTTTTCCTGATTTGTCAACTTTATTATTATCACGTACTATAGGAGTAGCCGTAGTAAGTTTTAACCATTCTGAAAATGAATGTGAATCTTCATTGGTAAAATCAAGAGGTTTGTCAATTCCTAAAATTTCTTCAGGTTGTTGAGTTTCTTCAGCAATTTTTTTAACTGAATCTACTTTGCGTTTGAATAGATCAGGATTAAGTATAGCTTCTGCTTTTTTAAGTTCAGCTTTTATTTGATTATCTATTTCAATGCTTACTTGTTCTGAAATATCTTCAGAGATCACATCCATTTCAATTACCGAATCATCGTGTTGCTGAATTACTTCGGAAATTTCATTTTGTATAAAACTACTAGATGTGATATATTCAAAAAGAATATCCCTATCGGATGTATATGCGGCTGTTATTTTAAGTGCATCGTTATATAAAAAACTATTATCGTTTTTTAATCCTTTTAACTGAAGCGCCCTTGCAGATTGAAAATATGGATATTTATCTAATACAATAGTCAAATCATCACGTTGTTCTGCACTTATTGTTTGCGGATTTGCCAACAGGTATGTATAGGTCTTAGTATTCATAATATGCTACCAATTCGCAAGCGTTATGTTAAATATATCTTGTGTAATACGCTCAAAAATAATGTTTATGGCAACGTTCAACTTTGAACCTATAAGTTGGGTGTTTCCGGGATAATCAAAATAAAAGGAAAAACGTTGTTCCATATCTTTTTCTTCGTCATTTGTATTATAAAATCTTAAATTCACGCTAATGGTTAATCTGTTTTGTGCAGCTGTGCTTTGTGAAGTAGCAGTAATAGGAGCAATATAATATTCTATTATTTCACCCTCATATATTAAATGCCCACTGTTGTTTACAAGGTCTAAGCTAGTCTGGTTTAAGATGAGATCTTGTAATTGTTGCGTAAAAACTCTGTCTATTCCCGGTTCCACAATAGGGGCGTTGTTCTGAAAAAAACTAACCTGAAATGTTTTGGTGGTTGAATAATCTATATCGGCACCTGTAAAAGAGTAAACACCACAACTTTGTATGGCGGTTACAATTAGAAGAATTGTAAATATATGTCTTATGCGATTCATAATCGAAGTACTTACAAAGGGATTAATTTACAAATCATATTGTTTTATTTTTCGGTATAAAGTTCTTTCTGAAATTCCTAGTTCCTCAGCTGCATCTTTTCGTTTTCCTTTGTATTTTTCAAGAGACTTTTTAATGAGTTCTAATTCTTTTTCCTGAAGGGAAAGATTTTCCTCTTCTACAATATCTTCGACAAAATGGTATTTATCTTCAGAAGCTTTTTCCGGAATATTTAATACCTCAACATCGTTTTCTTGTGACATTTCTTCGTCTTCCATAATTGTCGCTAGAGATTCTTCATTTCTTTGGGTATCTGAATGCATTTTGTCAATCAAAGTAGAATGTTCTTCTTGTACTTTAGTGGTATTTCCATTTTTCAGCAACTCCAAAGTTAATTTTTTCACATCATTAAGGTCACGCTGCATATCAAATAATACCTTATAAAGTATTTCGCGTTCGTTGCTAAATTCACTTTCCTTCCTTTTTGTTTCTATCACGACAGGAAGATTGCTACCCACATCTTGCAAATAACTTCTAAGTGTTTCTCGTGAAATATTTCTCTCTTGTTCTAGCACCGAAATTTGTTCGGCTATATTACGAAGTTGACGAATATTCCCTCCCCAACTATATTTTAACAGTAAATCGATTGCTTGCTCGTTTAAACGAATAGTGGGCATTTTATATTTTTGAGCAAAATCTGAAGCAAATTTTCGAAATAGTAAATGGATGTCTTCAGATCGTTCACGTAACGGAGGCAGGGAAATTTCTATGGTACTTAAACGATAATACAGATCTTCACGAAATTTACCCTTTTTAATGACATCTGATAAATTGCTGTTGGTAGCAGCTACAATACGAATATCGGTTTTTTGCGTTTTAGACGAACCTACTTTTAAGAATTCACCATTTTCCAATACACGTAGCAATCGTACTTGTGTAGGTAAGGGTAATTCTCCAATCTCATCAAGGAATATGGTTCCGCCATCGGCAACTTCAAAATAACCCATTCTTGATGCCGTAGCCCCGGTAAAAGCACCTTTTTCGTGTCCAAATAACTCGCTATCTATGGTTCCCTCCGGTATGGCACCACAATTTACGGCAATATACTTGCCGTGTTTTCTATGAGATAAGGAATGGATTATTTTAGGAATACTTTCTTTTCCAACACCACTTTCACCAGTTACCAATACCGAAATATCGGTAGGAGCTACCTGTATCGCTTTTTCAATAACACGATTGAGTTTAGGGTCGTTACCAACAATTCCAAATCGTTGTTTTACTGCTTGTACGGATTCCATATTAATTATTATTACTAAACCCAACTACTTCCCCAATAAGAGTAGCACTGGTACAATCTTTTATTGTTATGTTTACAAAATCCCCAACCTTATAATTGGCTTTCGGGAATACAGCAACCGTGTTATGTTGTGTTCGACCACTCCATTGTTGGTTACTTTTGTGAGATTCTTTTTCGATCAATACTTCCACCGTTTGACCCACGAATTGTTTGGTGCGATAGGCACTATGCTCACGTTGTAAGTCTACAATCTCGATCAATCTTCGTTTTTTAATTTCGGCTGGGACGTCATCTTCCAGTACACGTGCAGCTGTTGTACCGGGTCGTTTAGAATACATAAACATAAATCCGAAATCGTATTTTACATATTCCATCAACGAAAGTGTATCTTGATGGTCGGCTTCAGTTTCGGTAGAAAAACCGGTGATTATATCTTGAGAAATAGCACAATCTGGAATGATCTCACGCACCTTGTCAATGAGCTTAAAATACTCCTCACGGGTATATTGACGGTTCATTTCCTTTAAAATACGGGTACTACCGCTTTGTGCTGGAAGATGAATGTAATTGCAAATGTTGTCAAACTTAGATATACTGTGTAATACATCTTCCGTCATATCCTGAGGATTAGATGTAGAAAACCGAATACGCATTTTGGGTTGTGCTTGAGCTACAAGCTCAAGTAATTGTGAAAAGTTAGTGGCAGTGGCTTTTTCCATTTCTGAAGCTCTTTTAAAATCTTTTTTAAGTCCGCCACCATACCATAAATAACTGTCTACATTTTGTCCTAATAATGTAACTTCTTTATACCCATTTTCATGAAGATCATTAACCTCCCGGAGAATACTTTGTGGATCTCTACTTCGCTCACGCCCCCTTGTAAAAGGAACTACACAAAAGGTGCACATATTATCACAACCGCGAGTGATGCTAACAAAAGCAGTTACACCATTTCCACCTAATCGTACCGGTGAAATGTCACCGTAAGTTTCATCTCTTGAGAGAATAACATTTACAGCGTCTCTTCCTTCATAAACTTCTTTAATGAGATTTGGAAGGTCTCTATAGGCATCAGGCCCCACAACGAGGTCAACGATTTTTTCTTCCTCCAGGAATTTACTTTTAAGGCGTTCTGCCATACAACCTAATACGCCAACTTTCATTCCGGGATTTATTCTCTTTACGGCATTATATTTCTCTAATCGTTTACGTATAGTTTGTTCTGCCTTATCGCGAATGGAACAGGTATTCACCAACACCAGATCTGCTTCTTCGAGATTTTCTGTAGTATTAAAACCCTCTTTGGCAAGAATTGAAGCAACAATTTCACTATCACTAAAATTCATTTGACAACCATAACTCTCTATATAAAGTTTACGTGAATTGCTTTTTTTAGCTTCAAGTACTAATGAATCTCCTTGTTTAGTTTCGTCAATAATCTTTATCATATAATTCTTTCTGTTACTTATGGATAGTAGATTTGTCAAATAATTTGCAAAGATACAATTAAAATATTTTTTATGACAAAGTGGCATATATTTTTTTCTTAAATTTGCTACATTACAACCGATTAAATAGAAAATGGGAAAAGATATTTTTCAAAGAATTGAAAGGGCAGGAAAACCGAGTTTTTCGGATATATTATCAAAAAGTTTTGAACTTTTTAAAAAGGTATGGAAAGAAGCATTTTATCATGTACTTATTACAATAGCTATACTAATCCCTTTTTTAATAATAATTTATGTACCCTTATTTGCAATGATGGGCTATTCGGGAGTATACAATACTTATGGATATTACGAACCATTTGATCTTCCTATTGGGTTGTTAATTGTTTATGCTATTATATTTTTTGCACTTATTTTTATTATTCAAGGTCTGTCTTTAGGTATTATTGCTCATTTTTTTAAAGTTTGTAAAAAAGAAGATACCGGCTCTATTAAAGAAACAGGGAGTTACTTTGTGTTTTTAAAAGGGAAGAATTTAAAAAAAGTAATGGTTTTGTCCCTGGCGACTGTTGGAATATCATTAGCAGCTGTGTTATTATGTTATCTTCCTATTTTTTATGTCATGGTACCACTACAATTATTTGTAGTAATTTTTGCATTTAATGAAGATCTTTCTGTTTCAGATATTATAAAAGCTAGTTTTAAGATGGGGAATAAATATTGGTTAATTACTTTTGGTTTAATTATTCTCTCATCCCTGATTGCACAAATTGGAATTATATTTTGCTTTGTTGGAGTCTTATTCACGGCTTTTTTTGTACATATTCCTATCTATTATTTATATAAGGATACTGTTGGTTTTGATGATGATACTGAGGAATTTAGACAAGAAAATTCATTTTAAAGATTTGCAATTTTTACGGTTAAGGGAACTATAAATTTTAACACTGGCCTTGCGTATTAAAAAATTCATATACTTTTGTACCCCAAACAAAAATGGATATGGCAAAGAATTTAGTTATTGTTGAGTCACCTGCGAAAGCTAAAACTATTGAAAGATTTCTAGGGAAAGATTTTAAAGTTACATCTAGTTTTGGACATATAGCCGATTTACCTTCTAAGGAATTAGGGGTAGATGTAGCTGGTGATTTCACACCTAAATATGTAATACCGGCAGATAAGAAAAGATTAGTAAAAGAATTAAAGTCCCTAGCTAATAAGGCAGAAATAGTTTGGTTAGCAAGTGATGAGGATCGTGAAGGAGAAGCCATTGCCTGGCATTTAATAGAGACATTAAAACTAAATAAAGAAAAAACAAAACGAATTGTTTTTCATGAAATTACAAGGTCTGCTATTCTTAGTGCAATAAAGAATCCCAGAAATATAAATTATAATCTTGTCGATGCTCAGCAAGCAAGAAGAGTATTAGACCGATTAGTAGGATATGAATTATCACCGGTACTCTGGAAAAAAGTAAAAGGAGCTCTTTCGGCCGGGCGAGTACAATCTGTTGCAGTGCGTTTAATTGTAGAACGAGAACGACAAATTGACGCGTTTTCTCCAGTCGCTTCATTTAGAGTTATAGCAGAATTTACAAATGAATCTGGCGATAAATTTAAAGCCAAACTTCCTAAAAATTTTCAAACCGAAACTGAAGCTCGCGAATTTTTAAATAAAAACATCGGGGCTTCCTATAAAGTTTCAGAATTAATTAAAAAGCCAGCACAAAAATCTCCGGCACCTCCATTTACAACTTCAACTTTACAACAAGAAGCTTC
>SMVB01292783.1_pt1 | contig 25064 bp, 28 predicted proteins | sample 2456461 | NCBI WGS metagenome assembly SMVB01 (sample SAMN11095934, study PRJNA526329) | marine sediment metagenome | biome: Marine sediment; feature: Surficial sediment; material: Deep marine sediment; isolation source: Hadal surficial sediment | place: Pacific Ocean | collected 2014-05 | depth...
AGGCAGTTTTGTCACGTATCGCCTGTCGGCAAAAACCCGCATGTTGGATATCGATGCATCTGAGCTCGGAAAATATGGCGCGGTCAGCGAACACATTGTCAGGCGCATGGCGCAGAAAGCTTTGGTGTGTAGCGACGCGCAGGTCAGCATCGCCGTCAGTGGACTGGCTGGTCCCGCTGACGACGGTACCGCGGCGAAGCTGGGACTCTGTGGCTTGCCTGGGCCAGACAATCGAATGCTTCAACGTTAGATTGGTTGCAGAATCGAAGCTTTAAGTTGCACACTTCGCGGGAGGAATTTCGCCAGAGGGCAGTAACGTATGCGATTGAAGGGCTGTTGGAACGATTGATCGCGTCTCATTGACCGAGCACTCTGGCACCCAACAGGGCACAGCACAGAGCACATGCCGTCACCGGGACCCACATCGGGTAGGTTTTAGCTTCTGTGGGTGCCGACGATTTCAGCTTGATACGGATCAACGCTATATTCACAAGAATGAACACGGCCAGCACAATAAGCCCCGGAACTGATACCAGCTCAGGTGAGTACTGTGGTTTCGGCTATCAGTTCGCGCAACTGTAGGGGAGTCGAGACGATAGCTCTGCATAAGACAAGCCTGTCATACCAGCACCTGGAATTGTACCGAGGCCGTAACAAGTTATGAGAGGCAGGGATAAACTGCGCTGGAGCTTGGTATCCGTTTCGGAGTCCTGAGTCATCCCATGCATCCTATCGTATTGCGCTTGGGTTGAGGGTTGGCATTGCCCGCATAGCGCACAATACTTGGCCTAACGTTGGGAGGAGCTATGAGTTTATTTGGCCACAAGTGTGAACGTTGCGGGGACCGGACCAAGGAAACTTATCGCGATGTACCTATGTGTTCTGCGTGCAAACAAGAATTTGAGACGCGCCTGAACATAAAAAATGAAGGTTCCAGGTCATGTCCAGTCGACGGTACGCTGATGAACAAAGAGGTTGCCCACGTTGTGGTGATCGATCGCTGCCCGCAGTGTCACGGCATCTGGCTCGATGAGGGTGAGTTTGAGCGTTTGTCTTCGGACGCGGTGACCGCGGCGCTGGTGACGGGCCGGCGCGAAGTGCCTGCTCGAGGTTGAGGGTTATCGGCGATATACCTCGGCACCACGTGCAAAGGTGGCCTTGACCGACAGATCGAGAAGCTCGGTTGCGTCTACCGACAACGGGTCGGCAGAAAGTACAACCAGATCAGCCAGCTTGCCGACTTCAATTGACCCTTTGTCGTTCTCATCAAATTGCTGATAGGCCGCGTAGATGGTCATGGCCCGCAACGCCTCATAGGTCGAGATTCGCTGCTCCGGACCGAGTATCTGCCCAGATCTTGTTTGTCGGTTAGTGGTTGCCCACAACAGCCGTAGCATGTCCGGTGGTACGATCGGCGCATCGTTGTGGACGGTGAACACCATGCCGCGTTGCTGGGTTGAGGCGGTCGGGCTGATTCGGCTTGCACGTTCCTCACCCAGCACCGAGTCCCGGTGCCAATCTCCCCAGTAAAAAGTGTGCGCAGAGAAAAAGGACGGGATCATAGCCAATGTTTTCATCCGTGTGAGTTGGTCCTCGCGCACGGTCTGTGCATGAATCATCACGGTGCGGTGGTCGTGCTGGGGGCGCGCCCGCGCCACCGCATCGATCAGCATATCTGCCGCAGCATCACCGTTGGCGTGAGCGATAATCGGAATCTGTTTAGATAAGTAGGCGCCGACTAATCTGTTGGTTTCAAGGGGTGTGATGGTTGGATAACCCGCATAGTCCGCATCCTGTCCTGGCGGATGCACATGATATGGCTTGGACAGATAGGCTGTTTTGCCTTGCGGGGAACCGTCCAGAATCAGCTTGATGCCGGCTATTTTTAGACGTTTGTCGTACTCACCCCAGGTATAGGTGGTGGCGACAACTTCCGGGTCGCTCTGGCCTAGCGGATAGGCCACAACGTCCAGAGGCAGCTTGCCTGCTGCTGCCGCGGCTTGCAGCAGACGGATAACTTCGGCACTGGCGGCGCCGTCTTGAGCGGTGGTAATACCGTAGCTGGCATAGTCTTGTAATGTGCGCTCGATGCTACCCAGCGGATCGGTATCAGGTGCAGACATGTATTGGCGCAGCCTGCCTGTGGCTGTTTCTTCCAGCACGCCATTGGGCTCAGCAGAATTTTTTCGCCGCCGAATAATGCCCCCTGGCGGATTGATCGATTCGGCGGAGTAGCCACCGCGCGCCAGGCCTGCACTGTTGGTGGCGATCAGATGACCGGAGACATGAATCAGCAGTATCGGATGGTCGGTAGACACGGCGTCCAGGTCATCACGATCCGGGTGCCGTTTTTCTGCAATGAGCGAGTCGTCATATCCCATGCCGACAATCCATTCTCCTTTGGGGATTTCACGCTCGGCAAGATAGGCGCGAAGTGTGTTTTGCAGGTCGGCGATGTTGTTCACCGGCCCCACGGGTGGTGAGGCGACGTTGGCCAGGTTGCTCGCCAACGAGGAAAACGAAACATGGCCATGAGCATCGATGAAACCAGGCAGGATGGCGTTGTCACCGAACTCGATCAACTCAGTTTGCGGGCCGGTTCGAGCAGCGGCTTGTGAAATATCACCAACCCAGCTGATGCGCTCTCCATTTACCGCTATGGCCATGGGCCGGGCTTTGCCAGGCCCGTTGGATGCCATGGTCAACACGTAGTTGCTGGTGAAAATTTTGTCTGCGATCAACGCTTCGGCAGAAGCTGGCTGTGGGGTAAGACCCAGGCTCAGGCTCAGGACAAGTGCAGTACCTGGAAAGCTAGCGCAGATATTTATTTTCATATGCAATCAGTTCCGATTTGATCAACGGGGCGAGTAAATACAGGCCCAGCAGGTTAGGTATGGCGACGATAAAGACCATCGCGTCAGATAGATCGATGAGCGAGGACAGTTCAATGCTGCTGCCCAGCACTACGAAGCACAAAAAGAAAAGTTTAAAGCCCAGGTCTGCAGCGCGGTGGTCACCGACCAGATAGGTAAATGCCTTCAGCCCGTAGTAGGACCAGGCAATCATGGTGGAGTATGCAAACAAGATGGCGGCCACGGACAGCGGTATCGGTGACCAGGAAATCGTGCTGGCAAACGCCTGGGTGGTGAGCTCGATACCTGCGATAGATTGCCCCGACAAGGCAGGATCGTAAACCGTCGTGATGATCACCAGTGCAGTCATGGTGCAGATAACCACGGTGTCGATAAATGGCTCAAGTAATGCAACGAAACCTTCGCTAACAGGCTCTTTGGTGCGCGCGGTGGCGTGGGCAATGGCGGCGGACCCCAGGCCGGCTTCGTTAGAAAATGCCGCTCGCCGAAAACCGATAATCATCACACCGATGATACCGCCGTTGATGCCTTGCGGGTCGAACGCACCGTTCCATATCGCGGCGAAAGCGCCTGGCAGGGCCTCATAGTTGATGCCGATAACGACCAGCGCCGTGAGCACGTACAACAACGCCATGCCCGGCACCAGCTTCGAGGTGGTGGCGGCAATAGACTGGATGCCACCAATAATCACCACCCCTACCGCCACGGCCAGAATCAAACCCACCAGCCAGCTCTGCTGCGCAAAGAAGCTGTCACTGCCGCCTGTCACATCTATAAAAATCGCTGCGGCCTGGTTTGACTGGAACATGTTGCCGATGCCCAGGCAGCCGACCACCATGCTCGCTGCATAGAAGATACCTAATACCCGGCCAAGTTTCGGCCAGTTACGCAAGCTCAAGCCTTGTTCCAGGTAATACATCGGGCCGCCGGAAACCTCGCCGTCTTCGTATTTGCGGAACATCACGCCCAAGGTACATTCGGCTAATTTTGTCGACATGCCCAACAGACCGGCGACGATCAACCAGAATGTTGCGCCGGGTCCACCAATGGAGATCGCGACCGCAACGCCAGCGATGTTGCCTATGCCTACCGTGCCTGAAACCGCAGTCGAAAGGGCTTGAAACTGGCTGATCTGACCTGGATCGTCATGATTGACGTATTTGCCGCGCACAATATCAATGGCGTGACGAAACCCACGAAAGTTAATGAAGCGGAGGTAGATGGTGAAAAACAACCCGCCAGCGATCAGCCACAAGACAATCAGCGGCACCTGCGCGCCAAATATATCGATAGAGAAGAAAATGAAATCTGCGGCGGTGTCGGCCACCGGCCGCATCGCGCTGTCGATTATCTCATCGAGTGACTGGCTGGTCATAGCTTAGGTGTCCGTGGACTGGTTAACTTGTGAAACTACGGTCATGGCCGGTTATAGTGCGGTTTTGTCAGATATATTGCACCCATGATCAAAACACTCCACATCACCTTTGCACTGCTCACCGTGGTCGGATTTATCATGCGTGCTGGATGGTCCTATTCCGCATCGGATATGTTGCAGCAGAAATGGGTGCGCATCGCGCCGCATATCGTCGATACGCTGCTATTGATTCTGGGCGTGACCTTGGCCTTTGGTCTGCCTGGTGGAGCGCTGCAGGGTTGGCTGGGAGCGAAGTTGTTCGCGCTGTTGCTCTACATCGGCTTCGGTGTCATGACGTTGCGCGGCTCCGGTGCCATGAAACACATCGGCGTGATCGGTGCGTTTACTTGTGTGGGTTATATTTTCCTGGTCGCGTTCAGTCGTCAAGCGTGGCCATTCTAAATACTGGCACGGTAGTTCGCCCACTGCGCCATTGCCGCTTCAATGACAAAACCTAATATCAGAATCGCCGCTGCTGTGTAGTGGTTCAGCCAGCCGAACTTAAAGAACATTGAAGCCATTATAAGAATACCCAACACACGGGTCATGGCGCCGTAAGCCATACCCGCGGTCTTGCGCAATCTCATCAAGCGACTGTGAAAGTAATTACGGTAGACAATGATGGACGGCATCAGGCATGTGATCATCAACACTTCGATGGACAAACTCATCAACTCCGGCGGCAAGCCCATGACGCTGCCCCATATCAGATCAGCGAGAGGCGTGAATGCAAACAGCAACATGATGGCGGTGAGGCCGGCCGCCACAATCATCATGAAGCGGCGTTTCGCAGGTAAGTCGTCGAAACCAAAGCTGATGAAAAAATGGCGGAACTGATTGGCTGCCTGTTGAAATAAGGCGCTGAAATCGAACCCCACACGCAGGGCGGCGATGGTGATCAAGCCATTCGGTGTGCGCGCCACGAACGCAAACAAGACCGGACGACTCAGCGCAAACATAATGCCGGTGGTCGAGACGGGGATGAAAAATTTGAGCAGCTGCGCATAGGTTACGTCTACGTGTTCAGAATTTTCAGCTTCCAACGGTGGGATGTAGACCCTGGTGCGGGCGAATATTAACAGCGCCAGCAGAATAGACACGCCCACCAGTTCTGCGCCAACGATCACGCGTACCGGCGCCCAACCTTGAGAAAACCCGGTAAGCAACATGATGATTACGCTGCCCAGATAAACAAAATTGCACACGGTTACCCAACCGGTAAGGCGCGCTTGAATTAACAGGCCGGTGTTGAAGTGCCGTTGTGCGTTGAGCAGTATTAACGGACACATGAGTAACAAATAGGCACTTACTTTTGCCGCCAGGGTTTCGTCGATGCTGAATGCCAGGCGAATGAATGCTGTACCGAGTGCTGTGCTGGCGATTGCCAGCAGCGGCAGCATGATGCAAATGCTGGCGATGACGACGAAACGCCAGGTGCGTTGGTTGGCTAGCGGGCTGCGCGCATAAACATTCGCCAACTGGGAAATGAACTGCATGCTGGCGTTGAAAAAACCGAATACGCCGTAGGCTAAGGCCAACACCGCCAGTTCTGTGACTGCTTCAGGATATCGAGCCAGGGTGGCGTTCTGAAATTGCACAGACAACACCATGCCAACGCCGGTGAGCGCCAGGGGCCAGTAAAATCGCCAATAAGTGCGCAAAAATGTCTGTCTGCGTTGTTGTTAGTCTCGAGTAAAGCTCAGCACAAACGACACCGGCACTGCCTGGCTGATATTTGGCAGACCGGCGATCTCGCGTAATTTCTCCACACCCTCAGTCAAGCCCAGACTGGCGGCGGTAATGAGAATGGGCTGTTGCGACATGACCATCATTTTGTCCTGGCTTAGCTTGGCGGCGAAGATCTTCATGGTCAGCGGCACCACCTGGCCTTTAATGGTGAGCTCTGCGCTTATTTCCAGCGTCGCAACAGAACCGGGTGCCAGCGTTTCTATGCTGGCACTGTCCAAACCGGCAGTGATGGAGGCGCTTGGGAACAGATTGGTTTCAAACAATAATTCCAACATGCGTTCGTTGCGGATGGGAATGAACGTTTCGACGCTGGCTAAGTTGATGCGGACCGTCAACAGACCGGCATCTGTGATGTCACCGTCGAGGTGCGTAAATGTGTGAACTTCGCCGATGTCGGTCGCTTTGATAGAGATGAAACTCAAGCGTGACTGGGCATTGTCCAGTGACCAGCCAGCGTATGTTGTTGGCGCGAGGGCGATCGACACCAACGCACAGAGGTACAAACTGAAAGACTTGGACTTCATGCGGATCCTTGGTAGCACTGATAACGAGGTGAAGTATAACCAGCCGCGGCATGCTTGGCACGACGTACTACTGCCGTCTCAATGCGGCCATGAATGCAAACACGACCGCCCCCAACCGCGGGGTGATCTTGCTCGGTACAAACTATTCAGGTTCGCACCTGTTGTCGCATCTGTTGAGTGCGCATTCGCGTTGCCTTGGCGTTGGTGAACTGCATCGCTAACAGCAACTAATCGAAGCTTCAAAAAATGCGCCGGTGGTGTCGGAGTACAATTCTTCGCCTCTGTTCAAAGACTTGAGCGCACTGCCGGTGGAGCAGTGGTACAACATCCTGTTGCAGCGATTTGCCGAGCAGCAAGAGGTTGTCGACCCAGTGATTATCGATAACTCAAAAAAGGTGCGGTGGGTTCGTCGGGTCGCCAAGCGCGTGCCTGCCCGCGCCGCACGAGTCCTGGCCGGCGATTGGGCCAATGTGTTCATCTACAAATGGTTACGTGAAAACAGGCAAATCAGCCGGTTCCTGGCAAAAAACGATTACCCTCATGTCACCGTCAGCTATCACGATATGGTGTTTGACACCGAGCCGATGCTGCAACGCCTGATGCCCCGACTGGGGCTGGTCTATGAACCTGGCCAACTGATGTTCGGCGAAGGTAGTCACTTCGGCACCGCAAAATCCGCTCATGCGGAAACGGTTAAACGCTCAGAAATACGCCCGGATTTAAAATGGCAGACACAACTCGACCCGAATGCTGCGCAAGCTGTGGCGACTAACAGTGATGTCGTGTCTTATCTGGCGGAATTAGGGTTGTGTTGCGGGGACCAAGGTTTAGTTGCAGCAAAATTCTAGGTATCAAGGGTTCGTCCGATAAGCTCCTTCATAATCTCGTTAGTGCCGCCATAGATCTTCTGCACCCGCGCATCTTTATACATGCGCGAAATCTCATACTCGTCCATGTAACCCGCGCCGCCATGCAACTGCAGACACTCATCGACAATGTCGCACTGCTTTTGCGTACACCAATATTTGGCCATGGATGCGGTGGCCGCATCGAGATCACCGGCGATGTGTTTTATCAGGCATTGATCGACAAATGTGCGTGCGATCAAGGCTTCGGTTTTACACTCGGCTAGCTTGAACCGGGTGTTCTGGAAGTCGAGCACGCGCTGGCCGAAAGCGCGTCGCTGTTTGACGAAGTCGATGGTTATTTGCAGCGCGCGTTCCATTTCGACAACGGCGGCCTGGGCAATGTTGAGACGTTCCTGGGGTAGCTGTTGCATCAATTGCACAAACCCTTTGCCTTCTTCTTCGCCGAGCAGATTGCTCTGCGGTACGCGGCAATCCTCGAAAAACATCTCCGATGTATCTGCTGCAGCTTGGCCCAGTTTCTTCAGGTTTCGGCCACGTTTGAAGCCGGGGTTATCCGTTTCCACAACCACCAGGCTGATACCTTTGGCGCCCAGACTGGGGTCCGTTTTTGCCACGACTATCACCAGGCCACAGTTCTGGCCGTTGGTGATGTAGGTTTTTGAGCCATTGATGACATAGTCATCACCGTCTTTTATGGCGGTGCATTTGACGCTCTGCAGGTCGGAGCCCGTGTTCGGTTCGGTCATGGCGATGGCGCCGACCATCTCGCCAGTTGCCATTGTTGGCAGCCATCTGGCTTTCTGTTCAGCGTTGCCGTAGTTGAGGATGTAGGGCACGACGATCTGACTATGTACCTGGTTGCCGAAGCCAACACATCCTGCGCGTAGCTGTTCCTGCATGATCACGGTTTCGTGCAGATAAGTGCCGCCGCCACCACCGTATTCTGTCGGTACCTCGGCACACAGCAGTCCGGCTTGTCCGGCCTGCAGCCAGGCTGATTGCGGGACGATGCCATCAGCGTCCCATTGTTCGTTGTGGGGTGAAAATTCCGCGGCGAAAAACTTTGCTGCAGCATCGGCCAAGATGCGCAGTTCCTCGTTGAGCCAGGGAGATTCATAGTTCTCAAATATCGCCGTCATTGGGGTTTCCGCATGGTTTGCTAGGGCCAACCCGCAGCAGGGTATGGCGCATCGTAGATCTCTACCCGCGCATCGCGATTGCTGCGGCACTCTTCAGGCGCCGAGGAGGTAGAGGTGAGTATGTATAACTTATCGTCGCCGATCATGCAGGCAAATGCGCCGCGTTCCAGTTCGATACGGTGGGTGACTTCACCCCCCTCGAGTTGGCGAATGCATTCGTTTGTCGACGGCGAGGCACTCCAGATGCCGCCTTGGGCATCCAGGCATATACCATCCGGCACTGCGCGTTCAGGTAAGGCAGCCCACAACCGCTTGTTGCTCAGCGAGCCATCTTCAGCAATATCGTAGGCACTGAGCCGCGACGCAAAACTCTCGCCGACAATGAGCGTTTTGCCATCTGCGGTGATCACCGTACCATTCGGAAACATCGCCTCGCTGTCTTCTACATAGGCGCTGCCGTCTGGTTCGACGCGGATCAGCTCTGCTGGTTTTGGCTTGGCCTGGTTGTGCAGATCGAAGCCAAAATTGCCGACATAAGCTCGTCCACTTGCATCGACCACCATGTCGTTGCAGTACCAGCTTGCCAGTTTGCTGAGGTCTGCGTGCACCGACAGTTTGCTGCCATCGAAGCGCAACAACTGGCGTTTGGTCATGGCAACGATCAACAAATCGCCATCCGGCAGCCAACCTAGACCCGACGGCTGGTCATCATCGAGACGCACGCATACTTCAGCAACGCCGGCGGGTGAAACCCGCAAGACTTCCTGGGCGTGCATATCTGACAACCACAGGTTGCCGTCGTGCCACCGTGGTCCTTCGCCGAAACACAGTCCATCGATGAGAATGTTCACTGCCATATTAAGCTACAGATATTCTGACAGGGCGGTGGCGATGTCTTCTGGTGAAGTTTGCGGTGCAAAGCGGGTGAGCACCTCGCCGTCGCGGCCGATAAGAAACTTGGTGAAATTCCAGGCGATGTCAGCCTTGCCTTCATGGTCAGCTTTGGCGCTGGTTAACATCTGGTAAAGCTCGCAAGCACCGTCGCCGTTGACTTCGATTTTGGCGAACATTGGGAAGTTGACGTCAAATTTGCTTTGCGCAAATTCAAGTATCTCGTCATCGCCGCCTGGTTCCTGAGCGCCGAACTGATTGCATGGAAAGGCCATGACGGTGAATTCGTTGGCTAGATGTTGTTCTTGCAGAGTACGCAACCCGGCGTACTGTGGGGTGAGGCCTCAGCGACTGGCGACGTTGACGACAAGACAAAGCTTATCTTTGTAGGTGGCAAAGTCGACGCTTTCGCCGCTGATTGATTGCATGGACAGGTTGTGGAACTGGCTCATTGCATCTGTAATCCGTTTAAGCAAGAGCGCACATGGTAGCGTCCATCTCAAGTTATGGGTACCATCGGAGAGTTAGGGGAAACCGACACAGTTAATTTTAATGAAAGGAGATCACAATGCGTGATGTAGTCATTGTAGACAGCGTGCGTACCGGCATGGCCAAGGCGTTTCGCGGAAGTTTCAATTTGACCCGCTCAGACGACATGTTGGCTCATTGCATCGACAACTTGATGGATCGCAACGACAGCGTCGGCGTCGATGAAGTCGAAGACGTTGTGGTTGGTTCGGCCAGTCATACCGGTGAACAAGACGGCAACATTGCTCGCTTGGCGGTCATTTTGTCGAAGCTGCCGATCACCACCGCTGGTGTTTCGATCAACCGTTTTTGCTCGTCTGGCTTGCAGTCCATTGCCATTGCAGCAAATCAGATTGCATCCGGACAAACCAATGTGGCTATTGCCGGTGGGGTTGATTCGGTTTCCATGCGCACTCGTCAAGAGCCTGGTAAATCGAAGCAAAACCAGCGCTTGCTCGATGAGAAGCCAGATATCTTCATGGCCATGGGTAATACCGCAGAGGTTGTCGCTCGACGCTATCAGGTGACGCGTGAAATGCAGGATGAGTATGCGCTGCAGAGCCAACAGCGTTACGCAGCCGCAGTAGAAGCCGGCAAGATAGCTGAAGAAATCGTACCGATGAACGCCACCATGCTCAAAGTGGATAAAGAGACCGGTGAAGAAAGTAACGTAGATGTTGTGGTTGATAAGGATGAGTGTAACCGTCCAAATACCACCCTCGAAGCACTGGCAGCTTTATCACCTGCATTTGAGGATGACGGTACCGTGACCGCTGGTAATGCGTCTCAATTGTCGGATGGTGCCTCCATGACCATGCTGATGAGCGCCGAACGGGCGGCTCAGCTCGGTATCGAACCGCTGGGCATTTACCGTGGCTTCACAGTTGCGGGTTGCGAGCCGGATGAGATGGGCATCGGACCTGTGTTCGCCATTCCGCGTCTGCTGGAAAATGCCGGACTCTCCATGGATGACATTGATTTGTGGGAACTGAACGAAGCATTTGCATCACAATGCTTATACTGTCGCGATGCGTTGGGCATCGACAATGAGAAATATAATGTCCTGGGCGGCAGCATTTCCATTGGGCATCCATTTGGCATGACCGGGTCTCGTCAGACCGGCTTGATACTGCGCGAACTGCGTCGTCGTAACCAGAAATATGGCGTTGTGACCATGTGTATCGGTGGCGGACAAGGTGCTGCGGGTCTGTTCGAGGTTGCATAGAAGCAATGATGCCAGGGGCGAATTTCCGTCCCTGGTGCTTTTTTGTTCGACTGTTCGACAAAAAATGCTTTGTCACGTGAATTTGATACAAATTGATACGTGCTGGAAATTACCCTGTAACACCGTCAGATGAGAATGCATCGCGGTGGCAAAGGTGCCATGGAAACACTAATATAGGGTGTCCACGAAAAGTTTAGGGACTGTATAAACGCTGACTAACCGGCCAGAAGTTAAAATAAAAATACTGGTTAGCAGATATGAGTTGAAAGGGTCTTGAGTGAGTCGAAGTAGTAGAGCCATATTGGTCTTTGTGAGCTCGGCGGTTATGCCGCTGTGTGCGTCACAGTTTGTGTGGGCGAACGATATATCTGGGGTAAGAAATGTCTCTGCGACAGCAGATGCGAACATTGTTCCTGCGACTGAAACTTCTGCCGCCCACCCGGTCCAAACCGTCAGCATGTCCGCTGACCTCTCAACAAAAACAGATACCGAACTCACAGCCCTCACTGCTCAATGGGGCAATTTGAATCCTGGTCAGCGTCGTCAACTACTCGCTGAAGTTCGTGGCCGCATGGTCACTAATCAAAAAATCCGCCGTCCCGGTAGCGGCGTTCTTGTCCGTCGCTATGGGCGTGTGGTGCGCAAGTCCGATGGTTCAGTTGTCGTTGAAACACGCGTCGTACAAATGACGCCCAGATCATCGATAAGATCTGTGCAAGGAAAAATCCGTACCCGGGTGACGTTTGGCATTGGCTTCGAACAACGATCTAAGACTCGCCCCCAGCCGAATGAGTCGGTGCAGGCTCCCGCGGTGACGGTCAGCCAGCAACAGTCCCAGTCAGCCGAACCGTAACCCAGGATAGCCGGGCAATGGACTTTGAAAATGCCCATCTGCTGGTCGTAGATGACGACCCAGAGCTTCGTGAACTCACTCAAGCCTATCTCGAACAACAGGGGTTTAATGTTGCCTGCGTTGAGTCAGGTGAGACCATGGATGCGCATCTGGCGCAACACGATGTTGAGTTGCTTATTCTTGATTTGATGTTGCCAGGCGAACATGGGTTGTCTATCGCCCAACGGCTTAAGAAACATTCAGATTTGCCAATAATTATCGTCTCCGCTCAAGGCGAAGATGTCGATCGTATTGTTGGGTTGGAGGTCGGCGCTGATGACTATCTGTCCAAGCCATTTAATCCGCGAGAATTATTAGCCCGGGTGAGGGCGGTTCTGCGTCGCACCCAGGCCGCAAATCAACCCGGCGCGAGCGCCGTGGCCAGCGTAGAGTTTGGCGCCTTTACCTTGGATACCAACGCTCACAGGTTGACCAAAGGTGAAGATGCGGTGCCGCTTACCTCAGGCGAGTTTGATTTGTTGACCATTCTCGTTGCCCACCCCAACAAAGTCCTTGATCGGGACAGGATCCTGGATTTGTTGACGGGTGCTGAGCGTTCACCCTTTGACCGCTCGATAGATGTACGCGTGACACGCCTGCGTTCAAAGATAGAACCCGATCCAGCAAATCCTGTGTACATCAGAACCATCTGGGGTAAAGGCTACATGTTCTGTCCGACAGGCGATGGCTGAACCCATACAACAACGCGGCCCAACGACCCTGTTGGCGCGGACCAATCTGATTCTAGGGATCGGTGCCCTGCTGATTGTCACCATTGCTACCCTGGCACTTTATGTTTTTGTGATCGACCCGATTACCGAGCAATCTGCAGATGACGAAGCGGCCCTGCTGGTGTTGTCCGCCCAGACCTGGGTGGAGTTGCCGCCGGATGCGCGGCCTTATTTTGAACTGGAAATGGCCGAGAGCCATGATCTGATTATCAGCCAGGCGCGGCAGCAGTTACCTGAAGTTGACAGCTATACTCGATACTTCGAATTGCTGCAGGAACAGCTTTCCGCGCGTCTGGATATCGAGATACGACTGCTCACCGGAGATGACCTGTTGTGGGTGGATGTACCCATGGGTGGTTTTCAGCTGCAGATTGGATTTTCCAGTGACCGCCGTGAGATCCAACCACTGTATGTGGCAATCGTGATCGTCATTCTTGGGGCGGCCATCGTCTTCTTTACGTCGTTGTTCATCGTGCAACGCATTGCGCGACCGTTGGTCAGAGTCGCCGAACAGGCAGAGCATTTTCGCGGCACCAAAGAGATAGAGCCGTTGCCGGAAACCGGCCCTCGTGAGTTGGTCTCTCTGGCGCGTAATTTCAACACCATGGCGCAGGAAATATCGGCGCTGCTGGCAAATCGCACGACATTGTTGGCGGGTATTTCCCATGATTTGCGTACGCCTTTGACCCGCATGCGTTTAGCGCTGGCGCTGTTGCCGGAGTCCGTTGATGCTCAACTCATCGCCCGCTTCGAACGCAATCTGGAAACCATGGATGAGTTGATCGGCGATGCCTTGCGTTTTGCGCGGGGTACCCGCGAAGTACCCCAGGAAATTGAGGTGCAGCCGTTCATTGAAGAAATACTGGCTAGCTATGATCAGGGGGTCGAATTGGACATGCGTGTGCCTGCTAGTCATCGGGCCAAAGTCGCTCCCAGCGCGTTGCGGCGTGTGTTAATGAACCTGGTGTCAAATGGCTGCCAGCACGGTGGCGCGGTGACGGTGCGGGTGGAAAAAGATTACATCAGAGTGATCGATGATGGTCCGGGCATTCCGGATGAGTATCGTGAACAAGTGTTCCAACCCTTTTTTCGACTCGACAGTTCCCGTAGCAGCGCCACTGGTGGCAGCGGGCTGGGATTGGCCATCGTGCAGCAGCTTTGTCAGGCCCACGGCTGGCTGATAGGCATCAAAAGCGCCTCAACGGGCATGGGCACGGAGGTGTGGTTGAAATATCAAGGGTCGGTTTGAAACAAAATGTCACAAAAAAGGCAACACTGGACATTGTCGTGTAACGTCTTCAGTGCATATTGATAACCGTCGCTGCATGGCGACGACTATCCCCTTTAGACCTTCGTGAGAAGGTCGACCCAAAAACCGCCAGCTTCCTCTCCAAGCTGGCGGTTTTCCTTTTGTCGCGGCGAAAAGGTGTTAACCGCCTGCCTGATGGATGTGCACATCCGACTGAGGGTAAGGAATGGAAATGTTCTCCTTATCGAAGACCAGCTTCACTTTTTCAGTGGTGTCGAAAAAGACGCCCCAATAGTCCGCTGCGTTTACCCAGACGCGACAGGTAAAATTGACGGAACTGTCAGCAAGTTCGGACACCACGACCAATGGTTCCGGATCGGTGAAGACACGATCATCCTCGGCGAAGATGCGCTTCAAGGTTGATTTTGCTGAGCTATATCATCGTCGTAACCAATACCGAAAATGAAATCGACCCGGCGCGTTGCTTCAGCCGAAAAGTTGGTAATGATGCCGTTGGATATCGCGCTGTTGGGTACGATGATGCGTTTGTTGTCGCCGGTCTTGATGACAGTATTGAAAATTTGGATTTCATCCACCGTACCCGTAACACCTTGCGCATCGACAAAATCTCCGACCTTGTAGGGTCGAAACATAAGTATCAACACACCGCCGGCAAAATTTGTCAGACTACCTTGCAAGGCCAGACCGATGGCCAGACCAGCGGCGGCTAAAATGGCGATGAAGGAAGTGGTTTCAATACCCACCATTTGTGCAACGCTGATGAACAGCAATGCCTTGAGTACCATCGAGGCAAGATTGCCAGAAGCAGGTTCGGACCATACTCCATGATCAGACCAAGGCCGTAGTCGGCATACTCCTGCATCTGATCTACTGTTTCTACTGCACCATCCATGAGTTCTCTCCGGTAATAATTGTTGTCTTGGGGAGCAGTTGTCAGCATCAATTCCAGATGATTTATACCTCCGTGTAAGCAATTTTGCACAAGTTCCAAATTCCAGGTATACAGTTTAATAGTCATGCCTTACCCTGCGCGAATAAAGCCAAAGGAATTGTTCGTAATGCGTCTATTATTGGTTGTTACCACCCTTATCTGGGCAGGTACAACCCTTGCCGATGACCAAAACAACCCGCAAAAGGGCCAGTTTTATCTCGCCCCCGGGGCAGTTATTTATACAGGTCCGGACGGCAGCAAGCTGGGCTATGAAGATCCCGAAATAGGTGTTGGAGTAATCGTTGGCTACGGCATATCCGATCGCTGGTCCGTTGAATTCATGGCTGCACAAGTCGAGGCCGAGTTCAAAAATGCCTCGGGCAGGGGCGAAGAAGATGTAGATTTGAAATGGCTGAATTTTGTCTACAAGTTACCGGCACGCGAAGCCTGGCAGCCGTTTGTATTATTGGGCGGAGGCCGGACCGACTACGATTTTGGCAGCTCGGGTCGTGACAAGAACGACACGCAATTCAATGCTGGGGTCGGTTGATTGCCGAGATGGAGCGCTCGATAGCCGAGGCCCAGAGTTTTATTAACGACATGGCGGCAGGTTAACTATTATGAAAGCATTGGGTTGGATCATCGGCATTGTCGTCATCGTGGTGGCAGGTGTGGTGGGCTATGTGCTGCTCAATTCCGGCAGTATCGTCAAGACGGCGATCGAAGAGTTCGGACCTGGCTATCTTGGTGTTGCGGTACAAGTCAACGAAGTGAATCTGGAGCTCACGGCTGGCTCGGTGCAGATAAAAGGCTTAAGTATTGGCAACCCTGAGGGGTTTTCCGGGCCATCCATGATGAAGCTGGCCGAAATGAAGGTCGTCCTCGACCCCAGCGAGATCAGCGAAACTCTGGTGGTCTTGAAGCAGGTGTTGATCGACGGTGCGGAGATTGCCGCTATCGCGAACGGCCAGCGCACCAACTTCCAACAACTGATGGACAATTTGCAAGCCAACGCCGGGGCAAGCAGCGAGACAGCCAGTGCAGGTGAGGATGAAAGTGAGATGAAGTTCATCATCGACCGCTTTGAGTTCACCAACGCCAAGGTTTCTCTGGCATCGGATGTGCTGGGTAATCTCGACCTGGTGCTGCCGGATATTCGGCTGCAGGACATTGGTCGCAAGAGCAATGGCGCGACCGCCGCGGAGGTGGCCGAACAAATCCTGGGGCCGATCACGGCTGCGATCAGCAGTGCTGCGGTCAAGCAAGGTCTGGATATAGAAGGCGTCAAACAAAACGTTGAGTCGAGCATCCGTGAAAAGATAGGTAGCGGTTTACGTGGCTTAACAGACCGTTTTAAGAAATAGCGTGAACATGAAACTAGACAACGTACTCTACGAAGTGCAGGGCCCATTGGCGCTGGTAACGATAAACCGTGCCGACAAGCACAATGCCATCTCCCTGGCGACTCTGGATGATCTGCATAGTGCGGTGGATGCGGCGGCGAGCGACGACGATGTGCGTGTGATAGCCATTACCGGCGCCGGTGGTAAATCTTTTGCCTCGGGTTCGGATCTATCCGAAGTGTTGAAGCGGGATTTTAAGAAAGCCCTGGAACCCATCGTGCAGGGTCTGGCCGACAAGCTGGAACGGCTGCCAAAACCAACTATCGCCGCAATAGATGGCATTTGCATGGGTGGTGGATTAGAAGTTGCGCTGGGTTGCGATCTGCGTGTGGCAACGCCAAAATCCAGATTCGCAACCCCGGAAGGAAAGCTCGGCATCATTCCAGGTGGTGGTGCCACTGCGCGCCTGCCCCGCCTTGTCGGTCGGGGCTGGGGCATGGAAATGCTGCTGATGGGGGAGCCCATATCCGCCGAACGCGCCTTGCAGATTGGCCTGGTTACAAGGGTCGTTGAGCCTGATGAACTGCTGCCGGAAGTCCGGCGCATGGCGGATCATCTAGCGCAATTTGCCCCGTTTGTACCACGAACAATGAAGGCCATGGTGCACTTTGGCATGGAGGCTAGTTTGGCTGGCGCGTTGATGCTTGAGAAGTACGCCCAGGGCGCGTTGGTACAGACCGAAGACAAAGTAGAAGGCATTAGTGCCTTTCTCGAAAAACGCGACCCGGAATTCAAAGGTCGTTAAAACGCCACTGTCTCCTATCCCGCCACTGGCGTTGACCAACTAGCTGTTAGATACTTCGCCCCTTCAATTTTTTATAATAATAGGGGGAGGCTTATGGCCGTTGACAGATTTCCCGTCGAGGCGAGTCATATCATGATGTTTGCTCGCTCGGTAGCGGATGATAATCAAATTTACTACGACGAGGACTATGCGAAGGGTACTGAGCCAGGGGGAATAATTGCGCCCCCGACATTTGCCCAGTCCAGTGCTCAGTTCGATCCTGTTTATTTCCTGCGGCCCAAAGTTGGTGAACCCTGGTTTGGTTCCGGTGGAGAAGCCACTGGCATCAAACGTGATTCTTCCGGAGAGGGTGGCGGAGGTGGTGGTGGCAGCGGCGGTGGTTTACACGCCGAGCAGCATTTCGAGTATCACCGTCATATCGGTCCGGGCGATGTGCTGACCGCAACCAACAAGCCTGGCAAGACCTGGGAAAAAGAAGGCAAGCGTTCAGGCAAGCTGATTTTCTCTGAGACGGTTACCGAGTATCGCGATCAACATGGCGAACTGGTAATCACCGCTCGTGGCGTTGGTGTTCGCACCGAACGTCCCGTCGATCAATAGGAGAAAAAGGCATGGCTTTAAAAGCAAGTGATTTGAACGTCGGTGATACTTATACGGAGTGCCTGGTTGAAGATCTCAAGCGTACGCAGATTGTGCAGTATGCGGGTGCATCCGGAGACTACAATCCACTGCATACCGATGAGGTTTTTACCGTTGAGGTGGCGAAGTACCCATCGGTATTTGCCCACGGCATGCTCACCATGGGCATGACCGGCCGCATGTTGACCAACTATGTGGGAGACGGCAGGTTGAACAAGTACGGTGTGCGTTTTACCAACCAGGTTTGGCCAGGCGATACGCTGAATTCGACCGCAACGGTTGAGAGCGTCGAAGACGGTGTGGTCAAATTGACCGTAGTCACCACCAATCAGGATGGTGCAAAGGTCCTCTCTGGCTACGCAGAAGCCCGCGTCGACTAAGCGGCTGGAGCTGAATGGGGTGGCGCTCGCTCGCCCCATTCGGTCATTTCGACGAATACCCCCGGCTGTTAGCGGCCCACCCTCAGGTTCCACTCATGTGAACCTGTCGTACGATCCTGGTGTTCGACTACAGTGCCGATCATGCAGGGACCACCTGCTTGAAAGGCCGGATGGACACCTTCGCGAACAAATCTGCCTTGCCGTAAGGGTCATGGTCGGCGAAATTTTGCGCGGCCGCTCGATCTTCGACAGCTATCACGATAATGGAGCCAATCATGGTCGTTTCGTCCTCGGCCAGCATAGGACCGGCAAACCGCACATCGTGACCTTTCATGAATTCCAGATGCTCACCACGCACCGATTTACGCAGTGCCTCACTGTTTGGTTTGTCCTCACAAATTAAAACATAGAGCACTGGATTCTCCCGGGCGCGTTGGCTTTAGTTCAGGTGCTGTTTGAACGCACCGACAGTGGCCATCAACCCTTTGCGAGAACATTCGAACATATTGGCGGTGGCCATAAAGTCGTGTATGAGGCCATCGTAGCGAACGGCCGTCGCTTCGGTGCCTGCCGCGTTGAGGGCATCTGCATAGGCTTCGCCCTCATCACGTAGCGGGTCAAACTCCGCGGTGACTATCAGCGCTGGCGGCAGATTGCTTAGATCATCTGCCAATAGCGGGGAGGCATAAGGCTCTTTGCGCTGGTCCAGATCCGGGCAATAAGTGTCCCAGAACCAACGCATGGATTCTAACTCCAGCAAATAGCCGACGCCGTTGTCTGCATAGCTTTGGCGGCTCATGTCGCAATCTGTGACAGGATACAGCAGGCACTGGAAGTTAATTTTTGGACCGTTTTCGTCGCGCGCCTTGAGCGCCACCACAGCAGATAAATTGCCACCCGCGCTTTCTCCGGTCACAGCCAGTTTGCCGTTGCCATTGAGGTTTGCCATGTTGTCGGCGGCCCACTGGGTAGCCTCATAGGCGTCAACTACGGCAGCCGGGTAAGGGGCTTCCGGCGCCATGCGATAGTCGACGGAGATGACAATGATGTTGGCCAGGGTAGCCAATTGACGGCATAACGCGTCGCTGGTGTCGAGATCGCCAATGACCCAACCGCCACCATGGAAGTTCATTAGAATGCCGAATGGACCATCACCTTCAGGTGTATAGATACGTATTGGAATGTCGCCTTGAGAACCCGCGATGACCTGGTCTTCACTCTTGAATATTGGCAGATCGGGATCGACCGGACGCATCATGCGATACATTTCCCGACCTTGCTCTGGTGTCATCTCCCATAGTGGCGGCGCTGGTTCTGCCTCGCTGAGCTGTTCGAACATCGCGACATATTCCGCTGCGAGTGGCATTGAATTCCCCTTGTTTACCCCAATCTAGACCTGGCTAGATTACTTGTTGTTCTGATTGAAGCTACACTATGCAATCTAGAAACACTACTACTGGAAATACGGAGTAAACCAATGATGTCATTGGACGGTGAACAAGACCTTGTGGATGTAGTCAAAAGTTTTAATCCCATGGAATCTGCCTTGATGAAGCACCGCACGCTAACGCTGTTCGGTGAAATCAATCAGGATGTATCCCGCCGCACGGCGGAGAAGTTGCTGACGCTGGCCTACGAATCGGATGAGCCGATAAACCTCTATATCAGCTCGCCCGGCGGGCATGTTGAGTCCGGCGATACCATTTTTGACATTATCCGCTACATCAAACCGGTGGTGCGTACCATCGGTACCGGATGGGTCGGCAGCATCGCTACCCACATCTATCTGGCGCCGGATAAAGAGCATCGGTTCTGTTTGCCAAACACTCGGTTTCTGATCCATCAACCAGCGGGTGGCTTTGGTGGTGATGCATCGGATATTGAGATTCATGCGCGAGAAATTGTTAAAACCCGCGAGCGCATCAACGGCATCATTGCGGCGCAAACCGGCCAGTCCGTCGAAAGAGTGACTGAAGATACCGACCGAGACTACTGGATGAGTGCGCAGGAGTCTGTTGAGTACGGTTTAGTTGGCGAGATCATTAACGGCATTGCTGAATTAGGCTAGTTTAGTGCAACCAGGTGAGCAGCAGTTACAGCTGGGCTCACCTGTCGGTGCCCTTGATGGCATCTGGTTGGCGCCCGAAGGGGCTGTTGCGCAAATGGTGTTCGCTCACGGTGCCGGCGCTGGTTACCAGCATGCCACCATGCAAGGTCTCGCCCAGGCGTTCGCCAATGCAGGTCTTGCGACATTGCGTTTTAATTTCCCGTTCATGCAGCAAGGCAAACGGCGTGTTGATAGCAAAGATGTCGCTGTTGCGAGCATTGTCACCGCTGCCGACTATGCCAGGTCCTTGTCCGATCTGCCCTTGCTGCTCAGCGGTCACAGCTTTGGTGGTCGCATGTGTACCCACGCAGTGGTGCAGGCTGAAATCGACTGTGTGGCATTGGTGTTGTGCAGCTTTCCGCTGCATCCATTAAAAAAGCCCGGCATTGAGCGCGCCGCTCATCTGCGTGGCATCGAACAGCCAATGTTGTTCCTCAGTGGTACGCGGGACGATCTGGCCACAGCGGATCTTTTACAGGGGGTGGTCTCAGGTCTGAACGAAGATTCACGCATTCATTGGCTCGAAACCGCCAACCATTCCTATACGATATTAAAGCGCACGCGGACCAGTGAAACGCCTGTGTTCACCGAAATGGCACAGCAGGCGCGTACTTTTGTTGACGAACTGATTTGAAATACTGTATGTATGTACAGTATGAAATTAGTCCTTGCCCGCTACCTCAACAAACGCTTGATCGAGTTGCATGCTTCCACCAAGGGGGAGACCATCGGTGTGATGCGCCGTGATGGCAGTTACGAATTCCGTCCATGGCTGGGCTTTATCGATCGTCCCGAAGCACGCAAAGTCGGTAAGCCGGTCAAGTTGCAGGTGTCACGGGTCGGCTACGAAGGTGAGTTCCACATCGATTGGCGCGATGTCGCCCAAGGCCGCCATGTGCAGGGATGTCTGACTGCCCGCGGCGTTTATGCGGTCGCTGACTGGTCGGTGCGGGTGGTTTAGCGCGGCGCCTGTTGCCTCATTGATCAACACTTTTAGTATTGGGCGATAATTCCACCGCAACGACCGTACCGTTGGCAATGCTCAGCTCAACCCGCAGGTGCTCACCCTGCCGGGAATATGCCAACTCCTCAATGCCAGCTCCCGCTTCTCCGGCAAAGCGGACCGTTTGTCCTGTCAATGATTGCAGGCGCATGTCTTGGGATGTGCGCAGCTCAAGGCTGGGACTGAATTGCCGCAGATGAAGCACCAAACTGTCCTCGTGCTCGCGGATAACAATGAGTTCGACCATGGTGATGCCATCAGCATTGCTTAGCCGAATCATCGTGTCCATGCTACCGCCGTACGCTGAACTCCAGGACTCCTCAACGGTTAATGGGCCTAGCGTGCCCGTCCAACTACCAGTCATCCACGCCAGGTCCTCAATGCTCACTGACTCAGCTTGGACACTGCCATTAATGATTAGAAAACAAACACATATACACTTGCGCACTGGTTAGACTCCTTGGGTGAACCGTCAATGCGGTAATTTAAACACCAAAAGCGCATTTCCACCGCCTTGGCCGAATCCGGCGTAGCCAGAGGTGACAATTAGCAGATCATCCATCACCAATGGGCCGTGCACGTCAATGGCGCCACCGGAGACTTCCAGTCCGTTTACCGCCTCATAGTCTTGCCAGGTGTCGAAACTCCACAATTTTTCTCCATTCCTGATGTCCATTGCATGCACCCAACCATCCAGACCGCCAGCAAACAGAAGCTCCGGCGTACTGATTACCGCGGCAGACATGCCGTCGTGACAATTTTCTTTGACTTCGGTGCAGTTGCCTCCATTTGGCGTAAACCAACGTGTTTCGCCGCTGGCGATTTCCAAGGCATGCACGCCGGGTTGCGGTTTGAATTCGCTGGCACCGGTTTCGCGGTCGCTCACAGGGATGAACACCAGTCCTGCCTCAAGGTGGGCGGCGATGCCCCAGTGAATGCCACCCAACATGCCACCACGGCCCAGGCGACGCTCCCACAATAGTTCACCGTTTGCCGCGTTCATGGCGAAAATGTTGGCTGACTTTTGTCCCGCCAGGACGATGTCCTGGGCACCGGCTTCGACCACGATGGGTGGTGCGCCGAAGTCCAGGTCTGGACCGGTCACCGTCGGGCAGTTGTTGTCGAACCAATCATTGCAGCCGGCGTTCCAAGCATCCCCTGCCGTAAACTGGTGTTTCCAGGCGACTTCACCGGTGGCCATGTGCAGCGCGAATATGGTGTCGCTGCCATCCGTTGGCGGGTCGCTGTAGTTTTCACCACTGCCGAACAGCAACAGGTTGCGTTCTAAGTCCAGGGTCGGGGCTGACCACACCGGGGCGCCGGAAGGACCGTATTTGTCTGGCCAGAGCCAGTTGTCGGTCAGGGCTTCAGGTTGTTCTTCGACAGTGAAACGCTGCCAGATACGCTCTCCATTTGTCGCGTTCAGCGCTAACATGGAGCCGCGAAAGTCACAACAGCCGTAGAACGGGATGGCAGCGAGAATGACTTCATAGGAAGACACCGGCACGTACAGAACATTGTTATAAAACAAAGGTGTGCCAGTCACCGTCGCCGCGATGTGCGGATCGGTCACTATTTGCCACAACAATTCGCCGCTGTCTGCTTGGATGGCGTACACGCTGCCTTTAAAAGTGCCAAAAAATAGCGCAGCGACATCGCCACTTTCAGTCTTGATGGTGCCGGGAACAATGGCGCTGCGTACTTCGGCGTCTGCTTGAAACACCCACCGGCTACACCCGGAGTCGCGGTCCAGGGCGTGCAAGCGGCCGTCTGTATCGCCGACGAAAATTGAATCGGCAGAGACCAAAGGATAAGAATGCGGGCCATCACCATCCAGAGCGAAGACCCAGGCAAGCTGCAGTAGTCCGACGTTGTCTTTGACGATCTTTGTATTGGGTTGGTGGCGAGTGTTGCTTAAATCAATACCCCAACTGATGTGACTGACGGCGGAGGTCGAGGCAAGTGAAGGACAATCGACTGCCCAAACAGGTGCTGACAAGCCCAAGTTAACAGAACTCAGCGCAATCAGACTCAGTGCAAAATTAGCATATTTCATACTTCAGGGAGGGTAGGTGTATCAGTAGTGGAGGATAGGTATTATTAAAGTGCTGTTCAAGGAAATGGCTGTGTAGAGGAAATGATGGGTGTTGCACTATTGGCATGGATGTTGAGAGCAATTGAAGCTGATCAGCTCAAACGCGCTTGTCCCTGGCGGTCCAATACGGCTCACGCAATATTCTTTTGAGGATCTTGCCGGTCGGTGCCTTGGGCAGGCTGTCTACGAAATCCACCGAGCGCGGTTTTTGATAAGACGCCAGATGTTCGCGTGCAGTGTCGATAATCTCCTGCTCGGTCGCCTGCTCCCCGGGTTTCATGACCACGACAGCCTTGACCGACTCACCCCATTCGTCATCCGGAATTCCGAACACCGCCGCCTCGAGCACGCCAGGATGCTGATGAATCGCCGCCTCCACCTGGGTCGAATAGATATTCTCTCCGCCTGAAATGATCATATCCTTTGCGCGGTCGACGATGAAGACGTATCCATCCTCATCCCATGTGGCAATGTCTCCAGTCCACATCCAACCGTCCTTTATAGTCTCGGCGGTCAGATCAGGTTGCCGCCAATAACCCAACATGTTGGCATCGGAGGAGACCACGATCTCACCCGCCGTGGTGCTGTCTTTGCTCACCTCAACGCCTTCGGGGTCAACCACCCGAACCTGCGTCACGAAACCTTCGCGCCCGCAGGAATTTAACCGCTCCGGCCGGTTGCCCGCGACTGCCTCGGCATGATCGTGCTGGGAAAGAAAGGTCATGGTCATACCTTCAGTCTGACCGTAGCCCTGTATCAGGGTACAGGGGAAAGACTCCAGCGCCTTCCTGACAACCGTGGCCGGCATCGGCCCACCGCCGTATTGGATGTTGCGCAAGCTCGAAAGATCGTAGTTCTCGAACCCATCCACGGCCATCATCCAGTTGAGCATGGTGGTGATGCCGAGAAACGCGGATACCCGCTCCCGTTCAATGATCTCCAGCGCGGCTCGCGCTTCGAAATTCATCAGCACCACGCGACAGCCGTGAGCCATGTAGTTCATCGCGAGCGCAACGGGAATATGAAACATCTGTCCGGTCAACATGTAGACGTCGGTGGCAACCACCCGCTCGGCAACGCTCTGATTGAGCATCCCCATGAAGAGGCTTCGGTGAGAATGCAACGCCCCCTTGGAAAGCCCCGAGGTGCCACCCGTGTACAGGATCAGGAGCGGATCATCTTCGCCGATGTTGCCGGATTGAGGTGGTTCGTGGTCGTCAACGCTGGCAACAAACGCATCGTAACTGCCGTTACATTGCGGCCTCATCTGCAACCACAGGCTCGCCTCAACCTCGGTTTGCAACGCTTGCGCTTCTAGCGAGAACTCATCCGACATCACTACCACTGCCGGCTCGCCATCCGCCAGGATTCGCTGTAATTCAGGTACCCCTAAACGCCAATTGAGCGGTTGTGAGATGTAACCTCCGCGGGCGCAAGCATAGTAGACTTCGAAATACTCGATGCTGTTCTTGGCGAGAATCGCTACTCGATCGCCTTTGCGCAGACCCTGATCATTCAACGCGTTGGCCAGGCGCCGAACCCGTTCATCCAACTCCCCAAAAGAAATTCTTCGCTCGGTAGTGGTATCGACGACCGCTGGTCGCTGCGGATCGAGCGCCGCCCACTTGGCTGTGATATTACCGATATTCATGATGC